>LSQX01068802.1_pt1 | contig 14911 bp, 7 predicted proteins | sample 654561 | NCBI WGS metagenome assembly LSQX01 (sample SAMN04489861, study PRJNA283612) | anaerobic digester metagenome | isolation source: 4 biogas reactors fed with cattle manure at either 37C or 55C with and... | place: Denmark: Kongens Lyngby | collected 2014 | reverse complement strand
AGAACACTGTTTGTAACGCGGGCGTTCCTTCCAATCGTGCAGCCACGGAAGAGGACGCTGTTCTCCACCTCGCCCATAATGGCGCAGCCATCTGAGGCGAGCACATTGCGCACCTTGCCACTTTCCGGAGAAATCACGCAGGGAGCCCTGTTTTTGACTTTGGTATAAATGGGACGTTCTGTTGAGAAGAGCTGGCAACTGACCTGAGGATCGAGCACCCGCATGGAGGCCTCGAAATAACTGGCCGTGTCATAGATGCGAAATAGAAGCCCCTGGTATTCGAGCGCCCGGATTCGGAAGCGCTTATAGAGCTGCAGGAGAGCCACGATTGAAAACTCCGCGATGCCCCTGGCCATCATTTCTGAAAGAAGCTGGAGCAGCAAGGTCTTCGAGATGACCAGCAGGCCGAAGGCATTGAGCTGACTCCTCGCCCCTGGATAATCGACCATCAGGTCCCTGATCATGGATTCCTCATCCAGCTCGATGGCAAGAGAAATGGTCTGGGCGCTGTCGCCGTCCGGGGCGTAGTAAACCGACATATCCGCTCCCGAAGCAATGTGTTGATCGAGCAAAGGCTTGTAGCGGATATTGGAGACATAGTCGCTGGACGAGATGAAGACATAGCTTTGCCTGCCACTTTCGACATAATCGATAATACCTTGCGCGTCGGTTCTGTCAGGCGCCCGGGTGATGGGGTTGATGTAAGGAGGAATCAGATAGAGTCCCTGTCTGATCCTGTCCAGATCCCACCAGGCTCCGGTTCCGATGTGATCCATCAGGGACTTGTAGCGCGTCAGGGCGACAACCCCGATGCGCTTGATGCCGCAATTGATCATATTGGATAAGGTAAAATCAATGATCCTGAAGCGCCCCGCGAAAGGGACCGCGGCCAAGGCTCTGGGTTGATTGATCGCGTCAAGCTGAATACGGCGGTTGTCCGCCAGGATCAGCCCCATGGCATCTGTCAACATACTTCCATCCCCCTTCCCAGATGATCCGGATTAGCTGCCAGCAAATGCGGATGCGATCCGATGTGGGCAGGCCCCACCATGGAATTACCGGGAATCACCGCTCCGCTTCTGATGATCATCCCCGGCGCGATGACGGTGATGCCCTCCTGACAATGTGGACTTTGAAAATCCACCAGTCCATCCGGGGTCTCGGGCTCAACCCGCACATCCGGTTCAATGATTGTGTTCATGCCCACAATGCAGCGATTCAACACCGCTCCCTTCCCGATGGTGGATCCCGGCATCAAGAGTGAGTCCCGAATCCATGCTCCCTCCTCCACCGTCACGTTATAGCCGACGATGGAGTTGTAGACCTCCCCGTATATCTCGGCTCCGTCCGTGACGGCGATATTTCGGGTCACGGCTCGTGGACCGATGTAATGTGAAGGCCGCTGGGGATTCTTGGAATAAATCGGCCAGGAAAGATCACGCAGATTGATCTCGTCCGGCTTGTTCAAAAGATCCATGTTGGATTCCCAAAGCGACGTCACCGTGCCGACATCTTTCCAGTAGCCCGCGAAAGAGTAAGTGTAAACTCTCTGCCCTCTTTCAATCATGCGGGGAATGACGTCACCCCCAAAGTCGTTTTTCGACGACGGATCTTTTTCGTCTTCGATCAGTACGCTGCGAAGGACTTCCCAGGAGAAGCAATAAACGCCCATGGACGCCAGATTATTTTTGGGTTCAGCCGGTTTTTCTTCGAATTCGACGACACGCCCCTCCGCGTCCGTGTTCATGATACCGAAGCGGGACGCTTCACTGAGGGGAACCTCGATCACCGCGATGGTCGCCTCCGCCTTGTTCTTCACATGGCTGGCGACCATCCTCCCATAATCCATTTTATAGATGTGATCGCCCGAAAGAATCAAGACGTATTTTGGCCTGTAACCGTCGATAAAGGGGATATTCTGGTAGATGGCGTTGGCGGTTCCCTTGTACCATTCGTTGCCTTCCTGGCTCAAAAAGGGAGGCAGGATAAATGTTCCGCCATTGTTGCGGTCCAGATCCCATGAATGGCCGTTGCCAATATAAGAATTGAGCTCCAGTGGCTGGTATTGTGTCAGGACGCCAACCGTTTCAATGCCCGAATTCATACAGTTGCTGAGCGGGAAGTCGATGATCCGGTAACGGCTGCCAAAAGGAACAGCCGGCTTGGCGATGAAGTCAGTCAGCACTCCCAGCCGGGATCCCTGGCCTCCTGCCAGAATCATGGCAACGATCTCTTGTTTAGCCATACGCTAGTCCTCTCTTTCTCCCAGATAAGTCATATACAGGCCGGACAGGGGGGGCAGGGTCATGACCAGACGCGGACTTCCGGACTCATCATCCCTGGTGCTTTCAATCGTCCCCTCATCCATACCGCCGTAGCCGCTTCCCCCATACTGATCTGAATCACTGTTCAAGATCAGTCTGTAGCGACCCGCCGCGGGAACCGGTATCGGATAATCATTGTAGGAAGCGGGCGTCATATTGAGCACGACAAGCATGGTATCCCCGGCTTGTGCCTTGCGGGCATAAATGAAAATGCTTCTGTCACGGTCGTCCGCCTGCAACCACTGGAAACCTTCCCAGGATCGCTCAAGATCCCAAAGTGCAGGGTGCCGCAAATAGAGATGGTTGAGTTTTCGGACAAATTCATGCATCTGCCCGTGCCGGGGGTAGGCAAGCATAAACCACTCGAGTTCCTCATAATAGCGCCACTCAAGGTAAGGCGCGAATTCATTGCCCATAAAGTTGAGTTTGGCGCCCGGCTGCGACATCTGGTACATGTAGCAGGTTCGAAGTGAAGCAAACTGTCTCCAGTAGTCACCGGGCATCCGGCCCAGCAGTGTCTTTTTGCCATGCACAACCTCATCGTGTGAAAAGGGCAGGATGAAATTTTCGCTGAAGGCGTAGGTCATGGAGAAGGTGATCTTCTCATGGACCTGCCCCCGGGCATGGTAGTCGGTCTCCATGTAAGCCAGGGTGTCATTCATCCAGCCCATATTCCATTTATGGGTAAAGCCCAGACCACCTTCTTCGACAGGCAAGGTAATCCCCGGATAGGGTGTTGATTCTTCCGCCGCCAGGATGCAGTGTGGAAAATGCCTGCGGAGCAGCCCGTTCATTTTCTTCAGAAACTCAATGGCTTCGAGGTGTTCAAAGGTTCCCTCCTGGTTGGGCTGCGCCCCGGGTCTTCCGAAATCCAGATAAAGCATGCTGCTGACAGCGTCCACGCGAAGTCCGTCCACATGGAATTCATCGAGCCAGTACCAGGCGCTCGACAAAAGGAAGGATCTGACTTCCGACAAGCCGTAATTGAAAACAAGTGTACCCCAATCCTGATGTTCGCCCCGGCGACTGTCCGGATCCTCAAAGAGCGGCTGCCCGTCGAAACGCGCCAGGGCGAATTCATCCCGGGGGAAGTGGGAAGGGACCCAGTCAAGGATGACACGGATGCCCGCGCCGTGGAGAAGATCGATCAGGTATTTCAAGTCGGCAGGTGTGCCATAACGGGAAGTGGGCGCGAAATAGCCTGTGACCTGATAACCCCAGGACGCGTCGAGCGGGTACTCCATGACCGGCATCAGCTCGACCGCGTTGTAACCCATTACCAGGCAATAATCGGCCAATTGCCGGGCGATATCCCGATAATTATACACATGACCGTCCGCGTAGCGTCTCCAGCTTCCCAGATGAAGCTCATAGATATTAAGCGGCCCCTCTTGCAGGGCATCCGGACGTGAAGCCATGAATTCATGGTCTGTCCACTGGTAATCGTGATCTGCCTGATAGAGAATTGATGCGGTGCCGGGCCTGGTTTCGGCATGCCGCGCGAAGGGATCCGCTTTGAGCAGGATACGACCCGAACTTGTCCGGATGGCATATTTATAGTGTTGCCAGTCCAGCGCGCCTTCTACGAAACCGTGCCAGATCCCCGTGGTGCCGTAAGCTTGCAGGTGATCAACCTGGGGGTCCCAGCCGTTAAAATCACCAACAACGCTTACAGCCGCGGCACGCGGCGCCCAAACGGCGAACCGGTAGCCGGGATTACCCTCCGGTGATTGGTGCGGGCGGGCACCCAGCATTTTGTAACTTTGATAATTTTCACCCCGGTTGAACAGCCAAGCCTGATTCATGTCACCCGTCACTCTCTGCGTCCGGTTTCAGGCGGCCCAAAGGCCGCCGGGCGGGTTGTCGCTTGCAGGCCGATTCTTCTGGAATCATCCTGTCATCATTATACATGACCGTTTATTCCAGAGTCAGGTCAGCGACCGTGACTCCGTCACCACCCTCACCGTCCCCGCCCGACCTGAAAGATCGGACACGCCGGTCTCTTGACAACATATCATGAGTCACTTTCCGCAAAGCTCCCGTCCCCTTGCCGTGTACAATCCGGACAGGAGACAGCCCCGCGATCGACGCGTCATCGAGGAACTGATCAATCATGGAAGCGGCCTCATCCGCACGTTTTCCCAGCAACATCAACTCGGTCCCCGCCCGCATGACCATCTGGGTGCGAAGGGAAACCGGCTCGTCCCTCCGGCCCCGTTTCTTTTCCGTTTCCGACGATTTGGCCGGGGCTCTTCTCAAGTCACTGACCGGGACTTTGACCCGGAAGGATCCTGATTCAAGCAGTACCTGGTTTCTGGCGTCCGCTGCCTCGCGGACGATACCTGTCATACCGAGCGAAGCTGCCTGATACCAGTCCCCTACCTTTATCTCTTCGGCTTTAATCGCGTCTTGTGGCCGGCTTTTTGGCCTTGACTGCCTGAGGCGGCTTTTCTTGTCGATCTCGGCCAGGCGGCCGAGCGCGGCAGAACGGACCCGGTGATCGCCGGACCGCTCTTCATGAGCTGAGGCGCGCAGCTCTTCCAGAAGCGTATCGATTTCCCTTCTGGCCTCCTCCAGCAGGATCCCCGCCTCTTCATCCGCCTCTTTCAAGATTCTTGTTCGTTCTTTATCAAGTTTTTCGCTTTCCGCCTGGAGTTGTTCGCGCGTCCGGCTGATCTCTTCCCGCAACCGCTCCACTTCTTCTTCCATGACTTTAGCTTCCTTGTGGCTTTGCTCAATAGCTGAAACCAGATTCTCGAAGTGTTCACCCTCCTCAGAGATCAGCGCCCGGGCACTGTCAATAATGACGGGAGACAAGCCCAGCCTGGCCGAGATGGAGAAAGCGTTGCTGACTCCGGGCACCCCGATCAGAAGCTTGTAAGTCGGCTGCAAGGTATCGGTGTCAAACTCACAACAGGCATTTTCGACGCCCGGTTCCGTCATGGCGTAGCCCTTTAATTCACGGTAATGGGTCGTCGCGACAGTATGACAGCCCGACGCGCGCAAATAATCCAGGATGGCGATTGCCAGGGCGGCGCCCTCGGAAGGATCCGTGCCGGCACCCAGCTCATCGAGCAGGACCAGCATGCCCGGCCGGGCTGAATCGGTGATCCTGATGATCTCTTTCATATGGGATGAGAAAGTCGACAGGTTCTGGGTAATACTTTGCTCATCTCCAATGTCGGCTTCCAGGGTATGAAACCAGGCAAGTTGCGAGCCATGAGCCGCGGGGACGAAGAGGCCGGCCATGCCCATGAGCGTCAATAGGCCGCAGGTCTTTAAGCTGACTGTCTTGCCTCCCGTATTGGGACCGGTGATCACCAGCGTGCGGAAGGTACGGCCAAGCTCAAAATCGATGGGTACCACCCGGTCGCGGTTGATCAAAGGATGCCTCGCCTTGCGCAGGACAATCACTCCCTCTTCATTCATGAGAGGCCTGACCGCGTTCAGGTCGAGCGCCAACCCGGCCTTGGCCATGGCAAAATCAAGTTCAGCCAGAAGTCGCGCGTTGCGGGAAAGGTCGGAGGCCTGATTGGAGACGATGGTGGACAGGTCCTTCAGGATCCGTTGGATTTCATCTCTTTCTTCGGCTTCCAGTTCTCTGATTTTATTGTTGAGCTCGACCACCGCCATGGGTTCGATGAAAAGTGTGCTTCCCGATGAAGAGGTATCGTGGACCAGACCCTTCACGGCCGCCCGTCTGTCGGAGCGGACCGGGACAACATAACGGCCACTCCGAAGCGTAATAAGCTTCTCTTGCAAAGCCTCCCCCTGATGGGAAAGGACTTTTTCCAGCTCCCGGCGAACCGCCGCCTGTGCCTCCCGAAGCCGTGTGCGGATTTTGTAGAGGGTTTCGCTGGCCCGGTCGTGCAGGTTCTCGTCATCCTTGATGGACTGCTCCAATCGGCTTCGAAATCCTGGAAAGGGCTCAAGCTCCCTGATTTTTTCATGGATCCGGAGCGGTTGTTCCTCATCGATTTTCGGGATCTGCCCGATCATCCGTTCCACCGCCCGCAGAAAGGCGGCGATCCGGAAAAAATCACGGCATTCGAGCACGGCACCTGCCTGCGCGCGTCCGACCAGGGGCGCGACATCATTGATCCCTGTAAAAGGTAATGAACCGTACTTGAGCAGGCGTTGGACGGCGTCTTCAGTCTCCGACAGAAATTCACCCGCCTGGTCAAAGGAAGAGGATGGCAGAAGCGCCCGGCAGAGGAAGCGTCCCGGTTCGGTTGAGGCGAAACCGGTCAGCTGATCAATGATCGCCGGAAATTCAAGTGTTTTGAGGGTCTTTTCCCGTATGCTCATTTTTCTTTCCGAGACCTGCCTGTTGCGTCACGTAGTGGACGGTGGCCAGCAGGGAACAGATCACTGGGGGGATGAATATGACGTGGCGCAGCCAGGGCGGCCCGTCGGACACCCAGAACATAGTCACAACCGCGGCGACAAACAGGAAGGTGGCCACCTTGCCCAGCCTGTCTGAAAATACAACTACATTTCGCTTGGCCAGCAGGAGTGTGCTTCCAAAGAGCATGAATGATTCGCGCGCGAAATAGTAAAGAGGCACCCAGATGGGGATCTTCCCAATGGCAAACATCATGAAGGCGGTCACCACCTGAAAGATTTTGTCCACAAAGGGATCAAAGAGCTTGCCGAATTCGGTCATCATATCAAACCGGCGGGCGATGAATCCGTCCAGGAAATCAGTGGTCCAGATCATAAGGAAGAGGATAAAAGTAGCCAGCTTATGGGCAGGCCAACGGTAGATCATTACCGCCAGAGGTGCGATGGCGCAAAGACGTATCAGCGTCAACACATTGGGAATGTTGAAGGTAATTTGTATCCGCCGGTTGTCGTCCGGACTTCCGTTTGATGATTTGTCTTCCCCATCCATCACGTCACCTGTTTACTTTCATTTTGAAACTGACACGGAAGCGGGCAATCCTCCTCCCATGCCACCGCTTGCATTTTCTCACAATCCCATGATGGATTCTACCGCTTAAAGAATGCCGAAATTCTCCGGTCCGAACCGTTCCATCAAGGCGGAGGCTGTCTGGTCATTCCAGGAAATTGAAGGCGCCTCATGTTGCCCCCGGAAGATTCCCTGGCCCTCACTGAAGAGGCGGACAGGTGTATCACCCGCGAAGTAAGCGAGCGCCGCGCGAAGCGATTCGAGATAATCTTCCCCTGCCCCGGCCGGGATCCTGATGACCACGGATTGGAAATTGCGCCTTGTCTGGTCTTCCTGAACCGTCTGGGGTGGTTTGGATTCGACCCTGCGGGCGGGCGCTTCCTTCCGGGGGCCCCTCCCATTTCCACGGGGCCGCTTTTTCGCCGCCTCTTTGAAGGGGGCGGGCAAATCCCTCAAGTCAGCCTCGAGTGGCGCGATCAGGTCTGCCAGAAGCTTGGGTTCCTCCTCCCGAAGGTCGAGTGTACCCGCCAGAAGCAGGGCGCTGTGCTGGTCCAGCAGTTCGCGGAAAAGAGCGTAAGTCTTGGGAAAGAGAATCACTTCCCAGCTCCCGCTCTCGTCCTCAACCGTGATAAATGACATGCGGTCATTATTCTTGGTGAACAAATCACGCCGCGCGACCACCAAGCCTGCCATAAAGACCCGGTCCCGGTCTTTGTATGCCCGTCTCTCTTCTCCGGATTCATTGACCTCGTAGGCATCCTCATCCGTCCTCAGGTCCCGGCTCAGAGTCAAAGGCAAAGAATCAATCGCCTGCCGGTAGGCACTGAGCGGATGACCTGTGACGTATAGGCCCGTCATATCCTTTTCCATTGTCAATCGTTCAAAGGAGGTAAAGTCAGGCACATTGGGATAATCCGGTTCTTCCTTGCGGTCAAGTGCCTGGTCACTCGAAAGGTCGAACAAGGTGATTTGCCCTTCCATGACGCCTCTTTTGGCCGAAAGGATGCTGTCGCAAAAAGGCTCGATCACCGCGATCATCTTCGAACGGCCGACGCCGAAGAAGTCGAGCGCTGAAGAACGAATCAAACTTTCGATCATCTTGCGGTTCAAGGCTGAATCGCACATGCGCCGCAGGAAGCTGCCATAACTTTCGTAAGGCCCGTTCTGGTCACGTTCCTGGATCAGGGCGCCAATGGCTTCCCGGCCCACATTTTTTACCGCGGCGAGTCCAAAGCGTATGGCCTTGCCCTCCGGTTGAAACCGCAATCCGCTCTTATTGATATCCGGGGGCAAAACGGCCACACCCATGGATTCAGCAACCCGGATATACTGACCTGCCTTGCCCAGATCACCCAGATGAGAGTTGAGAATGGCCGCCATGTATTCAACCGGATAATAGTATTTACACCAGGCGGTATTGTAGGCAACGGCTGCGTACGAAGCCGCGTGTGCCTTGTTGAAAGCGTATCCTGCGAAGGCGTAAATATCGTCAAAGAGTTTTTCGGCCACTTTCCGCGGGACACCGTTCGCCTTGGCACCTTTGACGGGGATTCCATTTTCATCGACGCCGCCGTCAATAAAAAGGGTGCGGTAACTTTGAAGCAAGGATTCGATCTTCTTGCCCATGGCCCGTCTGACATTGTCTGCCTGGGCGGAGGAGAAGCCGGCCAGATCCCGCACGATACGGATGACCTGCTCCTGATAGACAATGACGCCGTAGGTCACCTTGAGAATCGGTTCCAGCATCGGCCAGTCATAGCGCACTTTCTTGGGGTCATGACGCGAGCTGACATAACGCGGGATCTGCTCCATGGGACCCGGCCGGAAGAGCGCCACACCCGCGATGATATCCTCGAAAGACTCAGGTTGAAGCTCTTTCAGGAATTGAGTCATACCGCCGCCTTCCAACTGGAAAACAGCATCGGTCTCTCCCCTCCCGATCATCTCAAAGATACGCGGATCGTCGTAGGTCATGCGGTCGAAGTCAATGGCGGTGCCTGTCTTCTCTTCCACCAGTCGGGACGTTTCCTGCAGGACCGTCAAGGTTCTCAGACCCAGGAAGTCGAACTTCAGCAGCCCCACATCTTCAATGTCGTCCTTGGTAAACTGGACCACAATGGACTCATCATTTCTTGCCAGCGGCGCGATCTCACAGACAGGTTTTCCCGCGATGATCACGCCCGCCGCGTGGGTTGAGGCGTGGCGCGGCATGCCTTCGAAACGTTTGGCCAGATCGATGATTCGCCGGGTTGCGTCATCGCTCTCATAGAGTTTCCTCAGGTCGGGATTCATCTCAAGGGCAAGGTCGATGGTCATTTTGAGCTGGTTTGGAATCATCTTGGCGATCCGGTCGGTTTCGGCGTAGGACACATCGAGCGCGCGGCCGACATCACGGATCACGGCCCGGGCGGCCAGGGTTCCGAAGGTAATGACCTGACAAACATGGTCCGCACCGTACTTTTGGGTGACGTAATCGATGACTTCCCCCCGCCTCTCATAACAAAAATCGATGTCAAAGTCAGGCATGCTGACACGTTCCTTGTTGAGAAAGCGTTCAAAGAGCAAATCATATTTGAGCGGATCAATATCTGTAATAAAAAGTGTGTAGGCGGCAAGTGAGGCGGCGCCCGAACCGCGTCCCGGACCGACCATGATACCGTTCTCATGGGCAAAGCGGATAAAGTCCCAGACAATCAGATAATAGTCGGTATAGCCCATGCTGTTGATGACCGACAACTCGTAGTCGAGACGATCCAGATAGGCGGATTCAGGGATACCGGTCTGGCGTTGGATGAGTCTTTTCTCCAATCCTTCACGACAAAGTCTTTTCAAAAGCTCTTCTGCGGTCTCATCTGATCCGGTCTCAAAATGTGGAAGCGAAATCTGGCCGGTTTTGAGTTCCACCTGACAGCGGGCGGCGATCCGCTCTGTATTGGCCAGTGCCTGCGGCAGGTTGGAGAAAATTGTCTCCATCTCCTCGGGAGAGCGGACGTAGAGCGTGTCCGTGTCCATCCTCATCCGGTCGGGCGAATTGATGGTCTTGCCCGTCTGCATGCAAAGGAGAACTTCATGGGCAAAGGCATCCTCCTGCAGGAGGTAATGGCAGTCGTTGGTGGCGACAAGCGGGATGCCGGTCTCCTTGCTGATCCTGACCAGGCCCGAGTTGACCAATGCCTGATCCGCCAGGCCATTACCCTGGATTTCCAAAAAATAGTTTTCGGCACCGAACAGGTCACGGTGTTGGAGGGCGGCTTCAACTGCCTGCGCTTGCTCGCCAGCCAGAATCAGGCGCGGGACCTGTCCTGACAGGCAGGCAGAAAGCGCGATCAAGCCCTCCTGATGCTGCGCGAGCAATTCCATATCAACCCTGGGCCTGTAATAGAAACCATCCACATGGCTGGCGGACACCAATTTGACTAAATTCTCGTAGCCGGTGTTGGTTTCCGCGAGCAGGATCAAATGGTAGGGATCACGGTCCAGGGCAGCGTCTTTGTCCATGTGACCGCGGGGGGCTACGTAAACCTCACAGCCGATGATGGGGTGAATCCCATTCGCCTTCATGGTCCTGTAAAATTCCAGGACTCCGTACATGGACCCGTGGTCAGTGATGGCACAGGCATCCATGCCAAGTTCCTTGAGGCGGCCGGGCAGCTCATGGATGCGGTTGGCGCCATCAAGAAGACTGTATTCAGTATGTAGATGCAGATGAGTGAAGGCCATGCTGTCTCAATTCGTGGTGCCGGCAGGCAGCTTAGGGATCCAGGAGGTGGTTGACACGATCCAGGACAATTGATTCGTAAGTTTTCTGTCTCTTCTGACAGACATCCAGATCCTCTCCATAGCAACCGAAATAGATCTTGATTTTGGGTTCGGTGCCCGAGGGTCTGACGCACATGAAATCAAGCCCCTGTAGCTGGTAAAGGAGCACGTTGCTTTCGGGGTAATCAAGCGCCCGGCGATCACCCGTGTCGACGCGGGAGATGATTCCTTCCTGGAAGTCCGACAGGCTGACTGCGCCCAGCTGTTCAAAGCCCTGGAAAGGATTCTTCCTTAAGGCGTCCATCACGCTGGCGATCTTCTCCAGACCCGTCTTGCCCTCGCGGATGATCGAAATGGTGTTTTCCGCCGCTTGCCCGTACTTGTTGTAGAGGGCCTGCAGCCGGTCGATCAGGGTTTCTCCCGCAGCCGCGGAGACAGCGGCCATCTCGGCCAGGATCAGGCAGGTAACGACCGCGTCTTTATCCCGGACCCGGGTGCCGAGCAGATAGCCGAAACTCTCTTCATAACCGAATTGAAAGACTCCTCCACCAAGATCACCGTGCTTGTGGATCTCTGCGGCAATATGCTTGAATCCCGTCAGGGAGAGATAGAGATCTGTACCGTAATGCGCTGAAATCGCCTGCGTCAATCTGGATGAAACCACGGTGGACACACAAAATGATCGCTCAGCCAGTTCCTGCCGCTCCGCTTTTGTTCCCAGGATATAATCCATGAGCAAAAGGCCGATCTCATTGCCGGACAGCAGAACAAAAGAGTCGTCCCCCGCTCTGACCGCCACTCCCGTTCTGTCCGCGTCGGGATCGGTCGCCAGGACCAGATCCGCGCCCGTTTGGCGTGCCTGGGCGATCGCCAGCTCCAGAGTCTCCGGCAGCTCAGGGTTGGGGGTGGGTGTTGTCGGGAAATTGCCGTCAGGCAGTTCCTGTTCCGGAACCACTGTCACCCGGGTAAATCCATGTTTGCTGAGAATCCGGCGGACCGGCTTATTGCCAGTCCCGTTAAAAGGAGAATAGACAATCGGCATGTCATGATTTTGTCTGACAAGATCGTCGTTCAAAGTCAGGGCAAGCAGCGACGCGTCATAGACCTGATCGAGATCCTCCCCCATCAGCTTGAAAGAGGGATGCTCAACCACTTGCTCAAAAGGCTTGATGGTTTCAAGCAGGCCTGGCAGATCGGTCACCGTTTCCATCATGGCTGCGACCCGGTCGGCTTCTTCCGGTCCCAGCTGGGCGCCGTCCGCGCCGTAGGCCTTGAAGCCATTATATTGTTTGGGGTTATGGCTGGCGGTCAGCATGATGCCGCCAATACAGCCAAAATGTCGTATGGCGTACGAAAGCATGGGAACAGGCCTCAACTCATCCGAAAAACGGACGGCGATGCCGTGGCCTGCGAAAACCGAGGCTGCCAATTCCGCGAATTCCCTTGACCTGTTCCTGGAATCATAGGAAATCGCAATCCCCTGCCGGCACGCCTCTTCGCCCAGTGAAGCGAGATAAAGCGCGAATCCTTCCGCAGCTCGGGCCACGGTATAGGGATTCATCCTGTTGCTTCCTGCCCCCATGATCCCGCGTAGACCCGCAGTGCCGAACTGAAGCTCCTGGTAAAAACGATCTTCGATTTCTTCCGGCTTGTCGGCAATGGAAACCAGCTCCGAGAGCGTTTCGGCATCCATTTTGGGATTGGAAAGCCAGCTCTCATAGGTAGTCTGCGCGCGTGATTTTGACATAGCGAACTCCTCACAAAAGACAATTTTCATTGTATTTAGTCTAGCATATGGAAGTGGAATCAGCCTGCCAAATGCCCTTTCACAAGGATCAGCTGATCCCGTAAAATGGCCGCCAATTCAAAGTCAAGGCGGCGAGCCGCGGCTTTCATTTCTTTCTCAATCCGGCTGGCCCGCTTCTGCAGATCGGCATAAGGCAAGCGGGCGAGCTCCCGGTCGTAGCGTTCGATGTCGTCCGCCGTCTCCAGCGGTTCATCTGCGACCAATTCAAATGAGGTATCGATCAGATCCCGGATTTCCTTTTTAATGGTGGTCGGTGTAATGCCGTGGGCATCATTGTAAGCGCTTTGAATCTCCCGGCGTCTGTTGGTTTCCCTGATGGCGCGTTCCATGGAAGCGGTGATTTCATCGGCATAAAGGATCACACGCCCATTGACGTTACGGGCTGCTCTGCCGATGATCTGCACCAGTGAGGTGGTCGAGCGCAAGAAACCTTCCTTGTCCGCGTCGAGAATAGCGATGAGCGAGACCTCCGGCAGATCCAGACCTTCACGAAGCAGGTTGATGCCCACCAGCACATCGAACTCCCCTTTGCGCAACTTTCTCAGGATGTCCAGCCGCTCAACCGTCGCGATGTCTGAATGGAGGTACTCAACTCTCAGGTTTTCCTCCTGGAAAAACTCCGCCAGATCTTCAGCCATCCGCTTTGTCAGGGTCAGGATGAGGCTGCGTTCACCTCTTTTCGTGGTTTCCTGAATCGCGGCCATCAGATCCTCGATCTGATTCTCTACCGGCCTCACATAGATGAGCGGATCAAGCAGGCCGGTCGGCCGGATGATCTGCTCGACTACCTGGGTCGACTGCTCCAATTCATAGGCGGCGGGAGTGGCCGATACATAAATGGTCTGTCCAGCCCGCTCTTCAAATTCGTCAAAAGCCAGGGGCCGGTTGTCGAAGGCGGAAGGCAGCCTGAATCCGTAATCGACCAGAGATTCCTTCCTCGAGCGGTCGCCCCTGACCATGGCGCCGATCTGAGGCACACTGACATGCGACTCATCGATGAAAAGCAGATAATCCTCGGGGAAAAAGTCCATCAGGGTGAACGGCGCTTGCCCGGGCGCCCGGCCGGTCAGATGTCTGGAATAGTTCTCGATTCCCTTGCAAAAACCGGTTTCGATCATCATCTCCATGTCGTAGCGGGTGCGCTGTTCCAGCCGGTAAGCTTCAATCAGCTTGCCTTGTTGACGGAAATACTCCAACCGCTCTTCCAGCTCGGCCCCGATCGAAATGACGGCGCGTTTCATCTTCTCCAATGTAGTGGCGTAATGGCTGGCCGGGAAGATGGCGACGTAGTTACGACCCTTGATGGTCCTGCCTGTGATGGCGTCGACTTCCCGGATCTCTTCGATTTCATCGCCAAAGAACTGAACGCGGGTCAGGGTATTTTCCTCTGACGCGGGGAAAATATCCAGGGTGTCGCCGCGGACTCTGAATGTGCCTCGTTTGAGATCAAAATCATTTCTGGCGTATTGAATCCTGACCAGATCCGCAATGACCTCATCCCTGCCCCGGGCCATACCCGGACGGATGCTGACCATCAGATTCTTGTAGTCGTCAGGGTCGCCCAGGCCATAGATGCAGGAGACGGAAGCGACCACGATGACATCACGCCTCTCCAGCAGGGACGAGGTGGCCTTGTGCCTGAGTCTGTCAATCTCATCATTGATGGAGGAATCTTTTTCGATGTAGAGGTCTCTGGTGGGAAGATAAGCTTCCGGCTGATAATAATCGTAATAGCTGACAAAGAATTCGACCGCGTTATCAGGGAAGAGCGCCATGAACTCCGCGCACAGCTGCCCCGCCAGGGTCTTATTGTGGGCAATGACCAGCGCGGGGCGCTGGGTCCGCTCGATGACGCTGGCCATGGTAAAGGTTTTGCCTGATCCCGTCACCCCCAACAGCGTCTGCCCCCGGTCACCCCGGCCAAGTCCTTCGACCAGACCCGCGATGGCCTGCGGCTGATCCCCCTTGGGCGTCATATCGGTTCGCAGATGAAATGTCCCTGGCAGCTGTTCCATGTTCATTTTTGTTTGTCGACGGGTTCGATCAATTCAAGTTCTTCCAGCTTCTTCCTGACCCTGTCTCTTATACACATCTACGAGCCCAGGAGAC
>LSQX01368248.1_pt1 | contig 14912 bp, 12 predicted proteins | sample 654561 | NCBI WGS metagenome assembly LSQX01 (sample SAMN04489861, study PRJNA283612) | anaerobic digester metagenome | isolation source: 4 biogas reactors fed with cattle manure at either 37C or 55C with and... | place: Denmark: Kongens Lyngby | collected 2014 | reverse complement strand
TGGGATTGTCTTAGACGCAAATTTTCAGATTTGGAGAATCATTAAAAAAAGCCTCTCACCGTCAGGTGAAAGGCTTTATCAATTGTGGGGAGAGGAGGATTCGAACCTCCGAAGGCGTCAGCCAATAGATTTACAGTCTACCCCATTTGTCCACTTTGGTATCTCCCCGTAAAGTTTTTCGAGCCGGATGTCAGATTCGAACTGACGACCCCGAGATTACAAATCACGTGCTCTGGCCAACTGAGCTAATCCGGCCTTTTTTCAGTATTTTCAGAACGATCGCTGTTTTTAAAAACAGCGGCGCAAAGAAAAGAATTTATTTTTGATTGTGCAAAACAAACAGAAACATTTCAAAACTCTTTTTTTATAATAAAAAGTGGGTAAGCTATCTGTGTCGCACCGCTACAACCGCCTACCCTTGCTGCCTTCCGACCCTGGGGGAATTCAGCAGGAGCTGGTCGCACAGGACTTACCCGGTGCAAAAGTAGAAAATTTTAAGTTCCCGGCAAACATACGCCCAAATAAAACTATATTTGCATTTAACATTCTTTTAGCAACATAACAAAAGTCATGGAAAAAGAGAAAGTATCTATCTGTAAATCATCACTTAATTACGGGCTTTACCTGGGTGCTGCCCTCGTTCTCGTTTCGGTGGCATATTACGTTACCGACAACACTTTCGCAGAATCATCATCATGGGTTGGCTATATCTTAATGATTGGAGGGATAATTTATGCACAGTTAAGTCACCGTAAATCTTTGGGAGGCGTAATGACCTACGGAGAGGCGTTAGGGGTCGGAGTACTCACCCTTGTGTTCGCTTCCCTGATATTATCGGTTTATACCTATATACTTTATACGGTTATTGACCCTTCCCTGCAGGAACAAATGCGCCTGATGGCGGAAGAACAGCTTGTTACACAGGGGAAACTGCCCGAAGAACAGATTGAAATGGCAATTCAAATGGTATCTAAATTCCAGAGTCCGACGATTTTACTTGTGATGGGCATTTTTGGAGGAGCTCTGGCAGGATTGATTATTTCTCTGATTACTTCTATTTTTACTCAAAAAAAACCGGCAGACCCATTTACTGAATAACCGGAAAAAGATTTTTTAAGATGGATATTTCTGTTGTTGTCCCTTTATTTAACGAAGAAGAGTCATTGCCGGAGCTGGCAGCATGGATTGAGAGGGTGATGGTTGAAAATCACTTCTCCTACGAAATTCTGATGATTGACGACGGCAGCCGGGACAACTCCTGGCAGGTGATTCAGAATCTTCAGGCGGAAAACCGGAACATCAAAGGGATAAAATTCAGCCGAAATTACGGAAAGTCTGCCGCCCTCTACTGCGGGTTTAGCGCTGCAAAAGGGAGTGTGGTCATCACTATGGATGCCGACCTTCAGGACAGTCCGAATGAAATACCCGAACTCTACCGGATGATTACCGAAGATGGTTTCGACCTTGTTTCGGGGTGGAAAAAGAAACGGCACGACCCGGTTTTTACAAAGAATATTCCCAGTAAATTTTACAACTGGACTGTGCGGCGAATGACAGGAATCAAACTGCACGACATGAACTGCGGACTGAAAGCATATCGCAGCAACGTGGTTAAAAGCATTGAAGTGTATGGCGAGATGCACCGTTACATTCCGGTTTTAGCCAAGTGGGCTGGATTTACCAACATCGGCGAAAAAGTGGTGGAACACAGTGAACGGAAATATGGCACAACCAAATTTGGCATGGAGCGGTTCATTCGCGGTCCGCTCGATTTATTGTCAGTAATGTTTATTTCACGTTTTGTGAAACGCCCTATGCACTTTTTTGGAATTCTTGGTATTTTAATGATAATTATCGGGATTGCTTCTGCAATTTATTTAGGCGTGCAAAAAATCATCCAGCTAAATCACGGAATCATAGGAAACCTGATCACCAACAGTCCTTATTTCTACATCGCACTGACAGCCATGATTATCGGTGCGCAGTTTTTCCTTGCCGGCTTTTTGGGAGAACTTGTTTCGCGAAGCTCACAGGACAGAAATGCCTACCATATAGAAGCCACAACGTTTGATAGTTAAATGAGTTTGACAAGCTCGAAAGTTTGAGAGATTAATATATTTTCTGCAAAACTTTAGCTGCTTGCAATAATTTGAAATAAACCAACACTAAATGTATTTAATCCTTGGAATATTACTTTTATTGACCGTTTTGACAACTGTTGTTTTAAGTCACCCCAAATTTGGAAAACTTCCCCGGGGTGATCATTTACGCCAGATTAAAAGTGAGCAGAATTTTAAAAACGGTTCTTTCCGGAATCAAAGCCTGACCCACACATTTACCCCAAATGCCAATGGATTTATAGTTGCCAGGGAATTGTTCTTCAGGCGAAGTAAAAGAGCAATTCCTAAATGTGAAATTCCTTCTGTTAAAACAGATTTGAACTGTTTGGATGTCGATAAAGATGTTCTGGTGTGGTTCGGGCACTCCTCATATTTTTTACAAATTGAGGGCAGACGCATTTTGGTTGACCCGGTTTTCTCATCCCATGCCTCTCCGTTTTCCTTCTTTGGCAAAGCCTTTAGGGGAAGTAATATTTATTCCGTTGATGACATTCCGGAGATTGACTGGCTTCTCATCACACACGACCATTGGGATCATCTGGACTATCCGACTGTAAAAAGACTACAGCCGAAAGTCAAACAGGCAGCCTGCGGACTTGGTGCGGGCAGCCACTTAAAATATTGGGGCTATGCAGCAGACCAAATCACAGAGAGGAACTGGAATCAGCAAGTAGCTTCAAAAGATGGCATTGAAATTTACACTGTTCCGGCAAGGCATTTTTCGGGAAGGGGATTGAAAAGAAACAAAACGCTGTGGACCTCTTTTGTTTTAAAAACAAAAGGAATGACAATATTTATCGGTGGCGACGGAGGCTATGACACCCATTTCGCAAGCATAGGCAAATCATTCGGCCCTTTTGACCTGGCTGTTCTGGAGAACGGGCAATACAATAAAAACTGGAAAAACATCCATATGATGCCGGAAGAGGTCATAAGGGCAGCCAATGATTTGAATGCTAAAAATCTTCTTCCCGTACACAACTCAAAATTTTCACTTTCCACTCACGCTTGGGATGAGCCGCTGATAAGAATCAGCGATCTTTGCCGTAGAGAAAATATCAGCTTATGGACTCCAAAAATTGGCGAACAGGTAAATTTGAAGGCAAAAGAACAGCAATTTTCCAAATGGTGGCAGAAAATAACCTGAATTGACAGATAAACAGAATAGCAAAACGGCAGGTCGCCAATTAACAGATTAGCAGGAGAATACTCTTTTTTGAGTCCTCAGCATTTTGTCTCTATCATTCAAGAAACAAAATCTCCAGTTGATTTTGTGAGAAATACTCTTTTACCCGATTGGTGTTTTGAGTGAAGCCCAACATATAGCCGCCACCTCCTGAGCCGCAAAGCTTCAGATAAAAATCACCGGTTGTGAGTCCGTGGCTGACGTGTTTTCTGAATTCAGGAAGTATCAAAAGGGTTAAGAATTGTTTCTGAAAATGGGAAACAGTGGCAATTCCAGAAAGCAAAGCTGAGTAGTTACAAGAAAGCAAAGCTCGAACAGCGCTATTGATGGCAGGTATGTAAACAGTGTCTGCTGCATGTTTAAAATCTCTGTTTTGATATCCTTTCAGATACCATTCAACCAGTCCCCCGGTTCTAATTGGGGTTTTGCTGTCAACTAAAAAAATGGAAAAGCCCGGCTCTTTTCCATTTTTATTTTTGGTGAAAGCCGGAATGATATTTTGCTGAATCAGAGAAATTTCACCGCTGCTGCTAAAATGTAAAGGTTTGTTTATCAGGGAAACCAAAGGGTCAATTCCCGAACTGGTTTTATGAAAATAATTTTCGACAGATGCCATTTTTGTTCGGATTTCCCGGAGTGGCAATTTTTTTATTTTGTCGGGCGCATAGCGGTTAAACAGAGCTGCTGTCAGTGCTCCTGAGCTTCCAATGCCATAGTTTTGAGGAATATCCGAGTTGAACCAGAGGCCTGAATCAATGTCGTTTTTCAGCTTGTCAAGATTTAAAAAATCAATAGGGATATCGGATAATATGAGGAAATTATACAATGCGTGCAGCTGAGCATTTGACCTTTTCACGAACTCCGTTTCCTTAAAGTTTTCAAATTTTGGTGGGAGGCAAAGCTCTCCCGAAAATAGAGGGAAAGGGGTGGCAATTGCGGCGGAGCCTGTTAAAATGCCATATTCACCCAGCAACAAAATCTTTGATGGGAATGATTTTTTTTCACCGGATTCAAATGCAGGAAACATAGCTTCACTCAATTTAATATCGGAGTTTTTCCGGACCCTTACCCATACAGTCATCAATCCATTTTCCGTTTTCGCAAAACCGGAACAACGATTTATTAATAAATGTCGCCACCTCTTTTTTGGCTTCCTGCGGATAAATCAGCAGGATATTCGGTCCGGCATCCAAAGTAAAGCAGACAGGTGTTCCTGTTGCTTTTCTGAAATCCCTGACTGCCTCCATAACGTGAAGCGATTCCGGTTTCAGCAGTAATCCTTCGGGAGAAGAGGTCATTAACAGGCTGTGCAGTGTGAGCGCTTCATTTTCGGCGATTTGTGCAAATTGATCAAAATTCCCGCTTGCAAGTGCTTCCAGCAAATTCATCAAATTGTTTCGCGCCTGTTTATATCGGGCTTTTGCAAAGGGATGGCTGTCCATAAGTTGGTGTCCCCGGGTGCTGGACACTTTTTTTGGAGTGCTGCTGATTAGTAAAATGGCAACGCCCGGGTTTTCAAAAACCGGATGCAGGGGAGTGAGTAATGGAACTGCGTGGTAGTCGCTGCTTTCCGGGATGGCTTCAGAAGCTCCCCATGCTGTCCAGCCTCCAAACAGAGAGCGCGAAGCGCTGCCTGAAAACTGCCTTGCCAAACCGGATGCCCGCCGGTAAAATTCATTTTCAGTGTAGATTGATTTAGTGTGTATTTGTTCCAACTCGGTAATGAACAGCGACACGGCTGCCATTGATGACGCTGACGAGGCAATTCCTGCCGAGTAGGGAAAAGTGTTGCTGCTTTCGGCACGGATAGTATATTCTGCCAAAAAGGGGAGCTCAGCCGGCAACTCAGTCATCTGCCGTGAGATACGCTCTTCAAATGCTTTGTTTTGCCGGTCATTGAAAAAATATTTCAGACTGACGCCACCTTTGTTCAATTCATTATATTCTCTTTTTTTTGCATGAAAACGGGTGATGGTTACGGCGTTTTTCAAAGTAATACTTAATGAAGGATTATTTGGGAGCTGATTGCCGCGTTTTCCCCAATATTTTATCAGTGCAATATTTGACGGCACTTTCCATGCCGTCTGAAAATCACCGGCTGCTAAAGAGGAGATTAAATCCGGTTCCATTTGTCTGTTCATTAAAGTAATTTGTATTTAATTACGTATCAATTGTGCGCTTCGGAAAATCGGTTTTGACAGGAAACTAAAACCTTGAAGAGATAACTTCACCGGCTACCATATCTTTCCATGAAATGATGGTTTTAAATCCTTTTTGGGAAAAATAGTCCATAACATATTCATGTTTTTGACCGGATGCTGCCAGCAGGAAATCGCCTCCCCACGCCCCCAGGGATTTTATGCTTCCGTTGAAGTCCTGAAAAAGAAGCTGTTTCACAGGTGTTTGTTTTAATATTTTTGCAACAATTTGTTCGTGTTCATCCATTAATGCAGAAAACTCGCTGAGGCAATCCGTTGAAATCATTTTGAGTGTAATTTTCGAAATGGCAGACAACTCTTCATCGGATACCGGAGTGTTTGAAAAACCTTCTATTGCTGTTCTGCTTTTTTGTTTTCGGTTCTGATATACAAAGTAGAGATTTTCCGAAAATGGGGGTGCAAAATCTGTTATATGATAGTCCGGCTGTTCATTTATGAGCCGATAAATTATTGATTTGCCAGTGATTACGGAAGCAATGTCGTAGCCGGAACCGCCAAAAATGCGCTTGTTCAGTTCAAACGGGTCAATTTCTGCCCATTTTGCCATGTTTGCTATCAGCGAGCTGCTGGAGCCGGTTCCCCATTCCGGGTTGAACGATAATGTTGTAGAAATCAGCGTTTCAGCAGGTTTCTTTAAGAAGTTAGGATTAAGTTTTCGGATTTCCCTGAAAATGCTTTGTAATCTTAGAGTTAATTCCTGATTATCACTCTGCAGGTATTCAAAATTTTCAGTGTTGAAAAGCGCTGAAAACCATTTTCTGTCAGGCAGATATGCTTCCCAGCGAAGTCTGTTTTCCCCTTCGTGGGTTTCCACCCGCAGGGATTGTCCAAATTTTAACGGCACCGCCAGTGCTTGGGCGCCGCGTAACACCAGATATTCACCGGAAATCAGCAGTTTTCCCGGAGCGTAAAAATTTTTGATATTTTTTTGCTCATTTCCCATTTTCTATCCTCAACCGGGTTAAGAAATTTTTTACAGCCGCATAAGATATCTCTTTTTTTTCAAAATAGTTCACTACCACCTCTGCCTCAGCTTTTGTAGCCCGAAGCTGTTTCAGAATATTTGGCAGATGCATTTTCATGTGTCCTTTCTGTATGCCTGAGGTAATTAATGCCGATATCGCACTGAAATTATTTGCCATTCCCGCTGCGGCAGCAATCATCATCAGCTCTTTTGCTCCCGGATTTCCTAAAATTTGAAGCGCCAGCCGGGCAAGGGGATGGGTATTGGTGAGACCGCCAACAGTTCCCAGAGCCAATGGAATTTTCAGCCTGTATCTGAACTGCCGGTCTGATATTTCGGTTTCGGTGAGCGCACGATAGCTGCCGCTGGCTGAGGCGTAGGCATGACCACATGCTTCAACTGCACGCCAATCGTTGCCGGTGGCTAAAATCAGGGCATCCACACCATTGTAAATTCCTTTGTTGTGCGTAACCGCACGGGAAATATCGGTTTGTGCAATGCGGTTTGCAAGTTCAAATTTACGGGCAAAAGCTTGCGGGGTTAACTCACCACTCCATTTTGAAAGATGCTCAATGCCGCATTCAACGGTGCATTCAGCCAGACTATCCGGCGTGTAGTTGGAAAGAATTGACATGATAACCTCAATGTTTCCATCCGGCACAAGGTCTCCGGCGCTGTTTTTCAGCACTTGCGCCATGGTTTCAAGGCAGGTGTTGATAAAGTTTGCCCCCATTGCATCCGCAGTTTCAAAAGAAACATCAATTTGAAAATAGCTGGGTAGCAAAGAGGTTTTGTCTTTAAGCCGGACAGCCATAATACCGCCACCTCGTTCCCTCATTTTTTGAGTTACCGGTTCAGTGGCTAATATCATTCTTTTACGTAGTGTGTTAAAATGATTGATTAGCAGGTTTTTGTCACCATCCCAGGTGAAATGAATTTGTCCTTTTTTCTCTGTGCCACCAATCTTTACCTGAAAACCTCCATGTTCAGCCCAAAATTTTGCTGCGCGGGAAGCAGCGGCAATCACCGAACTTTCTTCGGTAACCATCGGAACGGTATAACTTTTCCCGTTAATTACCATGTTGGGAACAACTCCCAGTGGAAGGTGATAGTTAGTTATGTAGTTTTCAATAAATCCTTCAAACGTATCCTGTTCATCCCGGCTTTTCGGCAGCCACGAGTCAAGAGTCTCCTGCAGATTTTTGTCAATTTTTGTCAATTCCTTCAGCAACTCAATTTTTTGCCGACGGTTTAACTTGGAAAAACCGTGAATAACCGGTATGTTCTTTTCAAAACTGCTCATTCCCTGATTTTTAAAAATTGTTTTGCCATGCGTAACCCCTCGATTTGACCGGCTACAAATTTTTGCAGAGATTCATAGTCTGACTGACTGTGTTTTAGAAATGTGGAAGCCTGTGCATAAATGGCAGGAATTTTTGAGCGGGAAACAAGATAATACCCGTCAAGATAATTGCCGATTCCGCCTGAAATAATCAACTGCTTGCATCTCAGGTTTTTGTGTGTGTCTGCCAGGCGATTTACTGTTTCTAACATTTCAAAAGCGGTGTGCCCAATTCGTGTGAAAGGCTCATATTTTTCAAACTCTTCATTTCGGCGTTTTAATTCGATTACTGAAAAGTTTGTTCCTCCGTAGGCACCAAAATCAAGTGCTGCCAGTGGGAGCTGCAAAAGTTTTAATAGGCTTTCCGGACCAAATCCCTGTCCGACTTCCTTAATAATTACGGGAAATGCCGATTTTTCCAAAAACCGTTCAATGGTTTTCAGGGGAGACTCTTTAATGATGTTGCCCTCAGGCTGAATCCACTCCTGCAGCGGATTCACATGGATAATCAGTCCGTCGGCATGAAGTTTATCCACCAGGGAATTTATCCTGCCGGTTTCGTTTTTTGCCAGAAGTTCTTCAATTTGAGCAATTCCCAGATTTGCAAAGAAAGGCAAATCATAGCCAATGACCGGACGCAGGTTAAAATCTTCAAAATGAGTATCGCTGTCTAACAATTTGCGGCAAGAACCCAATCCCATCCCCAATCCAAATTCGGCACAGGCACGGGCAAGGTTGTGGTTAATGGTTCGTGCTATTTCGGTTCCCCCGGTCATACTGGAAATCCACAGCGGTGCTTTGAGTGTTTTTTCCAGAAAGCCGGTTGACAGGGAAGTGGCAGAAACCGGGCTGTCAAACAGCGGCTCATAATCAAACCGCTGATCGGCGAGATGCTGTGGCGTCTGCGAGTCAAATGTTAATTTAATATGACTTAACTTGCGTTCCTTTTCCATGTGAGTTTATTTCCGATTACCTCAGAATATGATGTGAAATAATCAGTTTCATAATTTCAGAAGTTCCTTCGCCGATGTGCAGCAAGCGCTGATCACGATAAAACCGCTCAATATGGTTTTCGTGCAGAAGTCCGTATGCTCCATGGATTTGTATAGATTCCCTGGCTGCTTCTTCGGCAACATCAGAGCAGTAAAGTTTTGCCATGGCTGCTTCTTTTGCGTAGGGTTCACCGGCATCTTTAATACGGCAGGCATTATAGAGCAGCGAACGGGCTGCTTCAATTTTCATTGCAATTTCAGCTAATTTAAAGCGGATTGCCTGATTTTCGACAATGGGCTTGCCAAATTGAACCCGTTTTTTTGCATAATCAACTGCCCGTTCATAAGCGCCCTGTGCAAGTCCCAAACCTACTGCACCGATTGAGAGCCTGCCGCCGTTCAGTGCTGAAACCATAACCTTCATGCCTTCACCTCTTCTTCCCAAAAGATTTTTTTGAGGCACCCGGCAATTTTCAAATCGCAGATTGCCATTGTCGATGGCTCTCCACACCAGCTTTCCTTTAACGGGCTCGGTGTAATAGCCCGGTGAACCGCGATCCACAAGAATTGAGGAAATCTCTTTTTTCTCGCCAATATGGTCTGTTATGGTTAACAATGTAACACCGCCGGAGATTTCTGATGAGCTGTTTGTGATAAATCGTTTGTTGCCGTTTATAACCCAATTGTCATCAGTTAGCTTTGCCTCTGTCTCTACTCCTCTCGCATCAGAGCCGGCATTCTCTTCGGTCAGACCAAATCCCCAAACCTGTTCGCCTGTGGTGAGACGTGGCAGATAATACTGTTTTTGCTCATCGGTTCCGAATGCGAAAATAGGCTCAATACCCAAAGAGTTGTGTGCGGCAACAGTTGCTGCCGGTGAGCTGTCAATTCTTGCAAGCTCCTCAACTGCAATGATATAGGACAGTGCGTCAAGTCCTTGTCCACCATATTCCTTGGGCAGGGTTATTCCGAAAAGACCCATTTCGCCCATTCTTTTAGCTAAAAAAACAGGAAACTCCTCTTTTGCATCCTGTTCGAGCGCAACCGGTAAAACTTCGGACTCAGCAAACTTTCTGATTCGCTGACGATATTCCGTATAGTGCTTTGGTAATAATATGTCCATATATGTCAAAAAATAATTTTTAAACAAATGTAAAGATAAAAGGAATCTTTAAGAGTTTTTTATATTTTTTCGAGCGTAATTAACGGTTTATTTTCCTGAACCTGTTCTCCTACCTTTACCCCGATGGATTTTACCTTTGCTGTTTTGGGCGCTAAAACGTGAATTTCTGATTTCATCGATTCAATAATCAGCACAGTTTCGCCTTTGTTGATGATTTGCCCGGGAGTGGTTTGTATGTCTGTTATTTTTCCGTGAAGGTGTGAAACAATCAGATTGTTTTCCATTGAATCGTTCTGTGTTTCATTGTGCGAATGGTTTTGATTGTTTTCAATCAGCTCCTGATTTTCAACAAAAAATTCGATTCCCTGCAGGAAAATTCCGGTTTTTTCCGGCTCTGTATCATTGATGATGAGTGTTTCAGAATATTCTTCAGTACAAATTTTTACTGAATCGGATGAAGTTCTTTTTGCGCCGGCGATGAAGTTCTCACCGTTCCAGTCAAACTTAAACAGGGTAGCATCTTTCGGGATATTCTTTTCAAGTGGTTTGTTCCCGCTTTTTAGGAAACGCGGAGAAAGTAATGAAAACGGAACGTTATACGAAATACCGCTCAGATACAGTTCGGTTTCATTCAAAACATTCCAGAACCCGATTGCAGTCCAGGGATTCACGGAATGAGGCTCTTCAGTCAAAAATTTATGAAACAGATAAGCGGCTATGATTAATTGAAAAGGCACATTTTCCTTTGCATTTTCGGAAGCTGAGATTAATTCATTTGTATGTGTTTCGCAAAAAGCCGTGGTCACTGCCGATTGCTCAATCAGAGGGTGTTGCAGCAGCGCTTTTAAGAACTGTAGATTTGTTGCAGGACCTGAAATTGCCGTCCGGTTAAGGGTTTCAATCATTTGCGAAAAGGCTTTTTCACGGGTTTCGCCTTTTGTGATGAACTTGCCGAGTAGCGGGTCAAACTGACTGGCTGCCGGTGATTTATCTGTCGCGATATCACTTTCAATCCTTAAATTTTCAAGTTGAGGAAATTTGAAAAAAGAGACCGGTTTTGATTGCGGAACAAACCCCGACTTCGGGTCTTCGCTGTAAATTCGCACCTCCAGTGCATGTCCGTCCGTTTTAATCTCTTTTTGACGGAAAGACAAGGGGGAGCCGGCAGCAATCCGGAGTTGCTCTCTCACAATGTCAATTCCGGTAACTTCTTCGGTAACGGGGTGCTCAACCTGAATGCGCGGGTTTATCTCCAAAAAATAAAACGCCTTATTGTCAACTACTAAAAATTCAACGGTTGCGGCACCCGTCAATCCGATATTCCGGCAAACAGCCAGTGCTGCTCCGAACAGTTTTTCCCTGAGCTGCTCATCCAAACCGGGAGCAGGCGCTTCCTCAATGATTTTCTGAAAATTGCGCTGCACGCTGCAATCACGCTCAAACAGATGGACAAAATTTCCATGATTGTCGCCAAGTATTTGCACTTCAATATGTCTTGCGTTTTCCAGATAGGTTTCGAGAAAAACTTCGCTATTTCCAAAAAAATTTATTGCCTGACGTGTTGACCGATCCATTTTTTCGATTAGCTCACCGGATGAATAAATGACCTGCATACCTTTGCCGCCACCGCCGTGTGCTGATTTCACCAACACAGGGTAGGGGAGTTCCGGGATAGTTTTATCCAGGTTAGCCGGATTTACCATAAAATTTTCCAGAACAGGAATGCCGAGGTTTTTTGCAACTGTTTTTGTTTCCAGTTTGTTCCCCGTGAGTTCCAATGCCTGAGGAGAAGGACCTATGAAGACGATTTCGCTTTCCCTGCAGGCAGCAGAAAGTAACGGATTTTCCGAAAGGAACCCGTAGCCGGGGTGGATTGCTTCAGATCCGGTATCAACAGCTGCACGAATTATTTTCCGGATATTCAAATAGGTCTCCCCAAGCTCGCCGGCACCTAAGAACACAGACTCGCCGGCATGATTCACATGGGGTGAGTTCTCTTCACCTGCTGAATAAACAGCAACGGTTTCAATATCCATCGTCCGGGCGGTGCGAATTATCCGAAGAGCAATCTCGCCACGGTTTGCAATAAGTATTTTCTTAAATTTCTTCATATACCTGATTGTCCAAAAATTGAATGAGACAAGTCAATTCATTTTGTTTGGAAATTTATAATTTTTTATCAATTTACTTTTAAACATATTAAATGTTTGCCCTTTGCAGTGTTTCATCGCTTAGTTATATAAAGGTAAATTTTGAAAATGGTTTAATATCCGGCATCTTTTTTCTGCTTCACCACTTCGCTTTTCGTTTCTCCACAAATGCCTGCATCCCTTCCTGTGCCTCTTCCGAAATTCGTGATTCAGCAAGCACACGGGCTAATTTTTTTTCAGCTTTCTTCGGAAACCGGCTTGTGCTTAACCGGTTGAGTATTTTTTTTGATTTTCTGATTGAGTTGGGACCTCCGCTCAAAATTTCCTGAGTTGTCTTTTCAACATGTTGCTGCATCTCTTCATAATTTCTGAAAGAGCGGTTCACTAATCCAAAGTTTTCTGCTTGTTCGCCGCTGAAACGTTCAGCGGTGAATATCAGTTCTTTAACTTTTGAGAGCTGCATCCTCAGCAAAAGGTAGGGTGAGATTGTTGCAGCCACCAGTCCTACTCTTGTTTCACTGAGCGAAAGTTTACTGTCGGCAGTGCAGTAGGCTAAGTCGCAGGCTACAAGCAAGCCGTTTCCGCCTCCGAAAATACTTCCGTGTGCAGCGCCAATAACCACTGCCGGGCAACGGAACACAGCTTTAAACATCCCGGTGAGCATTTTTGTCTCTTCTCTGTTTTGCTTGGCGGAAAGGTTTGCTGAATCTTTCATCCACAACAGATCTGCTCCTGCACAAAACGATTTTCCGGCACCTTGCAGAATGATAACCGAAATATCTTTTCGTTGAGCGATTCCTCTGAAAAAACGTGTGATTTCCAGTATCATCTCCTTGTTCATTGCGTTATGCTGTTCGGGTCTGTTGAGCAGCACACGGGCTACTTTATTGTCAATACTTATTTTCAGCGTTTTAAACTGCTCCTGCATTTCTGTCTATTTATTTTGTGTAACTAAATGATTCTAAGCTTTTTCAGTATTTTTTTCTCTTCCTTTTTCGTTTACATTCTGTAGATACCTGTTTTTGGGTCACTCCATTTTTTGTTGGTTGAGATTGAAATGCACAGCGCTAAGATATTTCGCGTATCAACCGGGTCAATAATTCCATCGTCCCACAGCCGGGAAGTGCTGTAAAGCGCGGAGCTCTGTTCTTCAAACATTTCGACCAGATCAGGCGTTTTCGGGCTGTTTTTTTTCTGATTGATTGCTTTCAGTACAGATGTTGCCTGCTCACCACCCATCACACCAATTTTTGCACCCGGCCACATGAAAAGAAAATTGGGGTTGTATGCACGCCCCGCCATGGCATAATTTCCGGCTCCATAGGAGCCGCCGACAACCACCGTGATTTTGGGAACAGAGGCAGTAGCCACTGCATGAATAAGCTTGGCGCCATCACGGGCAATGCCCTGATGTTCATATTTTTTCCCTACAATAAAACCCGTTATATTTTGCAAAAAAACGAGTGGGATTTTTCGGAAATTGCACATTTGAATAAAATGAGCGCCTTTCAATGAGGCTTCGGAGGTGAGAAATCCGTTATTAGCTATTATCCCGGTCATGTAACCGTGAATCCGCGTAAATCCGGTAATCAGCGTTGTTCCGTAGTTTGCCTTAAATTCATCAAAACGGCTGCCATCGGTCAGTCGGGCAATAATTTCATACATTGCTACCGGCTTTTTCAGATTTAGCGGAGCAAATCCATACAACTCACCGGGGTCAAAAAAAGGCTCTTCCGGACTGGTTTGATCAAGAGGTTGTTTTGTTGCTGCCGGTATGGTTTCAAAAATTGAACGGCAAATGTCAATTGCGTCAGCATCGTTTTCGGCAATGTGGTCGGCAACACCGGAAATGGAGGTGTGCACAAAAGCGCCGCCAAGCTCTTCAGCTGTAACAGATTCGCCGGTTGCCGCTTCCACCAGTGGCGGTCCACCAATGAAAATGGCGCCCTGATTTCTCACGATAACCGTTTGGTCGCTCATGGCGGGCACATATGCACCGCCTGCAGTACAGGAACCCATCACCACCGATATTTGCGGAATTCCCTCAGCCGACATCTTTGCCTGATTAAAAAAGATACGCCCGAAATGGTCGCGGTCAGGAAACAGGTTTTCCTGTTCGGGAAGAAAAATACCGCCCGAATCCACCAGATAAACGCAGGGTAAATGGTTTTGAAGAGCTATTTCCTGAGCTCTCAGGTGTTTTTTTAGAGTTTCCTTAACATATGTTCCGCCTTTAACCGTGGCATCATTTGCCACAATCACAGCGGGTTTGCCTCGAATCAGCCCCACTCCGGTGATGATTCCTGCCGATGGAAATTGCTGCTCATACTGTCCGTGGGAAGCAAGAGGGGAGAGCTCAAGAAATGGTGTCTTGGGGTCAATGAGAAGCTCTATGCGCTTGCGTGCCAGTAACTTATTTCGCTTGCGGTGTTTCAATACCGAAGGTTCAGCATGACGGTTAACCGTTTTGTCCAGCACATTTCTGTACTGCTCCATAATCTTTTGATATTCCTGTTTTTTTTCGAAAAAATCTGCTGCTTCGGTATCTGTGTTTGAAATAATTTGTCTCATAGTTAATGGATAATGTGCCGGTTTTTTTTGACCTACTTAAATTACAAAAATTCAATCTATTTGTTCATTTTGGATTGCAGAGCTTATAACAAAGAAACGGATTAATTGCCGAATGATTTTAAAAAGTTGCAAAAGCCACTAAGAATTACTTGATTTACTAATGTAGATATTTGGTAATCAGGAAGAAAATTAGTTTGAAGCATTAAACCAAACAGAAAACCAATCTGGAAGTATAGTCTTGGGCT
>LSQX01177816.1_pt1 | contig 14912 bp, 14 predicted proteins | sample 654561 | NCBI WGS metagenome assembly LSQX01 (sample SAMN04489861, study PRJNA283612) | anaerobic digester metagenome | isolation source: 4 biogas reactors fed with cattle manure at either 37C or 55C with and... | place: Denmark: Kongens Lyngby | collected 2014 | reverse complement strand
TACTGCTTTGCCGCCGCGCAGATCAAAAAGGCCATCGACCTGACCGTCAAGCTGGGTGGCAAGGGCTATGTGTTCTGGGGCGGGCGCGAGGGCTATGAGACGCTGCTGAACACGGATATGAAGCTGGAGCTTGACAATATTGCCATTCTCATGAAGCTGGCTGTGGATTACGGTAGATCCATCGGGTTCACCGGCGACTTTTATATCGAACCGAAGCCGAAGGAGCCGATGAAACATCAGTATGACTTTGACGCGGCTACTGCAATCGGTTTTCTGCGAGCCCATAAACTGGATAAAGACTTTAAACTCAACATTGAAGCTAACCACGCGACGCTCGCCGGTCACACGTTCAACCATGAGCTTCGGGTATCGGCGATAAACGGCATGCTCGGCAGCATAGACGCAAATCAAGGCGACACGCTGCTGGGTTGGGATACGGATGAGTTCCCGTTTGATATCTATGAAACAACCCTGTGCCTGTATGAGGTCCTGAAAGCAGGCGGGCTGACGGGCGGCTTTAATTTCGACGCGAAAAACCGGCGCCCGTCCAATACCCCGGAGGACATGTTCGAGGGCTACATTCTGGGCATGGACAGCTTTGCTCTGGGTTTGCTGAAAGCAAGTCAGCTCATTGAGGATGGGCGCATTGAGAACTTTATTAAGGAGCGGTACAGTGGCTGGACCTCCGGAATCGGCGCTGAAATCAGGAGCGGAAACGCCACGCTCAAGGCGATTTCGGACTATGCGGTTTCGCTCGGTACGCCGAAGGATCCGGGCTCGGGCCGGCAGGAGCATCTGGAAAGGGTGCTCAATGACGTTTTATTCGGAGGGTAGACGGCAATGAAGGGTACGAAGGAATTCAGACTGAGTTATACAAAAAAGGCGCTAGAATTGGTCGCACAGATGAGCCTTGAAGAAAAAGTCCGCCTGATGAGCGGCTGGGCAAAGCCCCGGGAGCAGGGGACCTCGTCCGGGGACGAGCATTATAATTTCAGGCCGTACGCGGCTGCGGGAAATGAAAGGCTCGGCCTTGCGCCGATGATGTTTTGCGACGGGCCGAGGGGCGTCGTGTGTAAAACCGGGATGAGCACCTGCTTTCCGGTATCAATGCTCAGAGGCGCGACCTTCGACACGGCGCTCGAGGAGGAAATCGGACACGCCATCGGACGCGAGGTAAGGGCGCACGGCGGGAATCTGTTCGCCGGCGTCTGCATCAACCTCCCGTATAATCCGGGCTGGGGACGTAGCCAGGAGACCTACGGGGAGGAAAGCTTCGCGCTCGGAGCCATGGGCGCGGCGCTGGTGCGCGGGGTACAAAGCGAGTATGTCATCGCCTGCGTAAAGCACTTCGCGTTCAATTCCATGGAGATCAGCCGGTTTAAGTGCTCGGTGGACTGCGAGAGGCGAACTGAGCGCGAAATATACCTTTCGCACTTTAAAGACTGCGTGGATGCTGGCGCAGCGAGCATCATGAGCGCATACAACCGGTATAAAGGCACGCATTGCGGGCACAGCGACTATCTGCTGCGCAAGGTACTCAAAGAGGAATGGGATTTTGACGGCTTTGTCATGAGTGATTTCGTTATGGGGATAAGAGATACGGTGGAGGCCGCCAACGGCGGTCAGGACATGGAAATGTGCTGGGAGAACCTGTTTGGCGCAAATCTGGTCAAGGCGGTTCGGGAAGGGCTTGTCTCCGAAAGGCGAATTGACGAGGCGGCTCTGCGTGTTGTGCGTACAATTCTCGCCTTCGAGGAAGCGTACAGGGAAAGCGGGATAACATACGGCGCGGATGTGATCGGATGCCCTCTGCACATCGCTTTATCCCTAAAGGCCGCCAGAGAGGGCATTACACTTTTAAAAAACGAAAATGTACTGCCGCTTGACCGGAAACAAATCAGAAAGCTAGCACTGATCGGCAAGCTCGGAAATCAAAGCAATATCGGAGACCACGGTTCTTCCCGCGTGTATCCAAGCTATGTCGTAACGCCTCTCGAGGGGCTGAAAAAAGCGGCGGACGGGATAGATATCATATATTGCGACGGAAGCGATCCGGCGGAAGCGAAGAGGGCGGCAAAGACCGCCGACGCGGTGGTTTTCGTTGTCGGTTTGGACTATAACGACGAAGGGGAGTTCATCGAAGCCCAGGAGAGCGATGAAAACGGGTTTGATTCGGCAGGCGGCGACCGGAAATATTCTCTGGGGCTGCATAGTAATGAGATCGAGCTGATTTGCGAGGCGGGCCCGCTGAATAAGAATTCGGCGGTTGTACTGATCGGCGGGAACATGATCATGATGACCGACTGGATTGACAAGGTTTCTGCCGCTTTAATGGCCTATTATCCGGGTCAGGAGGGTGGAACGGCGATAGCCGAGATTTTATTCGGCGACGTCAATCCCTCGGGTAAGCTGCCGTTTGTGGTGCCGTGTCGGGAAAGTGATCTGCCCCCGGTCAATTGGGACACGACGAATCAGTGGTATGATTATTATCACGGCTACGCAAAGCTGGAGAAAGAGGGTGTTAAGCCGCTTTATCCTTATGGATTCGGCCTGTCCTATACCGCATTTTCACTAAATGACGCGTCTTTTGAGGTAAAGGGCGATGTCATTGAGGCGGAATGCACCGTAACAAACACGGGTGACAGGGAAGGCGAGGAGGTCGTGCAGCTGTATGTCGGTTTTTCCCGGTCCGCTGTGGACCGCCCGATCAAGCTTCTGCGGGGCTTTAGCCGCGTGCGCCTGAACCCGGGTGAAAGCAAAAAAGTCAAAATCGAGTGCCCGACAGAGAAGCTGAAATGGTACAATCCCAAAACGGCGGCCTTTGAACTTGAACACATGATATATGAGGCGTATATCGGCACCTCTTCCGATCCGAAGGATCTGATAAAGGGATGTTTCACACTATAAAATGAGACGGGGGTGCTCCGGAGACCATACGACTGGAGGAAAAATGAAAAGAGTTTACCTGATTGGTGTCGATTTGGGTACAAGCGGCACGAAAACCATTTTATTTGACTCGCTGGGCAACATTGTCGCATCGAAATCCGCTGAGTATCCGCTCCACCAGCCGAAAAACGGCTGGGCAGAACAAAATGCGGACGACTGGATAGACGCGGGCTTTGCAACCGTAAAGGCGGTACTCGATATAAGCGGAGTCTCTCCGGGTGATATCGCGGGCATTGGCATTTCGGGCCAGATGCACGGACTTGTGATGCTTGACGCGGGAGGAGAAGTGCTTCGAAAAAGCATCATCTGGTGCGATCAGCGCACAGCGGAGGAATGCCGGGAGATAACACAGCGGGTTGGCGAAAAAAAACTGATTGAAATTACCGCAAACCCCGCGCTGACAGGCTTTACCGCCTCGAAAATTTTATGGGTGCGCAAAAATGAGCCCGATATTTACAGGAAATGCCGGCACATTCTGCTGCCGAAGGACTATCTGCGCTATAAGCTGACGGGCGAATTTGCAACCGAGGTCAGCGACGCTTCAGGGATGCAGCTTCTGGATGTGAAAAGGAGAAGCTGGTCTGACGAGGTCTTAAAGGCCTTGGACATCGAGCCTGCGCTGCTCGGAAAAGTATATGAGTCAAAGGACATAACCGGATATGTCACAAAAAGCGCGGCGCAATCCACCGGACTTTTAGAAGGTACGCCGGTGGTCGGCGGCGCCGGAGACAATGCGGCCGCGGCTGTCGGCGTCGGCGTTGTGAAAAACGGGCGGGCTTTCACCACAATCGGAACGTCCGGTGTTGTGTACGCACATACCGACAAACCGATCATTGATCCACAGGGGCGCGTGCACACCTTTTGCTGCGCCGTAGAAGATGCCTGGCATGTGATGGGCGTCACACAGGCGGCCGGGCTTTCTTTACAGTGGTACAAAAGGAATTTCTACCCGGAGAAATCCTATTCGGAGCTGACAAAAGCGGCCGAAAACGTTCCGCTCGGGGCAAACAAGCTGTTTTATCTGCCCTACCTGATGGGCGAGCGCACACCCCATCTCGACGCGGACTGCAGAGGTGCGTTTATCGGGCTTTCCGCCATCCACACCAAAGACGATATGCTGAGGGCTGTGCTGGAGGGCGTGACCTATTCCCTTAAGGACTGTTTAGATATCTTAACCGGCATGGGCATGACGTTTTCCCGTATGTACGCCTGCGGAGGAGGGGGGACCAGCGCATTCTGGCGCCGGATGCTCTCCGATGTATTTGACCTGCCCGTGGCGACAACCAAATGCGCCGAGGGGCCGGCTCTGGGCGCGGCGATACTGGCCGCCGCGGGCGTGGGCGTGTACGAAAATGTACCCGCCGCCTGTGACCGGATGGTACAGGACGACACCCTGCAGATGCCGGATAAAACACTGGGCGCGGCGTATACTGCTAACCACAGCTTTTATAAAAAACTCTACCCCGCGTTGAAGGCATCGTTTTCCGATCTTGCTATGCTTTAGAAAGCCAATACAGTATTCCATTTAATTGGAGAACTGTATTATTTAATTCCATTTGGAATAAAGGGAGATTAACGTTAAAACCTTTCACGCACGGAAGAAATCGCTTTGGCCGCCAAATATGACGGCGGCTATCAAGCGCGATACTTGTATCACACTTGTATCACATTTAGGCTATCGATTTTTCCTGACCATTTGTGTTACCGCTTCGCGGTAGAATGGAGGTCAATATGAAAAAAAGCATAGCGTTTATAATCATATTCTGCTTGTTATTCGTTATGATGAGCAGCTGTAATAATCAAGAAGCACAAGAAGACGAATGGTCCTCTTATCCTATTTACCATTTAACAAATCAAGCTGAAATTCCGCTGACAGAAGTGTTTTCTTCTTCCTTCGACAATGATTTTCTATATGTGCTCGGAGCGTCCGAGGCAGAAAGCCGCTTGCTTGTCAAAGTCGCTTTGGATGACCTGCAGGTATCGGTACTGCCGGTCGATCCGGAAGCGGCCCTCATCGCGGCATCCGGCGAGACCATTTGGATCGCAACAGGCCAATCAAACGCTGCGTCGCTGATCAAAGCGGACCGGGACGGTAATGAGAGCGCAAGGATACCTCTTTTAAATTCCTGGAAGGTTGTAGCTTTGGCGGCGGACCTGCATAATAACGTATATGCTGCGACAAAATCCGCGGTCAGTATATTCCCGGGCGACGGCAGCATATTAAATACCTTCGATTTTGCCGAATACAACATCGGCTCGCTTTTGCTCAGCGGTGAAGGCGAAGTCCTCACACAAGCCGAGTCCAGAAACATGTGGGGCGGTCAGCCGCTCTATATTGTCGACCCTGAGGCGGGCTTTTCGGAGCTTAAATCATTACTAAGCAACAATGCGCAGGTCAATATGTTCTTGACATACTCCGGCATGGGTAGCAGCAGCGGTCTGTTGATGCCGAAATCGATATCGTCCGGCGGTGCCGAGAAAACCGTTCTCGCGGAACAGGGCGCTTTGGTTTATGGCATTGAGCTCAAAGACGGTACTGTGAAGCCGTTATTTGATACGGCAGGTCTGGACATAGCGGGAAATATTGTCGGTATCGCGCCGTCCTCGAAAGAATACAATCTTATACTGCAAAGTGAATCCGGCTGCTGCGTTGCAAAGCTTGCGGGCACGGAAGATACCAAGAAAATTCTGACCATAGCGAGGATGGAGAACAATTTCGCTGTTTCGTCGGTGATCATGGATTTCAATAAACACAGCAGAACGTATTATGCGGTCAGCCAATTATATACTGACGAACTGCAGCTCCAGCTTGATCTCGTCAGCGGAAGAAAACCCGATTTAATGAGCCTGCACATGACGAATTATGAGATCTATGCCCGGCAGGGCCTGTTTAAAAACCTCTATGATTTTCTGGATAACGACCCCGAGCTTACAAAAACAGATTTGGTAGAATCAGTTTTGCATGCCCTGGAATATCAGGAAAATACGCTGTACCGCATCTGTCCGACGTACACCGTGTTTACCTGCGCCGTTCACGAGGATTTTGTCGGCAGCGATGAAAAATGGACGTTCAGCGATCTTCGGCGCATTACGGACGCAAACCCGGATATGACGCTGATGGGTTCTGTCGGCGGCTATGATATGCTGGAATTGATGATCGGGATCGTACTGCCCGAATTTTTGGATATTGAAACCGGCTATGTAAACTTTGATAACGCCGACTTCACAGCATTTTTAACCTATATGAAAGAAATGAATGATCGAACCGTTGCATTTTCGGAGGACGCCGATATATATAAAGATAAACGCGCGCTGCTACAGCCTGTTTATCTGCGTTCGGCGGCACTTTATAAGCTGCAGTGCTTAAATAGTCCTTATATGAACTTGATCGGCTTGGCCTCCGATCATACCGGCGGATATCAGATTTTTACTGCCCCGTACTTTGCGGTCATCAATGACACGGGAAACGAAGACGCAGCCTGGGAATTTATCAAGACCATGCTTGGTGAAGAATATCAGCGCACTGTAGAGTACCTGCCGATCAGAGCTTCTTCACTCCGGAACATGATCGAGGACGCAAAGGTCGAGATTCCCGTTGAATCCATCACAGGGTATTTAGATCCGGCCGCCGCGGCAGCCGGCGCCAATGCTGAAAGCTACACATATCAGCTTGAAGTACCGCCTTTGACACAAGAGGAAGCTCAGGCTTTAGATTCCATGATCGGTAAGGTCGATTCCGTGACACAGTCCATGCTTTCAGATCCGGTTCTGATAATTATTGCGGACGAATGCAGAGCGCTGTTCGCGGGAGCAAAAAGCGCTGAGGAAGCAGCTGAACACATCCAAAGCAGGTTATCTATTTATGTAAGCGAGAAGGAGTGATAGGTTCATATGAAATGGGGGAGAATATGAAGCTTAATTTCGACCAGATCAGCACATGCGCATTGATCGGACGTTCCATCGGAAAACCTTCGGTGTACCGGAGCGTTCTCGAATCATTCGGAAAAAATAAGCTTCCCAACGAGCGTACCGCCGTGTTTAACGGAAGTCCCGCATTCTACCGTGATTTGAGCGTCGAAAAAAACATTTCCGTCAGGCGAATTGTTCTGGATCAGCCGCGCAATGAGTGGATCAAGGAACTATGCGATGCGGCAGGCCTGACAAAAAGAATAACCGGACGCAAATTCAGAAAGGACATGACCTGCGAAAAACAGATCTACGGCGTCATATCCACATTATTCAATAAGCCGGAGCTGGTGCTGATGAACGAGCCTCTCGTCGGCTTGAACGCAGACACCAGATTGAAATTCGCCGCAATATTGAACCTGTGCAAACGAGAAAATATAAAAGTGGCCTTTTCTGCCGCGCTTACCGACGCAGTGAAGCTTGAGACGGTCGAACAATTCATGCTCGTTGGCTCAGACGGCGAGCCGGTTGTCGTCACAAAGCAGCAGCTCGAACAGCGCAGACAGGATATGAAAGGTGACCCTTCCTATGAGGAAGTATTCAAAAGCTTCATAAAGGAGGGCGAGTAAATGAAAAAGGCTCTGAATGCGGAATTTTTCCGAATTTTCCGCAGCGTTCCGCTGCTACTGCTGGTCGTTTTCCTTTGTTTCTTTGGATTACTGTTATCGGGCGCTAAAATAGTCGGAGTCGTAAATTTTTTCAGTACAGAAACGGACTATTATGAATTGAGAACACAAGCGGATTTTGTTCATGAATTTGATCCGGATGGGAGATATTTTACATTACAAGATATCAAGAATTCCTTTGCGCTTTCCGAGAGTGATGCCGAAACCATAGAGGAACTATTTATTGATGTGCAGCCTGCGCAGTTCACTCGCTGTATGTGGTTTATCGGCGGTATGATGCTTGTAATGCTCTTTCTGCCGGCCTTCTTTATCAGCGGTGATATCCAAAACGGGATGATGTCCGCATTCGTATCCTCCGGGAGAACGAGACGGCAGACGGTGTTGTCAAAGATTATCGCATATTATGTGATTACAGTCGTCATATCTCTCCTGATTTCGATATTTCTTATAGTCATATATGCCCCGCAGATCGCATCCGTATATGGCTTTGGCATCGTTCTTCGCAGTGTCTGTATTCGTGCATTATCAGATATCGGCATCATGAGCGTCCCCATGCTGATCGCGTTTCTTATGAAAAGGCCCGTGCTTACCGTGATGATGAATATACCGCTTGCCGTTATTTATTACATATTGAATATATCAAAATCCGCCATTGAATCGGAGGCGTTTATTCCCATTCCTCCCCATCTAATGGCGGCCAGAGCTCTCTGGACGCAAAACGCTTCAGCCGGTCTGATCCTTAAATGCACAATAATATCCCTGGTGTATGTCATAGCCTGTTCCTATTTATCCTGCATCATTTTCAAAAGAAAACGTCTGATATAGGGACCAGTTTAATGGAGAACAGTATAAATAAATGACTTTGTTGGATATTGGCAAAAAGACGCGGTGCTCTTGGATGATACAGCGCTTTTACATAAGGAGGTGCGGGAAACGGAAAAGCTTACCTATATATATGATACACAGATGCTGGTGGAAGGGGAGAACCTTTCGGAAGAACAAATCCGGGAACATCTTTTGCACACGCTGCCCGGGGACTGTCTGCTGGTCGTCGGGGACGAAAGGCTGCTCAGGGTCCATTTTCATACAAACGAACCGTGGGCGGTCATGAAATACCTTTCTCAATTCGGTACGGTTTATGACATTACGATAGAGAATATGGAAAAGCAGCAGGAAGAATTTGTTAAATAAAACGGTGAGATCAACAGCCGCTTTATCAGTAGATCCGATAGCGGCCGCTGAGGGCAAGAAGCGTAAAGAAATACAGGCAGTTGTCGTAATACCGGTGTTTGTCTGTCCTCAGCGGCATTTCCCAGAACATCCGGACCGCGTTTATGGCATGCGGGCCGCTCGCCACCAGAGACGTGCAAGCCCAAGATGCTTTCATACCGGTCGGATGCATGATGGGTTCCGGTGCAAAGATCCTGCCATCGGGGAACAGAACATGCGCCAAAACGGCTTCATTGGTGAACACGAATGACTGAAGCGTGTTAAGGATGTCAACTTGCCACGGATCGGCCTTGATCCAGGCCAATCTAAGGCGAGGTTTATTGCAACGCGGTACGCATCGCTAAAATAACAGTGGTGGAGCATGCCCCAATTATTTCCCCGGCTCTCGTCAGGCGGCAGCAAGGAGCCGTCAAAATTCGTCATATTGGGTGAGAGTCCTGTGTTTTTGTCACATACCTTGTGCAGGTACAAGCGGCTGGCTTTTGCGGCTTGATACCAGAACGCGCGGTCCTCTTCATTGGCCCAAAGAGAAAACAGCGCACAAAAACGCTGGATGTGGTAGGATGGGTCTGTAAAGGGAGATTCCGGTACAAATTTAATCAGTTGTGTTTCAGGATCCCACATCGGATCACCGGCATTTTGTTCGCCGGAGGGCAAAATACGCCCTTTGTTGACACAGGCGGAAAGTATTTTTCTCGCCTGCGCGCTGTAATCAAGCGGAGGCGAGCCGTCGCCCCAGCGGTGGGAAGCAAAGAATAAGGCGTCGGTGTAATATTCCTCGCCGTCGGGCGCCTGTCCCTCGGCGTTTCGCGTCCCGTCCGGCGCACAGGACCAGGCAAAATAGTTTTTATAGATTCCGTTGTTATGCTGCATGTACCTAAGGCTCCAGCGCTACAGACGGTCAAATACATCCTTTCTGTCCATCTGGACGGCCATCATCATGCCGTAGGACATGCCTTCCGTCCGCACATCGTCATTGCTGGTGTCCAGCATATAGCCAAGCGTCTCGCCCGCCTCGAAAAAAATTCGGTCGGGCCCGAAAAAGAGCTCATTCCAGACGCTTTTCACACGCCGGTCTATTTCCTGCCCCGGAAAACCTGTCTTTAACAAAATAGTGTCGTATTGGTTGTTCATTGTCATATCCCCGCTTTCGGTATTTCGTATAACATAACCACAGAAAATAAAGTGGTCCAAAGCGCCAATTTACTGGGCACTTTGCGCCTGCTTGCATTTGCGCCTGTTTTGCGGTAAGCTACCGTAAAACAGGCGCGAATGGGGTAAGAGAGATGCGAAAAGAACATCAATTTGAACCGGTCTTCGATAAGTCCAGTGAGATTTTGATCCTGGGGACCTTCCCGTCTAGAGCATCAAGACAGTCCGGCTTTTATTACGGGCATCCGAAGAACCGGTTTTGGCGCGTGCTGGCAGAGATTTTGGGAAACCCGGTTCCGCAAACGGTTTTGGAAAAGAAGACATTTCTGCTCGAAAACCGCATTGCGCTTTGGGACGTGATACAAAGCTGCGAGATCGAGGGTTCAAGTGACAGCAGCATAAAAAATGTGATACCGAACGACCTTGGTCAGCTGCTGCCATTAAGCCGTATCGGTAGAATTTTCGCGAACGGGAAGAAGGCGGCTGCTCTGTATAAGCGGTATATGCTGCCGCATTTGGGCGGAGATATCATCGAGCTTCCGTCCACAAGCCCGGCAAACGCGAGGTATACAATGGATAGGTTAATTGACGCTTGGCGCTGTATACATGAGGAAACATAAAATGATCGACTATAAGCTGGTTTTGTCGGCGCGCAGGACGCTGGCGCTTGAAATAACAGACAACCTGGAGGTACTGGTGCGCGCACCCATGAAGCTCGGGAAAGATAAAATCGACGATTTTGTTGTATCGCACTATGACTGGATCGAAAAACACATGGAAAAAGCGCGCATTCGGCAGGAAAAGTATCCGGAGCCGGATGATGCGGAAATCCGAGAGCTGATCATCAAGGCAAAACAGTATCTGCCCGTGCGAACGGTCCATTTCGCCGAGCTGATGGGGCTTAAACCCAGGCATGTTAAAATCACATCGGCGCAAAAGCGGTTGGGAAGCTGCAGCGGAAAAAACGGAATCTGTTTTTCCTGGCGCCTGATGCGCTATCCGGAGGCGGCAATCGATTATGTGATCGTACATGAGCTTGCGCATATCGAGCATAAAAACCACGGCAAGCTGTTTTATAATCGGATTGAAGAAATCCTGCCGGACTTCAGGGAAAGAAGAGCTGCGCTCAGGTAAGCAGCGCCGGTTTGCACAGCATTTCGCATATTCTCGTATCAAAAATACGATGCGTATTCACCGGTTTCAGGATTATCGCCGTGTCGGCCCCCGCGCCGGTGCCTGCGACGGCGATAGTTGGCTCGCCCGCCGGGATTGCGCCGCAGTCACAAGCCATAGCGGCGCACTCTATACAAACCTTTGTGCCCTGTCCGAACATGCGCAGCGTATGTGCGATAACCTCAACAGGATACACACCTTTGAAGAGGGTGCTCATCGCCCGCTCAACGCCGCTGAGGACATGGGCGGCGGTTACAATTTTGATCCCGCAGGCCGACAGCTCTTCGTACTTTTCTCCGCTCATGCGGATCGTATTCATTTCCCCGAATCCATATGTGCCCCGGACGGCTACAATATTCAAATCCGGCGCCGTTTTGAAATAATCAGCCGTATAACCGGTATACGAGGCTACAACAATGCTACGGATACCGCGCTCCCGCGCTGTGTTCAGCGCCAGCTTCACCGTGGCGCCGGTGTTTTGCTTACCGGGTTTTTCAAATATCGTCATTTTATTCTCCATTCCGCCGCGAAGCGGCGGTACAAGTCGTGCGTGAAAGGTTTATCACGCTATTTACCTATAAATAATGTCCACTGAGCAAATGCGTTTTGCGAAACGCATTTGCAAAAAGAGCAAAAACTGCTCTTTTTGACAGCAAAACAAGCCTGTTTTGCCGTTTCAGATGCATTAAATAAACGACCGTTATTCGGATATGATCCGGATGACGGTCGATTTGGCTCTATTCGTGCTTGGACAAGACGGAGTCAAGGAGCATGATCAACTCCAGAACGCTTCGGAACGGCGATTCGACAGAACTGTCGAGCCAGATGACGCTGCCTTGCCAGCTGGCATTCTGCCTGAACAAAACATTGATCTTGAATGCAGCAATCGGACGGATGCTATTCAGCTCCTCCTGACTGTATTGATCGGAGGGCGTGAATTCGGTGTCCCCTGAAGCAAACAAGCGGCATTCCATGCTTTCCTGAGGCCAATTGAGCGAATCCAGCATCTCATCTATGAGAAAAAGGAATTGGATGATGTTATCAAAATACATGGCATGCGGGAAAAACGGATTGATCAGTATGCCGGTTATTTGCTTTTGTTCATAGGAAAATATTTTAAGGATGCTGGTTTTCATTTCATAAGGTATAAATCTGGCTGCATTGATTGACACCGTCGTCTCATCTCAATTCTCATGGACTCGTATTATTTTGTTCTCCAAATAAATCGGAGATGGAAAATCGATGGCAGTAATGGCCGCCGCATACGGTCACCCGACATACTGTTTACATTATATAAGACCGCAGTTACATTACAGTTACAAATCACGAAGAGCATGAAAAAAGCCCGGCTTGGTTATCCAAAATTTAAAGTCAGGTCAAGCCGGGTTTTCCGGTCTTCAGCGCATATCGTTCATTGAGCTCAAGCGCGAGCGCTTTGGCCTTTTCCATAGCTGCCCGGTCGTCTTTTGCAGGAATGTCGTTGGTGGACAGCGAATACACCTGCCCGATCAGCTCTGCGTTCAAGTGACGGAATATGTTTTTTGCGGTAGACAGGGGTTTTGCCGGGCTTGCGCCGCCACCGCCGGTTAAAATCAAAACGGCGTTTTTCTTATTTTTAATCAGCGTTGTGCCTCTGAAAAATTCCGCGCACCAGTACATCTGCAGGCGGCTTGTCACGGTCAGCAACATGCCACTCAGCTCGGTAAAGTGTATGGGCGAAGCGAGAATGACATTGTCATATTTGTCGATATTGTCATAGATTTGCTGCATATCGTCCTGGATAGCGCATTCGTCATTGGTCCAGCAGTGGCGGCAGTCGATGCAGGGGCTGATGTGGCTGCGGTAGGCTTCAACAATATCGGCTTCTCCGTGAAGGTGCTTTCGCATTTCATTTAAGATCGTCATGGTTTCTCCGCTGTTGTTCGGAGAACCGTTAAAAACCAGTGTTTTCATACTGCTCACCATGTTAACCTTTCAGTAACAATGTGTTCTCGGCGAAATAAAGTACCTGCTTATAGCAGGTATTTTATCACAAAACAGAAAATGACTCAACAACAATTTACCGATACAAAACAGCCGTCATGTTCTTGCTTTCATGGCTTTCATTCTCAATTGGTGATCCAAAATGCTCTTTCTCAATCGCAGGCTTTTCGGCGTGACCTCGAGCAGTTCGTCATCGGCCAGAAATTCGATGCTCTGCTCCAGACTCAAAACTCTAGGCGGCGTCAGCCTCAGGGCGTCGTCGCTTCCGCTGGCCCGCATGTTGGTCAGCTGCTTGCGCTTACAAACATTTACGGTCATGTCCTCCGCCTTGGGGGATACCCCGACAATCATACCGCCATAGACTTTTGTTCCCGGTGAAATGAAAAGCATACCCCTTTCCTGCGCATTGTACAACCCGTATGCGACCGCTTCGCCTGTTTCAAATGCAATCAGAGATCCCGTGCTGCGCCTGTGCAGCTCACCTTTAAACGGCGCGTAGGTATCGAAAACAGACGCCATGATGCCCTCCCCGCGCGTATCGGATAAAAATTCGGTGCGAAAACCGAACAGACCCCGGGACGGTATAGCGAAGATCAGCCTTGCCCTGCTGCCCGAATTCGTCATCTCAGCAAGCTCGCCTTTTCGCGCGCCCATTTTTTCGATCACAGTGCCGACATAAGACTCGGGAACGTCTATGACGACGCGCTCTATCGGTTCCTGCAGATGACCGTCTATGGTTTTGTAGAGCACGCGCGGAGGTGAAACCTGAAATTCAAAGCCCTCACGCCGCATGGTCTCAATCAGTATCGAAAAATGCATCTCGCCGCGTCCGGATACGATGAAGCTGTCCGTACCGTCTGTTTCGGCTGCCCTCAAAGAGACGTCCTTCAGCGTTTCCTTAAAGAGCCTGTCCCGGATATTTCGGGTGGTGACAAATTTCCCCTCGGTTCCGGCAAACGGGCTGTCGTTGACCGAGAATGTCATTTCCATGGTCGGCGCCGAAATGCTTACAAAAGGCAGCGGATCTATGTGCCGGTGAGCGCAGATTGTGTCCCCGATGGTAATGTCACCGATGCCGGAGACCGCAATAATATCGCCCGCCGAAGCTTCGGTGACCGGTGTTCTGTTCAGGCCGCTGAACACATAGAGATTGACCGCTTTTGCGCGCTTGTTCATATTTTTGTTAAGATCGTTTGTGACCGTGACTTCCTGGTTTTGCCGGATTGTGCCCCGTTCAATGCGCCCGATGGCGATTTTACCCACATAGTCATTATAATCCACCGATGAAACCAGCATTTGAAACGGAAGGCTTTCATCCCCGCCGGGCGAAGTGATATAGTTGATGATCGTATCAAAGAGCGGGGTCAGGTCATTTCCCATTTTCTCGGGCGAGTAGGAAGCGGTTCCGTTCCTGGCGGAACAGAAGATCATCGGAGAATCAAGCTGCTCGTCCGTGGCGTCCAACTCCAGTAGCAGTTCCAGCACCTCGTCCACGACCTCAAGTGTTCGCGCGTCCGGCCGGTCGATTTTATTGACAACGACGATGACCCGGTGCTTGAATCCCAATGCCTTTTCAAGCACAAAGCGCGTTTGCGGCATCGGGCCTTCCGCCGCATCCACGAGCAAAAGCACGCCGTTTACCATTTTCAATACGCGCTCGACCTCGCCGCCGAAATCGGCATGTCCGGGCGTATCGACTATATTGATTTTCGTTTCTCCGTATTGTACGGAGGTATTTTTGGCCAGTATCGTGATGCCCCGTTCGCGTTCCAGATCGCCGGAGTCCATGACACGTTCGATCAGCGCCTGATTTTCCCTGAAAATGCCGCTCTGGCG
>LSQX01405099.1_pt1 | contig 14914 bp, 9 predicted proteins | sample 654561 | NCBI WGS metagenome assembly LSQX01 (sample SAMN04489861, study PRJNA283612) | anaerobic digester metagenome | isolation source: 4 biogas reactors fed with cattle manure at either 37C or 55C with and... | place: Denmark: Kongens Lyngby | collected 2014 | reverse complement strand
ACACCCTGTCTCTAAAATCTTTCAGCGCCTGATTGTAGGCGTAGTAGGCAGGTACATACACATTGTTGTAATAGTCTTTCTGATCGCCGTTGATGGTTTGAAAATCCTCTTTGGTGGCGGCAATAGCGGTTTGGGACAAAAACATCACAAGGAACATCATCAGGGCAAGAATAGCTGCCAGTTTAGTCGCATGTTTACGCATATGGTCATCTCCTTACTATGTATTCCTACTTAAATACTCCTTTAAATATTCCGCATGGAAAAACAAAAATAACCGGCCAAAATTTTCATTTTGGCCGGTTACACTATTAGCTCCAAATACTGCAAGTGTCCAGATACACAGTATTCTTCATCGCGCCCAATATTTTCATATTATATTTTGTCAATAATATAGCACGACTAAAAACCGTTGTCAAGAAAATTTTAAAAGTTTGAAATATTTGTGAAATATTTCAAATATGTATTTTTTATGTTTTTATTTAACACTGATTAAAAATATAGTCTGGTTTGGGAAGATAATATAAAACCGTATAATAGTTTCAACCAGGTACGCCGGATGGATATATGGAGATATAACCGAACCAACGAGCCGACCAAGCCGGTTTCCCCGCCGACAGGAGATACCGACAACTTGATTTTCTGGTCGGTGTTGTGTATGGCAGCGCTGGGAATGCTCGGTGGTTTGGCAATCATTCGTCCGAGAATCAAAAATCGTTGTGATTAGGTCAAACGGCATAAGCCGTGTTATAATCATAAGCAAATGCTATAATGAGGGGCGGCGCTGTTAAGCGCCGCCCCCTTTTTGGCTGTATACAAATATAATAAAAGGTTAAGATAACTCCAGACACTAAATAGTTATTATAATATCAAATTTGGAAATCCTCGACAGAGGGATGCCGCTTCACATCGGGGAAACGTCCCGTCCTCAGACGATACAATGCAGTGGCGCAAGCGCAGACAGCCGTCGCGCATAAGAGCGCCAACCCGACAATCTTTAAAAGCATACGTATTGCGAATCCCATGGTAACACGTCCTTTCACCGGCCGGAAGAAACCGGATTTGAGTATATACCCTGCTATCTACTATTATAATCCATTTTTAGAAATTTACAATCATTTTTTTATTAATTATTGATTAATAAATTTGAAACGACTTGCAAAATTGACCGTGTTTTTGTCATATTAAAAAAAGCTGTTCTCGTTCGTTTGCAATATTGACATAAAAATACGGTTGTAACAATGGTTATTTTATTATATAATAAAGTACTGAATTATAGCTATGGAGGGTTTTGGTCATTGGAGCTAGTATATCTTGACAACGCGGCTACGACAAAGGTATGTCCTGAAGCGGCAAAAAAGGCTCTTGAAATGATGACAGAGTATTACGGAAACCCTTCTTCTCTTCATTCGCTTGGGGTGCAGGCCGAGCAGATGGTCGGCGTCGCCCGCAGGCAGGTTGCAAAGCTGATGGGATGCGACCCCGAAAATCTGGTGTTTACATCTGGGGGGACCGAGGCAAACAACCTTGCGATTTTCGGGGCCGTCGAGGCCAGACGGCGCGACGGCAAGCATATTGTAACCACCGCCGTAGAACACTCGTCGGTTGCCGCCTCCTGCAAGGAGCTGGAGCGGCGGGGATATGAGGTCACCCGCCTTGTGCCGGACAGCGACGGGACAATCACCCCCGGGCAGGTCGCCGAAGCCTGCCGCGAGGACACGGTTCTTGTCACCATGATGTATGTAAACAACGAAAACGGCGCTCGGTTTCCGATAGACCGGATAATTTCCGCCGTTCGCCGTGCGGCGCCCCGGGCGCTTATACATTGCGACGCCGTACAGGCTGTCGGCAAGCTGCCGCTGTCCGCCGTGAAGATGGATATCGATTTGATGACGGCAAGCGCACACAAGATTCACGGCCCCAAGGGATGCGGAGTTCTGTATATAAAAAAAGGGGTTCGTATTCTGCCCCGCCTTTTCGGGGGAGAGCATGAAGGCGGTATGCGGGCAGGTACAGAGGCGGTATCGCTGATTGCCGCTTTCGGTGCCGCGGCCGATGCCGTACCCCATCTTGACCGACAGCAGAGCTTGTATCTCTCCCTCAGGAAGCGTCTGTCCGACGGACTCGCCGATATAAAGGATGTGGTCTGGCTGTCGCCCGAAACCGCGGTTCCCTATATAGTAAACATATCGGTTCCCGGCATAAAAAGCGAAACCATGCTTCATTTTCTGGCACAGCGCGGCGTTTATGTATCCAGCGGCTCAGCCTGCTCAAAGGGAAAAAGAAGTCCGGTATTGACTGCTCTCGGACTGCCCGAGCGTGTTATCGATTCGGCTTTGCGTATCAGCTTTACACACACCAACACGCCGGATGATGTTGACAGGTTTCTTGAAGCCCTGAAAGAAGGGGCTTCGACATTGATGCGGCGCTGACCCAATATATCCCGACACATCGTTATTAACCAAGCTACAGGCGAAAGGCAGGAGTATGAAATGTCTGATAACAAAAAGAAACTTCTTGGCGTGCGTTTGACAGAACTGGGCGAGGATACCCCCGAAACCCTGCGGATTATTGAACAGGCACGCGCAGGGATGGGCTTATCGTCCGAGGACAAGTATGATTTTGTTGATGAAATCATGGCTGAACATAAATCGCGCCCTGCGCCCACACCGGAGGAGGCCCAACCCGAACCCCCGAAGCCTGAACCCGTTGTTTCTCTCGGTTCGGTCGCAAGCGGCGAGATACAGCCTGAACATATAACGATTGACAATACCGACGATACGGTCAAGCCTGACCGTGAGGATACGGAAGAAATCCCGATTGCCGATATGCCGCAGGAGGTATGGGAATTACCCGACGAGCGGTCAACCGGACGGAGGATTCTGGACAGGGTTATTTATATATTGAGCGGTGTTATACCGGGGCGGGGGGATCCGCCGCTTGAAATCGTGCGCAAATGCGTTTTTATCGCCGCCCTGATAACATTTATTGTATCTCTGTCCTATATCGTCAACGATATGGTTATCGTACCGATGAAAAATGAAGAGGTATATAACAGTCTTCGGGAATTATACAATCCCGACAACCCCGCCGAGCCTCCGGCCGATTTTCCGAAGGAGAAATACCCCGAAGGGATATCCGACTCCTTTAAGGCCTTATATGCGATGAACGACCAGATTCGCGGCTGGCTAAAATACTCTGATACCAACAAGAGCTGGCTTAATATCAGTTATCCCGTGATGTATTCGGGCGACAACAAGTATTATCTTAACCACGATTTTCAAAAGGCCGAAAACAAAAACGGAGCCCTGTTCTTTGACGAGCGCACAAAACTTGAATCAAAGTACGATAAAAACCGTGTGCTGATTGTCTACGGACACAACATGGTGAGCGGGCAGATGTTCACCCCGCTTAATAAGCTGATGAACAATCTGAATTATATGCGTTCGGCGCCGATTGTTTCGCTGGATACCCTTTACGAACGCGGCGAGTATATGGTGTTTGCGGTTATGCTGTTAAACACGCGCGAAAAGGACGGGCCTATGTTTCAATATCTCCGTACCAGCTTTGCGGACGATCAGGATTATATGAACTTCATTGCCGAAATACGCGCACGCTCGATATATGATTTCAACGGGGTGGATGTTCAGTCGAGCGACGAGCTGCTTATCATGTCGACCTGCACAACAAAAAGCGGGGCGCATTTTGATGAAGGCAGGTGCGTGGTTGTCGCCAGAAAGGTGCGTCAGGGCGAAACCGTGGCGATACGCGCCTCGGACATTGTTAAAAACAATGATGTCATTATGCCTCTGGCATGGTATGTCAACCAAAAGAAAACCCCGCACAAATTCTATACCGATTCGGGTTACACCCTTCCGACCTCCAAGGTGACAACCTCCTACAACACAAGTCGGACCGGCGATTATGAACCCACAACCTATCCTCCGACCCAGCCCAGCAGTACGCGTCCGTCTTCGACATCTAAATCGGATACAAGTGACAGCTCGGGTTCAAGTGGGAGCACAGATACAAGCGGCAGTTCAACCTCGACAACCACTGAATCCGACACCACAACTTCTTCGGGAAGTGAAACCACAACGACAGAGTTAACTACGGAAAGTAAAACAGCAACCACAACGACAGAACCGACCGATGATACCGATGATCCTGAAGAGGAAAGCTAAACATTTTACCAGAAAGGCATGAGTACCCATGAATTCCGAAACAGCCAACCCCCGTGAAATTATTTTAATAAAGACCGGAGAGCTTGCGCTGAAGGGACTGAACAGGGGTACATTTGAAGCCATTCTTCTGAAAAACCTGCGCCACAGGCTTTCAGGTCTGGGCGGGTTCAGGTTTCGAAAGGCCCAGTCGACCATATATGCCGAGCCGCTTGACAGCGGAATTGATATGGAAGAGGCGGCGCGCAGAGTTTCCGAGGTGTTCGGGATTGCCGCCTATTCGCTTGCCCGGGTGACCGGGAAGAATATGGATGATATTCTCGAGGCGTCAGCCGATTTTCTCGGCGGCGAACTCAATGAGGCGCAAACCTTCAAGGTTGAGGCAAAGCGAAGCGACAAGTCCTTCGAGCTGAAATCCCCCGAGATATGCGACATAGCGGGGAGATATATTCTGGACCGTTTTTCCCACCTTAAGGTGGATGTTCATAATCCCGATGCCGTCGTCTTTATAGAGATCAGGGATTTCGGAGCATATATTCACTCCCGCCAGCATGCTGGGGCAGGGGGGATGCCGGTCGGCTCGGGAGGGCACGCCGCCCTGCTGATTTCCGGAGGTATAGATTCTCCGGTTGCGGGATATATGATGGCAAAGCGCGGCATCTCGCTGAGCTGCATACATTTTGTTTCTCCACCCTATACAAGCGAGCGCGCCGAGCTTAAGGTGGTGTCCCTGCTTGAGCGGGTTTCGCGTTTTGCGGGACATATGGAGCTTTATCTTGTGCCCTTCACCCGCATTCAGGAGGAGATCGGACGGCTTTGTCCCGAGGACCTTTTCACCATAATAATGCGCCGCTTTATGATGCGGATTTCAACCATATTGGGCGAGCGGCTGGAATGCGGCGCGCTGATTACAGGGGAAAGCGTCGGCCAGGTTGCAAGCCAAACCCTACCCGCGATTTCCTGTACCGATGCCGCAGCGGGCATGCCGGTACTCCGCCCGTTAATCGGCATGGACAAGGATGAAATCATTGCTGTTTCAAGAAAAATCGGCACTTTCGATATTTCCATACAGCCGTATGAAGACTGCTGCACCATATTCACCCCCCGCCATCCCCGTACCCGCCCCAGGCTTGAAATGGTACTGGAGGCCGAGGCTCCGCTCGACGCGGATAGATTGATTGAAGAAGCGATAAACGGAATTCGCAGACGTTCGATATAACCCTGAAAAACACCTGTTGACGGTAGATATGAAAGGGCAAGATTCAAAATGAAAGCGGAAATCATCTCGGTCAATTCAATAGGCTCGGACGACCAGTTCATAAAGCATGAACTGGACGCTTTCGGCATATCTTCGGTCCGGCTTACCAAGGCGGTCTGTGAGGAGACCCCGCTGCGTGAGGCCCTCCGTCATGCCCTGAGCAAAAGCGAGCTGGTTGTGATTACCGGAGCCTATTCCGATAGCTTCTTGATGCGCAAGGTGGTCGCGGATGTGCTCGGAGCTCCGCTTGAGCTGCATGAGGACAGCTGGGAACGGATACGTGAATTTCATCAGAATACAAGCAAGGAGCTGGAGCCCGACGCCCAGAATCATGCCATGATGCCGCGCGGTTCCACCGTTTTCCCTAACGACCACGGATGTACGCCGGGCTGTGCGGTTTCGCGCTACGGGCAGCATGTCCTAATTCTGCCGGGGACTGCCGGCGAGCTTATCCCCATGTTCAGCGATTACGTCGCCCCCTACCTGACCATACTGACCGACGGCACCATTGTTTCGCGCACCGTCGGGGTTTTCGGGCTTTCCGAAGCCGTTTTGACCGAACGGCTTGCCGATTTGATGTCCGAGGCAAACCCCAGCGTGGTTTCCTATGCCAAGGATGGGGAGGCGATTCTTCGGGTTACCGCCCGCGCCGCAGACCGCAAATCCGCACTAGCCCTGTGCAATCCCGTGGTTGAGGAGATCCGAAAAAGGCTGAGCGTAAACGTCTACGGCGTGGACGTGGGCAGCCTGCAAAAGGCGGTCGTCGCCCTGCTGCTTGATAAAAATATGAAGATTGCAACGGCCGAATCCTGTACCGCCGGTCTGCTGTCGAGCAGGCTTACCGAAGTTACGGGCGTTTCGGCTGTCTTTGAATGCGGGATTGCGGCATATTCGCCCGAAATCAAGCACAGCGTTCTGGGGGTCCCCACCGAGCTTATCGAAAAATTCGGGACGGTAAGCCCCGAGGTGGCGGGGGCAATGGCAGACGGAGTGCGGCGTGTCGGCAAGACCTCGCTCGGCGTGGGTATTACGGGGGTTGCCGGACCCGATACAAGCGAGGGCAAGCCTGTCGGCACGGTATATATCGCGATTGCGGACGAAAAGCGGGTCTGGGTCAAAAAGATATCAACCGCCCTGCTCAGCTCCGGAGACGGGGAGCCCGACCGCGATTCGGTACGGGCGCTTGCAACCACCCATGCCCTGGATTTGGTTCGCAGATATCTCGAGGCGCTGCCCACCGTCATGGCGGGCGGCGAGATAATCAATCCGCAGCAGCAGGCCGCCTCGATACCCGAAAGCCGGGTTGAGGACGACGGAAATGAAACAAAGGCGCGTGGTATCAAAAGGGCGTTGTCATTGCTCATACCGTGGAAGGGCGACCGAAAAATTGATGTCGCCCGAAAACTCACCCTGCTTTTATCAATTTTTATATTAATAGGCGTGAGCACATCAATCTTTTATTTCCGTATACTCCAGCCCCTCGAAAACCAGAAACTGTTCAGCACCCTGCGGGGCTTGTATGAGACAAGCCAGCCGTTTGTTCAGATTAACAGCAACATCGACTACCCCGAGGGCATGCTGACCCAGTTTTATGCCCTTTACGCCAGAAATCCTGATGTCCGCGGATGGGTTAAGATTGAGGACACCAACATAAACTACCCGGTCATGCTTGACAGAAGCAACGGCTACTACAAAAACCGCAATTTTGACCGCCAGCCCTCGCATTACGGGGTCCCGTATTTCTCAAAGGACACATCATTCATCTCCCCGCTGTCGGTCAACCGCTCAATGGTGATATACGGAAACAACAACCGGGACGGGCAGATGTTTTCCGACCTTACCCTGTATTACAATAATATTGACTTCCTGCGCCGCCATCCCGTTATAGAGATGAACACCATATATAAAAACGCCAAGTGGAAGGTATTCTCGGTAATGGTACTGACCGAGCCGACGCATGATAATGACAGCTTTGATTATACCCGTTCGGTCTTTACGGATGAGATTGATTTTCTCCGCTTTGCCGGCGAGCTCAAGATCCGCTCGCTATACAACATACCTCCCGGCACGGTCGACGTACAGGAGGGAGATTCGCTGCTGCTGCTGTCCACCGATTTTGAAAGCACGGCGGATTATAACGGCGCCCGTCTTGTTGTCGCCGCACGAAAGGTTCGTTCCGACGAGCCGGAAACGGTCAACCTTAGCGGCGCGTCGTATAACAGCAATGTGATTATGCCCCCCGAGTGGAAAAAGAGGCGCCCGACAAGAGCCGACAATGCGTATACAACCTCAACCCTGTCGCCCTCAACATATACATCGGATGAAGACGACGAAACAACAAGCCCTTCCTCCGAAACCTCAACCGAGCCGTCCGCGACCGTAACGACACGTACCCCGACGACAACCGAGTCCGAATATTCGGAGCCGCAAGGCCCGACCGACAGCGAGCCCGACACAACAACCGAGCCGACAAACACGACGACTTCAGCAGCCGTAACTACTACTACCACCACAACTACCGCCCCGCCGACAACCGCTCCCCCGCCGCAGGAATACGAAGCCCCCCCGATTTTGGCGGGCTCGGCTGACGAAACCGAGTTCCTGTCCTACTGCAAAGCAAAGTACGGTGACGAGGTTATCCAGCCAAAAAACAAAAGCGAGCTGCAGATGCTTCTGGCGCGGATTGTAAAGAACGAGCTCGGCCATTCGTACACCATGGAAAACGACCTTGCCGCCCAAAAAGCCCAGGCAATCGCCTCCTATACATACATACTGTATTATAACAAAACCAATAAAACCCCCTGTCCGGTCTCAATGAAACCGATTGATCTTACCATCGGGACCGACAAAAAAATATATGACGCCGTGGACGAGGTTGTCGGCATCAAGATTCTTGAAAAAGGCTCCCCGATTTGCGCCGTTTATTCGGCGTCAACCCCCGGGCATACCGCCAACAACCATGAGGTTTACAGGTACGGAAAAAACCTGAAATACCTTTACAGCGTACCGTCCGTATATGAAGATCAGGAACATATGCCTGAAATTGCCAAATGGAACACTGAGTTCACCATCTCAATGGAGGAGCTTGAGACCAAGCTGGAAGAGAAATACGGAAATATCGGCTTTGAGTCCGGCAGCGCGCCTTTTTATGTCCGGAAATACGACAAAAACGGACAATATGTGCTGGAAACCAACGCCTACTACTATAAAAACGGCGTAAAAACCTATATTTCGGGGCATGAAATGCGCGCCGCGATAGGGTCCACCAGTCTCCGCTCACACGCCTTTAAGGTGATTTCCTCGACCCAGACAACCCTCACGCTCGACGTCTATGGATACGGACACGGAATAGGACTCAGCCAGTGGGGGGCGGCAAACTACGCAAGATATGCCGGATGGGATTATAAACAGATACTCAGCCACTACTACAGCATCACCCAAACCTCCGACCACCGTCTCGTATATCCGGTATGGTAACGGATTGGTTTTTCGGATATAATATAAGAGGGGGCTCAAGGCTTTGAGCTCCTTCTTTTAGGCAGAGAACGCATAAGGAAAGAATAATATGAAGGTACTATTTCATACACTGGGCTGCAAGGTAAATCAATATGAAACACAGGCCATGCGCGGACTGATGGAAAACGAGGGATGGGAAACCCGCGATTATTCCCCCGACACCGATTTCCCGGACGACGGGCTTGTGATAGTCATTAATTCCTGTACCGTTACGGGCGAAAGCGACCGCAAGCTGAGGCAGCTTCTCCGCCGGATGCGGCGCGAGCATCCCAAAGCCATACTGGTGCTGACCGGATGTATGCCGCAGGCGTTTCCCGAGATTGCCGACAGGTTTACCGAGGCCGACATTGTGCTCGGGAACGCGTCGCGCAAAGCAATCGTCAGCCGGATATACCGTTTTCTGACCCTGGGCCGGCGTATTGTCGAGATAACCCAGCACGACGAAAACTTTGAACCGCTTTCGATAGACCAATTTCAAGGCAGAACCCGCGCCTTCGTCAAGATTGAGGACGGGTGCAACCGCTTTTGCTCATACTGCATCATACCTTACGCACGCGGGCGGGTGCGTTCAAAGCCCTTGGATGACCTGAAAGCCGAGCTTCAGACCCTGTCCGACAGGGGATATTCCGAAATTGTGCTTGTCGGCATCAACCTGACGGCATACGGTCAGGAATGGGGGGGATCGGTCTGCGATGCGGCCGAGTTGGCCTGTTCGGTCTCGGGAATACGGCGGGTCAGGCTGGGCTCGCTTGAACCCGACCTTATGACGCCCGAAACGGTAAGGCGGCTTTCTTCACTCAAAAAGCTCTGCCCCCAGTTTCACCTTTCGCTGCAAAGCGGCTGTGCCGACACCCTCGCAAGGATGAACCGGCGATACACACCGGATGAATATGCCGCGGTATCCGCCTTGCTTCGCGAGCATTTCCCCGACTGCGCCCTGACAACCGACGTCATGGTGGGCTTTCCGGGAGAGGATGAGCGGGAATTTGCCGAATCCCTCGATTTTGTAAAGAGCATTGGTTTTTCGCGCGTCCATATATTCGCCTATTCACCCCGCCCGGGCACCCCGGCCGCAAAGGCCGCCGGTCAGGTAACCGCCGCCGAAAAAAACCGCAGAAGCCGTATAATGTCGGAAGCCTGTGTGGCCTCCCGCGACGCATACCTTGACGGCTGGAACGGAAGGGAAGCCGAGGTTTTGATAGAGACAAAGGGCGAAAACGGAAGTCTCGAGGGCTATACCCCGCAGTACATTCCCGTGAAGATTAATAATGTGCAGCCGGGCAGTTGCGGCCCGGGAGATATCGTCACCGCGCGAATCACCGGCAATTGCAACGGGGTTTGCCATGGCGATATATTACAAAAAGTATAATTTATCATACAATATCCTATCGGCATGGTTTGAAAATGCTTTAAATTCTTGTTTGATTATGGTTGAAATCCTAAGGGACATTTTATATAATAATTTGGTATGGTGTTTTATAGATAATGGAATTTTATGCGCACGGGCAACCCTACGCGGAAAAAGGGAGAGTCAAGGTTGGGAATCTTTGAACAGTTTAGTTTTTTGTATGAGGGCATGGCGTTTTTCTTCGCCGGCGAAGGGTGGAAGCATCTTGTAATGTTCTTTGTCGGAGGGTTGCTGATATATCTTGCGCTGGTCAAGGATTTTGAGCCTGCGCTGCTGATGCCGATGGGATTCGGCGCCATTCTTGTCAACATACCGTGGTCGGGCGCCATGGACCAGATGAATGAAGCGCTGGGACATAATGTGCCCGGAATTATTGAATGGTTGTTCAATGTGGGTATAGAAGCGTCCGAGGCAATGCCGCTGTTGTTGTTTATCGGCATCGGCGCCATGATTGATTTCGGCCCCCTGCTTTCAAACCCCAAGATGCTGCTTTTCGGGGCCGCCGCCCAGTTCGGCATATTCTTGACCGTGCTGGTCGCCTCGCTTATCTTTCCCGACTTTAAGGACGCCGCGGCAATCGGGGTGATAGGCGCCGCCGACGGACCGACCGCGATTCTTGTATCGCAGATTTTCAAATCGAATTATATGGGTGCAATTGCGGTTGCGGCCTATTCATATATGGCGCTGGTGCCTATCATCCAGCCCTTTGCGATAAAGCTGGTGACAACCAGAAAAGAGCGTATGATTCGCATGCCCTACAATCCGCAGTCGGTTTCCCGCCGTACCAGGATTCTTTTCCCGATTTTTGTTATGATTATCGCGGGTCTGGTTGCTCCGATGTCGGTGTCCCTTGTCGGCATGCTGATGTTCGGCAATCTTCTGCGCGAATGTCTCAAGCTGGAAAGCCTGTCCCAGACCGCGCAGACGACGCTGGCTAACCTGATTACAATCCTGTTGGGCTTAACCATTTCCGCCAGCATGGTCGCGGAGAAGTTTGTTACGCTGGGAACCGTGATTATCATGTCGCTCGGACTGGTAGCCTTTGTGTTCGACACCATCGGCGGGGTTCTTTTCGCAAAGCTTATGAACGTCTTTTTGCCGGAGGGCAAAAAGATTAACCCGATGGTTGGCGGCGCGGGTATTTCCGCCTTCCCGATGTCGGCGCGTGTCATTCAGAAGATGGCGCTTAAAGAGGACAATCAAAACCACCTGCTGATGCATGCGGTAGGCGCAAACGTCGCCGGACAGATAGGCTCGGTGGTCGCGGGCGGTATAATCCTCACGGTTGTTCCCATGCTGATAAAAGGCTAGGTTATTGATTTATGAAAGGATATTGCATAATGAATCTGCTCAAGTTGGCGGCAAGCGCCGGTCAAGCGATAGATATAGAATTCCAAACGGGGCATGTAGGCGAGGCCCTTGTTCTGATGCTGATGGGAATGGTCGGAATCTTTGTGGTCATGGGAATCATTCTCGCGCTGGTGGTTGTTCTCAACAAAGCGACCGACGAGAACAAAAAGCAGGATAAAAAAGAAAACCGGGAATCCAAAAAAGCATGAGCTTATTCAAAGCGGTCAGGATATAGCCGTCCCGCTTTGTTTTGATAAACGGCAGAAAGGAATAATCTTAACATGGCTGATAACAAAAAGATGGTGGAAGCCATTACGTCAATGGAAGAAGATTTTGCAAAATGGTACACCGATGTTGTCAAAAAGGCGGAGCTGGCCGACTATTCGTGCGTTCGGGGCTGTATGGTTGTGCGCCCGTACGGAACCGCCTTGTGGGAGAATATAAGAAACGACCTCGACTCGCGCTTCAAAGCGCTGGGGCATGAAAACATCATGCTGCCCATGTTCATACCCGAAAGCCTGCTCGAGCGGGAAAAGGATCACGTCGAAGGCTTTGCGCCCGAGGTGGCATGGGTGACCCACGGCGGGGAGGAAAAGCTGCCCGAGCGTCTTTGCGTCCGCCCCACATCCGAAACCCTGTTTTGCGACCATTACCGCGACATTATCCACTCCTACCGCGACCTGCCGAAGCTGTATAACCAGTGGTGCTCGGTGGTCCGGTGGGAGAAAACCACCCGCCCCTTCCTGCGCACGACCGAATTTTTCTGGCAGGAAGGACATACCATGCATGAAACCGCCGGGGAGGCGATGGAAGAGACCAGGCGCATGCTGGACGTCTACGCCGATTTCTGCGAGCAGTCGCTTGCCATTCCAGTGCTCAAGGGGCGCAAGACCGACAAGGAAAAATTTGCGGGCGCCGAGGCGACATACACCATTGAAGCCATGATGCATGACGGCAAGGCGCTGCAAAGCGGAACCAGCCATTATTTCGGCGACGGGTTTGCCCGGGCGTTTGAAATACAGTTTACCGGACGCGACAACACCCTGCAGTATCCCTTCCAGACCTCTTGGGGGATGTCGACCCGCATTATAGGCGCAATCATTATGACCCACGGCGACGACAACGGTCTGGTTCTGCCCCCCGCCGTTGCGCCGAACCAGCTTGTAATTATACCGATCGCCCCGCATAAACCCGGCGTGCTGGATGCGGCCGCCGCCCTGTGCGAGCGGCTCAAACCGGTTGTGCGGGTAAAGATGGATGATTCGGACAATTCCGCCGGATGGAAGTTTGCCGAGCATGAGATGAAGGGGGTCCCGCTGCGTCTGGAGCTCGGCCCCCGCGATATCGAGAATAACCAGTGCGTTATAGTGCGCCGTGACAACCGTGAAAAGACGGTGGTTTCACTCGACGAGCTTGAGCAAAGACTGCCCGAGCTTTTGAAGGCCGTCCACGACGGGTTATACCGCAAGGCTCTTGAACGGCGCGAATCCATGACCTATTCGGCGGCAAACATGGACGAGATGAAGCAGCTTGCGGATAACAAACCCGGATTTATCAAGGCCATGTGGTGCGGCCAGACCGAATGCGAGACCGCCTTAAAAGAGCAGGCCGGCGTGACCAGCCGCTGCATACCCTTTGAACAGGAGCACATCTCGGATAACTGCGTGTGCTGCGGCAAACCCGCAAATCACATGGTTGTCTGGGGAAAGGCGTACTGATACAAACCATAATAATGACGACATATACAGTGTCAATGAAAGGATGTCCGCAATGAAGTTTAAAAGAATACTCGGTATTGCACTGGCAGCCCTGTTGTTCGCGACACCCATGACCGCATGTAAAAAAAAGACGGAAATAAAAACCGCCTATCCGGATAAGAAGGTGGGCTTCCAGCTTGAAAAGCCCGAAAAGGGCGAGAAGATCGCGATTATGCACACCAGCATGGGTGACATAAAGATACGGTTTTTCCCCGAGGGAGCCCCGAAGGCGGTTGAGAACTTCACAACCCATGCGAAAAACGGGTATTACAACGGGGTAATATTTCACCGCGTGATAAACGATTTTATGATACAGTCGGGCGATCCCGAAGGAACAGGCAGAGGTGGCGAAAGCATCTGGGGTGGTAAGTTTGAAGACGAGTTCGACGGCAAGCTGCTGAATCTTCGGGGCTCGCTGGCAATGGCAAATGCGGGGCCCGGCACAAACGGAAGCCAGTTCTTCATCAACCAGTCGCCGCCGGAAAACTTTAACAGGGACAATTATGACCCCGAAAAGATTAAAGAGCATTATAAAGAATATTATTATGAACCGAACAAGCTTGCTTATGCCCAGCAATATGGATATAAATCCTTTGAGGAGTTTTACAAAGCCAACCAACCTGAGCTTAATCCTGACCCGAAGCTGGTGCCCGAGGAGGTTTGGGAGATTTACGAAAAAACCGGAGGGAACATCAGCCTTGACGGGGCGTGGAGTATCGAGGGAGGCCATACCGTTTTCGGGCAGGTTTTCGAGGGTATGGACGTGGTCGACGCCATAGCCGCTGTTGAGACAGCGGCGGACGACAAACCCAAGAACGAAGTTAAGATAATCAACATTGAAATTGTTGATTATAAAGGATAAGAACAATAAAAACGCCGTCCTCTTGTAAACCTAGTGTGCAAGAGGACGGCGTTTTATATTGTAGGCTTTAACCTGTTTTGTAGTGCCTTGTCCACATCAGGAACAATAAACAGCTTCAAACGTTCTTTCCGCTCATGCCGCGGGGCACCTGCTTTCTGGACGCAGTCTTGAAAAAGCAAGCCACAGACTTGCTTTTTACAAGCCTATAAAGCAGGCAAAGACCGCCGGGGAGGCGTTTCGATTCGCCTCCCCGGACCCCTCCACAAACGACCAAAGGCTGCCGTCTTTGGAATCCGCTAGATTGTAATAATAATGAGATTCATATTATATCGAAGCAGATACAATAAGTAAAACTCTTTTAAGAGGGGTAAGGCAGGTAATGCAATAGAAAAAACTTTCAATGAGCATCGAGATGCTCGCCAGTAATATGACCTTAAAGTCGGGGGAAAATATCACATCGATGACTAAAAGTTCAGCGTATTGAGCCTTGAATAATCCTCCATGGAAAAGGCCGTAATGCCGTTAATGGTGCAGACATAGAACACATTGCCGATATACAAGCCCCGCTGGTTGTATGCGTTATCA
>LSQX01284994.1_pt2 | contig 14914 bp, 11 predicted proteins | sample 654561 | NCBI WGS metagenome assembly LSQX01 (sample SAMN04489861, study PRJNA283612) | anaerobic digester metagenome | isolation source: 4 biogas reactors fed with cattle manure at either 37C or 55C with and... | place: Denmark: Kongens Lyngby | collected 2014 | reverse complement strand
TCATATACCTTTATATTTCATCTCATTTTTGCTTTTTATGATACGGGATTTCTTTATACTCCAATAATAAACATTGAATTTTATGGATAGAAAATTTAAATATGTATAATATAAAAATAATAGAAACAACCCATGGTGAGTAGGTGATTATCCTGGCCGATTTAATGAGTAGAGAAAAATATCAGGATGCCTGCAGGTACAGAATGAGAGAATCACTGGAAAGGCTCATAGAGATGTGGGATCCTTTCTATGATGAAGAAATAGTAACAGTAAAAAATATCGATGAATCCCTTGAGATACTGGAAAATATGATTGAGGAACTCAAATACTTCAGGGAAAAAATCCTAAAGGCAGATTGAGTGCCATGGTTATCTCTTAATTCCTGTATGGTTATTTCTCCGGGTAATCTGCCGTCCTTACAATCCATCAGACGGCCTGTCCCATCCAGCCTCCTCATTCAGCTATTAAGCAATTGTTTTAAATATTTGTAAAAGCCGTCCCCCAGATCTTCTCTATTTAAGGCAAACTCAACGGTAGCCTGGAGAAAGCCCATTTTGTTTCCAACATCATATCTCTTACCCTGAAATTCATATGCATACATGGGACTAAATCCTGCTAATTCTTTCAGGGCATCTGTCAATTGGATTTCATTGGAATGGCCTGGCTTCGTATTTTCCAGAATAGGAAAGATATCAGGTGTAATAATATACCTGCCCAGTATCGCCAGATTAGAAGGAGCCTCTTCCCTGGAAGGCTTTTCAATCAAATCTTCCACCTGATACAGATTTCCTTCCTGATTCCCGTATTTTACTATACCATACCTGGAGACATCATCTGCCGGCACCTTCTGTACCCCCAGCACAGTTGTCCCTTTCTCAGCGTAGACCTTCATCATCTGGCCGATAACAGGTTCTTCTGATACCATTACATCATCACCAAGCAAAACCGCAAAAGCTTCATCCCCGATAAAAGTCCTGGCACAATAAATAGCATGCCCCAGGCCTTTCGGTTCTTTTTGCCGTATATAATGAATATCAACCAGATTAGAGATATCCTCAACCAGTTCGAGGAGCTCTGTTTTCCCTTTTTCCTTTAATGTCATTTCCAGCTCAAAGGATTTATCAAAATGATCTTCTATTGCCCTTTTATGTTTCCCTGTAATTATCAGGATATCCTCAATACCGGCCTCAATAGCTTCTTCAACAATATACTGAATTGTCGGCTTATCCACAATTGGTAACATTTCCTTGGGCTGGGCCTTCGTTGCCGGTAAAAACCTGGTTCCCAGTCCAGCAGCTGGTATGATTGCTTTCCTTATTTTCATTTTTACACCCCTATTATGTATTTTATTCTATATGACAGGTTAATACATATATTCTATATTCTCACCTGAATCTCCTTCATGAAGGCAAAAATAGCTGGAAAAAGGATGTTTTCCGGAGAAAACATCCTTTCTTTCAGGCCTTTTTAAACTTTTCCCGGGGTAATATATCTATCACTTCACCCTTTTTATTATTGATATATATAAAATACAGTTTAAGGGGTCATTTAACTCATAATCTCCAATCCTGACAGTATAAACACCTGCCTCCAATTCTATCTCAAGACGATCATGGTAATCAAAATCCTTGTATGCAATAATCTCTCCTTCAGGATTCAGGACAGAGATTGTGGTATCGGCATCAGGATCTGTATATTCTTCAGTGTAAATAGCATATATAGCTTTCTCAGTAAGCGTAATCTCTTTATCATAAAATGATTCATCTATATCAATATATATCGGCCCCTCTAAAATTACTTCATTAAACTCCGGTATCTTTAATAAAAAATCAATATCTGTCCTGCTTCCTGCTCCGACATGGACATAATTCATTTCCTTAGCTTCACTATAACCTCTTACTGAAAAAAATAATTTGACTGTATAGTAACCAGGTTTCAGGGCAGTAAAATGATGATTTCCATTAATACCGGTAGTCCCATGTGCTACCAACAATCCATTTGAATCAAAGACTGTAACTATCCCCTCACTGACAAAATCAGTCTGATAATCTATATTCGTATTTACCATTAGAGAGCCATATTGCATCGGCTCCAGCGGCCCCAGCATTGCATGTAGATCTATTACGCCATATCCCAGTTCTTCAGAAAAAGAATGGCCCCGTGCAGTCTGCTCCAGCTGGTTTTTTATCTCCACAGGGGGCAAATCCGGATATTTAGACAGTAATAAAGCAGCTGCTCCTGTTACAAAAGGTGCGGCCATGGAGGTGCCCTGTAAATATGCATACTCTCCATCAGGGTATGTTGAGAGAATCTGGATTCCCGGGGCAGCAACTGAGTTCCAGTAACCCGTCGTTGAAAAATCAACCTTTCTGTCAAAGGGGTCAATGGCAGCAACTGTCACTACACCATTATAGGCATTGGGATAACTGAGTACCCTCTTCCCGTCATTACCGGCAGATGTAATCAATAATACACCCCTTTCAGCAGCATAGTCAATAGCATCTTTAAAAGCAAAGTTATATGCTCTCCCCCCGATACTTAGATTAGCCACTATCCTCATCTCTGGATGGGCTTCAGCAAAATCACCCAGGAAATACATAGCCTCTATCAAATAAGCTGTGCTAATTATATTTGAGCTATCCATTACTCTGACCGGCAGTATCGGGCATTCCCAGGCAACACCGGCTGTTTTGCCGCTTTTACCATTATCAGCAGCAATTCCGGCTACATGGGTGCCATGTCCATTTCCATCAAACATGGCCTCACCATGATAACCCTCACCTGTAGCATCATAGCCGGGTATTATAATCTTGTCCCGAAATTCAGGGTGATTAATATCAAGTCCGCTATCTATGACCGCTACAACTACATTCTGAGAACCTGTGGTAATATCCCAGGCAGGCTCTGCATTTATATTTTTAAAAGCCCACTGTTTATGATAATCTTCTGCCTGTGGTACCAGCTGAAGTTCATAATACATGTTTGGTTCAGCCAGTATAGTCTCATCCAGTCTCTGTACTTTTTTGATAAAAGAGACTGTATCTTCTCCTGCTGGAACCTCAGCCAGAACCCAGCCCAGTTCAGGCCATTCCTGCAGGACACGGCTTCCCATTTTCTTAAGGATCTTTTCCATGGAAACCCTGGATTTCAGCAATATCTCTCCCTCTATATTATCTGTTTTTCTATAGTCAAACATGAGATCTACTGTATCTGCCTGTTCCTCTTCCACCAAACTATCCAGATTTGACAGCTTTGTACACCCTGTAAGAAATAATAATAATATGAAGTACAGGAGTATTCTCCTTCTCATTTATTTCCTCCTCCTTTAATCTATTTTTGTGGTAGTGGTAAATATGAATTCACCATTTATTGAACCGCTGCCGGAGTTCAGGCTTTTCTCATAGCCGGCAAAACTGTAAGAATATGAGAGCCCGTCTATATCATCATAATAGACCATGAATGCCTTTGTATCTACAATATCCCAGCTATAAACATTTCCCGGCTCCAGAATGACATCTAATGTATACTCTTCTTTATCAACAATTTCATAATTACCCAGGGAATATGCCGTACCATCATAAATTGACAAATTACTTATTGTCACTGCTTCAGGAGGAAATAAAGAAGAGCTGTTTATCCTCCATTTGAATGTAGGTGATAAAGAGACATCTCTGGCCTGGTTGGCAGGGCTTACAAGAAAAACACTGATGGCAGGAAGCGGTGTAATAGCACGTTCTGTATATTCTCCGTCACCTGAACTGTTATACGGGACAATCCGGTAATAGACTGTTTTTCCAACCCCCAGTTCCGGGCTGAAATCTTCCAGATAGGTTTTGCTTTTATCAATATAGCTTATCAAATCAAAGTTCTTACCGTCAAAACTCCTGTAAACCTTATAACCATCAGCTTCGCTTACTGCCTTCCAGTGCAGCTCAGTGAATAAGGCTGCTCCCTGAGGTGCTGCTCTCAACTCCAGCTGCCTTCCTGTAGATAGTTCAATCACAGCGGGATCTCCGCTAATATTCAGCTTTTTATATAATTGCTCTCTGCCCAGGCTGTAATACTCTAAATTCTGTCCAAAGGTATATGAATACAGTTCCAGATATTCTATCTTTTCAGGCACCGGTTTACTGGCTCTTTCAATCAATACAGGAATTATATAGAGGCTGGCATTTCCATTATTATCATAGGCCAGAATCCTTAAATATGTCTTTCCTGGCGGATAAAGACCAGTGTCAATACTGAGTACCATCCCGGAATCATTTTTATTATGGGCTGCAACAGGATATCTCTGCTCTCCGCCCAGATATACGTAATAAACATGTATATAATTATCTTCCGATTCAATTGAAACTTCAAGATTAGCCAGGCCGGACAATACTTCTCCCCTTTTCAACTCCTGCCCTGTATCAATATTGAAGACAGAAATGAGAGGGGTCTTAAGAGAGTAGCCAGGATGAAAGACCTTACGGATAGGCAGTTCCAGGTTAATCTCTTCTCCGGCACCCAGTACCAGGTCCTGCACCAGGACATTAGCATATCCTGGCCTGGACAACAGCAGATCATGTTCCTCTCCAGCAGGTATGGGCATACTGAAATAACCTTCCTCATTGGTACAGGTGAAATAGAAGCCGTCTGTAATATTTACACCCTGGACAGCAGGCCCTCCGCGTCCATTTGTAACATATCCTGATACTTTAGCGAGTTCCCCTTCCGGCAGATCAAGAACATTTATAATTACTGACTCCCTGAAACCGCTGTATTCCGCCATAACAGTACATGTCCCTGTTGAAAGTGCAGTAAAAACAACCTCCCCGCCCTTTTCTTTATCAAGTATCCCTATATTACGGTCCAGACTCCAGACAGGATTTATATTGATTATATTATTATCAGCATCTCTGCCCTCAGCACTCAATCTTATTGTCCCGCCTGTAATCAGATTTGCTTTTGCAGGACTTATTTTTATTATCTCTACTTTTTTATCAACAACCTCAATCTCTACTTTTGTAAAAATACTGCCTGCTCTCGCAATAACATAAACTGTACCCGCTTCTGTTGCATTAAAGACAGCCGAATCTCCTGAGTCCACCTCCAGTGTGCCGATACCACCTTCCAGACTCCAATCCGGAGTAACAGTAATTACCCGGCCTCTTTGATCTCTCCCAACTACTGTAAAGGTCACCGAACTTCCCAACTCAAGAACCAGATTCTCGCCAGGGTTGATCTCAAGAACATTCAGCAAAGATACTTCTGTTTCCTTTTTTCCACAGGCAGATACAATCAGGAACAGACTGCAAAGCACAACGGCAAAAAGGACCTTCCTGAAATTCATAAAATCTTCCTCCCTTTCTTTTTTGTTTTTGCTTTATTTGCCCATTGTAATTATATATTTCTATTTCTGGTTTATTTTTCCTGCATAAAAATATATTTACCAAAAAAAAATGGATATTTTAAATATCCATTTATTTGAGCCCACTTCATTTTTCCATGATGATTTTAAAGTTCATCAAGTATTTCATTAATCTCCCCTAAAAATCCGGATTGTAAGGATGACAATCTTTTATCAGCATCCTCCTTTGAATTACCCTTAACCATAAAATATATTTTTAGCTTTGGCTCTGTGCCGGAAGGCCTGATTGTCAGGATACTATCATCTTCCAGTCTGTACTGTAAAACATCTGACTCAGGGAGATGAATCTCAGTTTCCTCTCCGGTCAGACAATTATATCTTCTCCTTTCCAGATAATCACTATATTCAATAATCCTGATACCACAGAAACTCTCCTGTTTTTCTCTCCTTAACTTAATCAATACATTTTTAATCTTCTCCTGGCCTTCCTTTCCTTCCAGCATTATTGAGGAAAGGCCTTCTTTATAATATCCATACTTATCCATGAGTTCTATGAGGTGTTCATATAGCGACTGTCCCTTTTCTTTATAATTAAGGGTCATCAGGGCAATCAATGCTGTAGCAACAATAGCATCTTTATCCCTGGCATATGTACCAGCCAGATAGCCGTAGCTCTCCTCAAAACCAAAGATAAAAGTCTTATCTCCGCTCTCCTCAAATTCCTTTATCTTTTCTCCGATAAACTTGAATCCTGTTAATACATCCATAAGCTCTATTCCATAATTTTCAGCCACTTTTCCGGCCATCTCTGTACTGACTATAGTCTTTATAATTACCCCGTTTTCCGGTAACTTATCTGCTTTTTTCAACTGATCCAGGATATAATCACTCAATAATACACCGACCTGATTACCTGTTAATCCCACATAATTACCCTGCAGGTCTTTTACAACTATTCCTACCCTGTCACCATCAGGATCAGTCCCGATAATTAAATCAGGCTCATATTTCTCAGCCCTATCCAGTGCCATTTTGAAAACAGAAAAATCCTCAGGATTAGGGCTCTTTACTGTTGAAAAATCCGGATCATAAACGGCCTGTTCTTCAATTATATGGAGATTCCCAAAACCTAATTCAGTCAATATCCTTTTCACAGGTTTATAGCCAGTTCCATGAAGAGGTGTGTAGATTATGGACAGCTCTTTTCCCTTTTTCAGGGCAAGTTCCCGGTTATCAAGAACCTTTAACATTTCCTCAATGTACCGGTCATCTATCTCTTCACCGATATACTCCAGCAGGCCTTTTTCCAGTGCTTCCTCCCTATCTATCCATTTGACCAGTTCAAAATCATCTATTTCATTTATCTCGGCTATTATTTCATGGGCTTTTTCAGGCACCACCTGTCCGCCATCCTCCCAGTACACCTTATAACCATTATACTCCGGGGGATTGTGGCTTGCTGTTATCACAATACCGCCGATTGCCCTTAGCTCCCTGACCGCAAAAGACAGTTCGGGAGTAGGCCTTAATTCATCAAACAGGTAAACCTTGATACCATTTGCAGCCAGTACCAGTGCAGCTTCCAGAGCGAACTCATCTGATCTGTGCCTGGAATCATAGGCAATAACGACACCCCGTTCCTTGCCGTCATCACTGTAATTTATAATATAATTGGCAAGGCCCTGGGTAACTTTTCTGATAATATATTTATTAATACGGTTTGTTCCGGCACCTATTACCCCCCTCAAACCGCCGGTGCCAAAATCCAGTTCCCTGTAAAACCTGTCTTCAATCTCTTTTTCATTATCCTCAATACCCCTTAACTCTTCTTTTGTTCCTTCATCAAAATAATCACTTAAAAGCCATTCCTTATACTTTAACATATAATTCAATGACAAATCATCCCTTCCCGAATATACTCTTTTAAAGGTCTATACACAAATCATTTTATCACAAATTATCCCATTTATGAAGTTCAATTTTATTATGTTTATTTTCCCCTGATTATATTCATATGAATTATTTACGCCTGAAGTTCTTTTCTAATGTTTTGCAGGAAATTACTGTTTTATATCTAAATATATATATTAAGAAAAAAAGTAAGATATTACAATAAAGGATGTGAAAGTCTTGAACAAGAAAACAATCTATTTCCTGGCTATACTTATTATCATTACAGTAATTCCGGCCTGTTCAAGGATGCCCACTGTTGCTGTTACAGGAAGAGTAGTATCCAGCGGCGACTATCCTGTTTATAATGCAATGGTTACAGTTGAAGGCAGGACCACATATACCGATAAATATGGATACTTCTCATTACAGGTAAGGGAAAACAGCTACTTTGAATTGAAAATAGAAAAACCGGGTTACTGGCCAGTAGAGAAATATTATGATGTAAAAATGTTTGACAAATATATCGGGACAATAAGAATAAACAAAAAAATTGAAAACTCAGGAAGTGTAAGCGGGTATATTATTATTGAGGGAAGCGGGAACAGATTCCAATCCCTCAGTAATATGCAATTTCCACAGGTTTCCTTGCAAAACAGGGAAAGCATAAAACAACTGGAATATGTAGAAAATGAAGTGCTGGTAAAGTTCAGGGAAGGTACGGATATATATGAAAATTATTCAGATTCCTTCATAAAAGATATCATACCATTGAATTCAGAGAAAAAGCTTTATAAAATTATCTCAAATGGAAAACTCAGCACAGAAGGACTATACGATTATTACAGTAAACTGGAAAGTGTTGAAAAAGTGAGTTATAATTATATTGGATACTTAATGAAGACACCCAATGATACTCACTACAATGAACAGTGGTACCTTGGAGAAATAAACATGCCGGCTGCCTGGGATATAGAAACTGGTTCAGAACATGTAACCGTTGCTGTAATAGATACAGGATACCTGCGCCATCCGGACCTTATTGGTAATATTGATACAGATAATGACAGGGATTTTGTTGATAAAGATGATGATGCCCATGATGATGATGATGACGGCCATGGAACACATATAGCAGGGGTAATCGGAGCAATCGGCGATAATCAAAGGGGAGTAACGGGTGTAAACTGGAAGGTCAATATTTTACCGCTGAGAATAATTAAAAACGGAAGATTTACTACAGAAAACCTGCTTGATGCCATCTATTATGCCGTAGACAAGGGGGCCTCTGTGATAAACTTAAGCCTGGCTTATGTTTCTGAAAAACCTGACCTGAGTTCACCAGATAATTATCCTATTGTAGAAGATGCCCTTCAATATGCCCATGAATCCGGTGTGACGGTAGTAGCAGCAGTTGGTAATGATGGCTTAGAACATATCTATTACCCTGCCAGTTCAGAATATACAATAGCTGTCGGGGCTTCAGATAAGGTTAACAAAAGAGCATATTTCTCTAATTACGGGGACGGACTGGATATTCTCGCCCCGGGAGTTAGTATATACAGCACATACAGAAGTAATAATTATAATTATATGACCGGTACATCTGCTGCTGCTCCACAGGTTTCCGGTATAGCCGCATTATTACATGCCCGTGGGACCAGACATCCTTATGAAATCAAAGATATTCTTACTGGAACAGCTACACCACTATATGACAGCAGTCTCAAAGGAGTCGGTTTATTAAACGCCTCAGCAGCATTAGGTGATACTCGGGACAATTATTCTTTCCTGAAAGTAAAGATATTTGCGGCTTATGGGGAAAGAGTTAATGGAAAAGTAGTAAGATATCATCTTGCCAGTAATATTACAGCTGCTGATTATGAAGGTTATTATGAATTGGCCTATGTAGAACCGGAACGGAGACTGCAAATTATTGCCTGGATTGATGAAAATGGAGACAATATAATCAATACAGGAGACTATTTTGGGGAATCAAGTGAATTTTACCTGTCACAGGGTGAACACAGAAATATTGATATCTCTCTCGAATATCAGAATCCATATACTTTAAGTATTCAGGGGGGAAACTATAGAAGGGATCAATCAATTACTACAGGCACAGTGATTCTACTTGAAGAACTATATCATAATTAATTATGGTTAATGTTCAGTATTTAAAATATATCTTTTTAAAAGATGGAAAGGAGTTAATAAAAATGAATAAAAAAAGAATAATGAAGGGTAATGCACTGTGGACCATATTACTTCTCTTTATACTCATCTCTGCCTTCTCTTTATTTGTAAATGCAGATGATGAGGAAATGGGAGAAATAATGGGAAGTTTCAAGGTAGATCTTCCCGGTTCAGTGAGTATCAAAAGTGATGAATATGTCCCCATCGATGAAGTTGCCAGAACAATGGAATCCCAGCTGTATTGGGAACTAAAGGGCGGTAAGATAGAGGGAAGTTTTGGCGGCATCAGGTTCAGTAGTGATAAATTTGTCCTGGCAAACGGCCAGCTCTATCTGCCAGTCAATATCTTCATGGATAATTTCGGGATACATATTATAATTAAAGGTGACAGCTACCATATCTATAAGAAACCTAAACATGATTATTACTACAGTTCTGATCTTGAACTTGTAATAAATACTAATAAGGATAGATATAAGAGAAATGAAAACCTGGCGGTATCTATTCTCCTGCTCAATAAAGGAAAGCGTGATATCCGCTTACAGTATCCATCAAGCCAGCGCTATGATCTGGTCCTGATGAGATATAATCGTGAAGTCTGGCGTCTTTCTTCAGGAAAGGGTTACCTGACCTCTGTTGGAAGCTCTACTCTCCGGCCGGATGAATATCAGCTATATACTGAACTGATAAACCCCTCAAAAGATGCCCATATCTATTATGGAACATATCAGTTATATGCTGAGGTAAAGACCCTTTATGGCGGTACCATAAGGAGTAAGACACTGGATATAAGATTTGAGTAATAAAAAAAGCTAATAGTGAAAAGCCCCTGTCAAACAGGGGCTTTCGTTATTCTGACTACATTTTCCACTCAAAGCCTAGATTAAATTTGCGGTTATTTTTATCAGTACTGCTTGAAGCTGGTTTAAAAGCAGTCCAGTCGTACTGGAGCTCACTATTCAAAGTCAGGTTTTCATAAAGCCTGTGTTCCCAATTCAGGGCTATCCTGTCATAAATATTATCCTTCGTTTCAGCCTCCTGATAATTCTGCCACTGTCTTGAAATTGTTATGGTAAGGTCATTTTTTTCATTTAGATCAAACATCAATTCATATGTAAGCCTGGCCTGTTTATAGGAGTTCCTGGGGTTGTTGTAATAATCCTTTTTCCTTAAATCAAGCATAACCCTGTTTCTTACTACATCACTCAGGCAAAAAGTATAATTTGTCCATATTTCATATGTCTTATTATTGGATTTATCTTTCTCCTCATAGACTTCATCTGTATATTCACCCTTGATATAATAATACTCTTTACTGCTTAACTGTTGTTTATAACGGAGCCACATCTTCCTATAATTAAATACATCGACTACTTCTTCAATTAATTCAGTATCCCCTCCAACAGCAGCCTCATATACATCAATATACTCTCTATCACCAATCTCAAAATTACCGCTGATCTCCGGGCTGTATTTCCCGGCATAAGACCTTCCTTCCCCTAAAACCAACAGAACAATGAGCAGAATAACTGATACCGGCTTATAATATTTTGTCATTAGTATCACTCCTACTCTATGTTTTTTTAGGGATATACCCATGTTTTTATATACTTCGCCAGGCCTTCTCCATTTCCTTCCTTATTTTTCTGCCATTTTCTCTTCCCATTCTGCTATATTCTCTCTTTTCAGCTATTCTGCACAGGATCATTTCTACAAATGAAAGAAATCAAAACATAAAAAAACGCCCCGGCTTACTAGCTGGGGCAGTTCAATTTGAGATATTATTTAAAAATGCATTCCAAACTCCAGTTTTTTATCAAGTAAACTTAAATTTATATAATATTCATAACAATCCAGTTCTCTATTTAAGATCAAGTTTAACTCTTCAAGGCTCTGTATTTCCAGATCATAAGCTGTATCAAGTTTTAAATGCCAGGCTGATAACTCCTCCTGTTTATAAAAACTCAATCCTATACCGGCCCTGATTGTTTCAGTACTTTCTATCCTGTCTTCAGGCAGATAAGCCATTCCGCCATCCTGTCTCTGATTATACCCCGCCTGGAGTTTATAATGTATATTTTCAGTAAATTTATCATGATAAGTACTATTAAGCCCAATCCCGTAATGATAATACATTTGATTATCTCCATCAGGAGGTTGGTAATAATTCGCTTTTAAGTTACCATCCAGCTCCAGTTTAAATTTAGCAGTTTCGATTATCTTTTTATTCAGGGCAAGCTCCAACTCTGTTTTATTGCTTACAATATCCTTATTGGCACTCTTTCCTATGCCAAAAAAGGAGCGGAGATTTATATCCCTCTCATTATAATACGGACCGGTAATCTTTAAAAAAGGCAAATAATCAATACTATAACCCTTTCTGTAAACCAATTCTAAGGGATATCTGGAATTGTATCTGATATTGTAATTCTCCCTATTAAGCTCATTATCCTTAAATTCATTAAAGTAATTAAAAGTAAATTTCCCAAGCCTGTATTTACCATTAAGTTCATAAAAAATACTTTCAGAGAGGAAATCTTTTTTTATACCTGTATATATGTCTATTCCCTGTCTTTTAAAATTTAACCCTGCTTTCATCTCATTTTTTCTGGATAAAGTTCCATCATCTTCAATGATATACTGATACAGGTATGAGTTTAATAGAAAGAGATCAGGCTTTAATTTAAGGATATTTTCCATAACAATGTTTTTATCTCCATATTGATTTATCTCTCCCCGTATTTCACCGCTAAAATCCCCGGAAAACTCATAGGGATAAACCATCGTCAGATAAATACCATCCCTGTATCCCAATTCATTTACAAAAGATGTATTCTCAAAACTGGCTGTTTCAGAATGATACTTCAGTGTATATGATGGCAGATAAAAGACCTTATGTCCTGCAAAATTAAGCCAGACACCTCTGGCGGTAATCCTGTCACCCGGATAAACAATTACTTTTTTTGCTGTAATGGAGTAGTGCGGTTCCTCAAATTTACAGGGAGTCAATTGGACCTTTTCTATCTCATAATTTCCTGTTTTAACCAGACTGATCCTGGACCCGTTTATGGATAGTTCATTAATCCTGGAATGCATATCCTCCAGTGAGCCTGTCATATTCTGATAGTTAAATTCTAATCTGCTTCCTTCAAAAAGCTGTTCCCCTATTTTTATCGTTAAACCAGTTCCTTCAGCAAGTATAAAATTCTCATTGCTGAAAACTGTTATTTGATCCGCTTTTACGAGAATATCCTCCATTTCAAAGGAGGCATTTCCACTGGCAATTAACAGCTTTTCATAATTATCCAGTAATATTTCATTATCTGCACTCAAGATAAAAGGGCCTGGCAGCTCCTCCGCAGAAACAGAGAGACTGAACAATATTATCACTATAATATAAAAATATTTCCTGTCCAAATTTATCACCTTTCATTTACCGGGAACTGTATATAATAATTTTCTTTTTATTTAGTAATTCTCTTTCCATGCACTATTTACCTGCAAGTAATCATTGGAAAAGAAAAACCTATTCAGTAAAACTGAACAGGTTTCTTTACATATTTCATTATTATTATTAAGTTATTTACATCATTTTTACAGTATAAACCTCCACATCTTCCATGACCTGTGTCCTTATAACAGTACCGGACGGAATTACAATCTCCTTGCCCTTGAGAAAATAACTGGCCACAAAACCCACTGGATTACTTACTATAATTGTCCCCAGGAGACCAACCCCTAAAGCTATTTCCTTTGAATTGTTCTCTTTATCCAGTTTCAGATTCAATGGAATCGTGGTTGTATCGAAAGCCTGGATATCATTTATTTTTAAGGTTATACTGGCATCCTTTCCGAAATTTCCTGCTCTCTCCAGGTCCGTTACCTGCAGTGTTCCCCTGGTACCAGCCGGTATTACCAGATACCCATCTATCTTATAATTCTTCTCAATTACAAAATCTATCAGGACTCCCTTTTTTATCACTGCAGTATTAATCTCTTCCAATAGTTTTATGTGTATTTCCTCTCCCTTTGGTATTTGAACATAATCTGCCTCCAGTATATCTAAAGGTACCAGTAAAGATGCCATTGTCTCTACTCTCTTCATCAGACCATCATATTTTACTTCCCCATACACATTCATTTCCAGATTATCAACTCGTTCAATCAGACAGCCCTGTTTTATCTCACTGAAAAGCGTCCATTCCATAATATTAACCAGTAACTGCAGAGACAATCCATTTTCATTATCAAAGACAGCGCTGGCAACTCTCTGTGCCCTTGCTATAATGGATTCCTTTGTTTTCTCACCAAAAAGGGCAGTCTCCAGTGTATCTACTCTCTGCAATATGGCACTATCTGATATTGTTCCATATAATATAAGTTCAGCCCTTTCCAGGTCTTTAATCGGAATAACATCTGCCTGAATGGGAATACAATAAACAGTAAAGAGGATTACAGGCAAAACAACATATATTGTCCTTTTTACAAAAGATTTAAATTCAGTCACAAAACTCACCTCTTTAAAACTTGATTTCCAACTGTGCCTTTATATTTGCCTCATTAACGTCTTCTTCTGTAACTCCCAGTGGTTTTATTTGATATTCAAGAGAAAGAGTTGAGAGAGCATTTATATTCAGGTCAAGACCAAAATCCCATTGACTTAATTGTTCTTCCAGCTCTTTTCTGTTATATATCTTATATGTTGCATTAAATGTAGCCAGATCCTTATAAGCAAGCTCAAGTCCCGTTGCTCTGGCATTTTCCTCGCCAAAATCCATTTGATAATGGTATTTTACACTGCCTAAAATATCCTTATATTCAATACCAAAAACTGTACTATAATCACTATCCAGTGCAGGGAAATCTTTATTTATATAATCCGCTGAAAAGGTCAAGTACTTGTTGCTCTGGTACGAGATTCCCAGTCTTCCTGTTTCATTAACCTCTTCATTATAAAGAATCGTACTATTACTGATATCTTCATCGGAAATACTCCACCATTCTCTGTTTTCCCTTCCATATTCAGCCCTGAGTAAAGTCCGGTTGTTCATCCAGTAACTCAGGCTTATATTTGCATTTTCTTCTATCGTATTATCCTCTTCAGTTTTATCATATTCTGCATCCACCAATACACCCGGCAATGGATTGAGTGATATTCTGTTTACATTCGCATTGATATATGTGTTTTCAAAATTGTAATCTGAAATTTCTATATATCTGGAATAATACAATGAATCCTGTTCAGATTCCCGGTTACCGTACAATGAAACGAGATTAAAGAGTTTATCCTGGGCCTTCTTGTTCAGGACCGGATAATCTTCTTCAGGGAGGCGTAAATCAATCAAGGCGAGTTCATATGGCTTCTGTAAAACATTTCTTACTAATTCCGGATTATCAAATGATATAAATTCATCAGTACCGGCCAATGCTTTACAGGAAAACAAAAGCAATATGAATAATAACACAGAACAAATCTCC
>LSQX01276456.1_pt1 | contig 14916 bp, 14 predicted proteins | sample 654561 | NCBI WGS metagenome assembly LSQX01 (sample SAMN04489861, study PRJNA283612) | anaerobic digester metagenome | isolation source: 4 biogas reactors fed with cattle manure at either 37C or 55C with and... | place: Denmark: Kongens Lyngby | collected 2014 | reverse complement strand
TGGCTGGTGGTCACGAAGAGGACCTTGACGCCCAGTTTATCCAGCTCGTAAAGATGCTCGGTCTCCTTGCTGATCCGGTAGATCAACCGGGTTTCACCAAACAGCACCGTGCTGCCATGTTCAATAATGGCCTCAATCTGCTCTTCGCTGGGAATAAACATCCCGGTGTAAACAGCCCTGGCCCCCATCTTGCTCACCCCCCGCGCGAGCAGGTCCGCCTGCCCCATGACCGGCCCGCTGGGCAGCAGGATCTGGACCACGCCATCCGGCCCGGTGACGGTATTCATCCCCACGGCCATGAAATCGGTCATCCGCTCCAGATCGGTTTCGGAAAAAAAAAGCCTCTTCTGCGGCCCCACGGTCCCCGAGCTGGTAAAGGTAACGGCCTTTTCCACCTCCCCCTGGGAGAGGCACAAAAAATCGTATCCCCGGCCGGCCAGGTCCTGTGGCGAGGTGAACGGCAGTTTGCGCAAGTCCGCGAGGGATTGCACCGCTTCCGGCAAAACCCGGTGCCGGTCGAAGAGCTGCCGGTAGAATTTGCTTTTATGGTAAACATAATGCAAGGTCTTTTTTAATTTGTAGAGGCGAAAAGCCTCAAAAACTGCCGGCGTGATCGCCCCGTCGGGGCTGAGCTTAAACTGCTCGCGAAACTGCGGCTCCCCCTTTATTTGCTCCCGGCAGAGCCGAAACAGGCCCTCTTGCATTGTCACTACACCGCTCATCAATGACAGCCTCCCTAAGCAATTCCCGGATGGATTTTTACCCCGCCAGTGCCGGTCAAATACTTGGCACAGAGGGGAACGATTTTTTGATCGGCACAGATGATCCGAATAATGCATCTTTTGAGCCTTTCCAGGTCAATGTTCCAAACGTCCTGGAAAGCCATGCCCCCGATGGTCAGCGATTTCACCTCGCTATAGCGCCAGTAGGTCTTGGTAAAGCGGCGGGTTTTCGCGGCGGCGTCAGGGACGTCGCTCTCCCTTTTCCGGTACCTGGTCAAGGGCTGCAATTTCCCGTTTTGGCCCGGCATGAAGAAGCCGTGAAATGAACAGAGGGGATGCTCGCAGCCTCCCGGCAGGAAGCTGTCACGCCGGATTTCTCCGCCGGTCTGCTCTTCAATGGCGCGCAAAAGCTCGGGAATGGTAATCCGATCTTGGTCCTGCGGCTGAACCGGATACTTTCCAAAGTAGCTGATCGGCTGAAAATGGACTCCTTTGACGGCAGGCATCCATTCCCGGGCCAGGTCAATGATGGCTCCCAGCTGCCGGTCATTGACCCCGGGAGCGACGCAGGGGACCAGGATCACCGCCAGCTTCGCCTCGGCGCAGTGTGCAAGGGCCTGCAGCTTTAAATTTAAGAGGCTTTGGCCCTGATACCGCCCCGACGAAAAGAGGTACGGTTCTTCCGTGACGCCGTCCAATCCCAGGTAGACGGTGGTCAACCCGCACTCTTTGAGCCTCCGCAGGTAGTTAAAATCGCGGGCGATCCTGATGCCGTTGGTATTGAGCTGGATGTAGTCAAATCCCATTTCCCTGCCCAGGGCAATGATTTCCGGCAGGTCGTCCCTGACCGTCGGCTCTCCCCCGCAAAGCTCCACGGGATACGGTTCTCCGCACGAGTGAAGATAAAATGCATACATGCTCTTGATACTGTTTAAATCAGGCTCATGGGGCGGATCGCCCGGGGGGCGCGTAAAGCAGAGCGGGCAATCGAGGTTGCAGCGGTTGGTCACCATGATGGCCGCCGAACAGATTTCCCGGCAGTGCCCGGCACAGGGCCCGCAGTCATGGGGGCAACCGGAAGCGGAATCCAAAGCGGGGCCGGAGCAGGAGCGGGTGAAAGCATCGCCACCGCCATATTCGAGCCATTGCCGGTAGTTCTCCTTATTGTCCCGCCAGATAATGACCTGAAAAGCACCATGTTCCGGACATTTTTTGCGCATGTAGATCTCGCCGTTAATCTCCTCGATCCGGGCCGGGATCCGCCGCAGGCAGTAAGGGCATAAACTAACCGTTTCGTGAAGCGGAACAATCACAGCGCCTTGTTTACCCATTGCGATACAGCCTTTCCCCCCTGGTGCTGGTCAGGTGGAATGCGCACAGCGGCACCAGCTGCCCCCGGCTGCTGATCACGTGGACACAACAGCCTTTCAGCCGGCCCAGGTCCAGATTCCAGACATCCTGAAAAGGCATGCCCGTTATGGAGAGAGTATAGTTTTTGATGCGGTCAAGCAGCTTCACGGGTTCCGACTCCCGGCCCGGCTTCCCGCCATCGCCGCCCAGTTGCCAGTAGTTCTTGGTATAGCGATTGGCCCTGGCCACAAAATCATCCACCGTGGTCAAGCCTGACTCTCGAAGCTTTTCCGCTGGATTCTGCCTGGTAATGGCCTGGAACTTTCCATTTTCATGCAGATAAAAGAGACCGCTGAAGGAGCAGTGGGGGTCAAATCTTTTGCGGGGAATCAAATTTTCGACTTTTATCTCACCCCGGGTTTGAATCTCAATTTCTTTGACAATATCGGCCAGGGTGGCCCGATCCTCGTCCCGGGGACTGCTGAAGGGTATCCGGCCAAAGTAACTTACGGGTTGAAAATGAATGCCCTTGACCAGCGGCATCTGTTCCCGGGCAAAGTCGATGATCCGGCCGATTTCCGCCAGGTTAACTTGGGGCACAATGGTCGGGACCAGGAGCACCCCGATGTTCACCGCCCGGCAATTTTCGATGGCCTTAAGCTTGATCTCCAGCATTTTCCGCCCGCGCAGCTTTTCGTAGATCTCATCGTCCAGCCCGTCAAATTGCAGGTAAATCAAATCGGCGCCGGCGGCTTTCAGCTGCTCCAGGTAAGGCAGGTCTGCAGCGATGCGCAGGCCGTTGGTATTTACCTGGATATGTTCAAAACCCAGCTCTTTCCCTATCTGCACCAAAGCGGGCAGATCGTCCCGCACGGTGGGCTCTCCCCCGCTAAGCTGGAGCGAACAGGGGCCGTTTTGCTCGAGCAAGGCGGTATACATTTCCCGGATTTTTGCCTGGTCCGGTTCAAAGGTTTCTTTACCGCTGTCCGCAAAACAGACCGGACAGCGCATGTTGCAGCGATAGGTAACTTCCAGAACAGCGGTGCAGGTCCCCCCTTCGTGTTCGGAACATAAACCGCAGTCCCAGGGGCAGCCCCTGGAGGACGGCGCGCCGTTTTTCCATTTTGGCGCATGGATGCTCTCGCGCTGCCACTGTTCATAAAGGGCGGCGTCCCGCCAGGCCAGGGTCCGGTACGGTCCATGCTCGGGGCAGGTTTTCGACAGGTATACATTATTATTTTCAACCAGGTAATGTGCCGGTATCTTTTTTAGGCATTCGGGGCATAAACTCTCCGTTGTGGTGATAATCTTCATGGCCTCACCTCTTCGTATTAAGCGCAGCTCTGCAATTAGTTGCCGCTTTCAACTTTACCTCTTTAAGCAATGTCATGAAGATATAGTCGGGAGCGCCGGTATATATTTTCCCTTTAACGCCGTTTTTTAAGGAAAGGAAAAGAGGAACGGGAGAAGGAAGGGTCCCGTAGATAATCTTCCAGCCTGTGCTTTTGTCCGGGGATAAGTCCATGAGCTGAAGAAATTCCCGGATATAAATCCCGATCAGCCGGCCAATCCCGGCCAATTCAAGATCATAATTTTGCGGCATCCATTCTTCCGCCGCCCAAAGCACCTGCTTCGTTGTGATCCCCAAACGCTCGCAGGCCTGCTGCAGCTTATACTTATTCTCTTCTATCTCCTGATGATCAAATGCGCAGAGCGAAAGGAATCTCGCATAGGCCTTAATCATAATTCACTCCCTGGGCAGCGGCTTTGATCGTTTAAACAGGGCGTTGCCGGGTCATCGCTCCATCAAGCCGATGCCCCGGCAACAGCCCTCTTGTTATAGCAGGCGCCTTGCGCTTAAGCCTGACTCAGTTTCTTGAGCTTCAAGATCTGGGAAATACTTTCGATCCTTGTCCTTAAGGCTTCCGGGCTGTAGTCCCGATCTTCCCACCAATCCCCTTCAATATAGTAATGGGGGACCCCTGTTTCCTCCTCGCAGATTTTGGCGGCCATCTTCTGCTGGGCACCAAGCCAGCGGTCAAAATCAAAGAAGCCCATAATCACGGCATCGGGCTTGTTGTCCTTGATTTTCTGGATCATGGTATCTGCTTCGCTGCGCATGTTCATACCCATGGGCATTCTCAACCATTGCTCGGCTGTGGCCATATAGGGTTCGCTATGCCTGAGGGGGGTGAGCATCTTTCTGGAGGGGGAAAGATTGAAACTGACCGTCGGGGCAACCCCGTTTTCCCGGAACATTCTATCCACCCAGGGCACGGCCACCGGAACACCGTAAAAGGCCACCTTGGGGGCGCCCTTAGGCACTACCCCTTTCCCTTCTTTAATCGCTGCTCTCACTTCTTTTATGGTCAGGTCGATCGCTTCTTCCAGATATTTCAACCCGGTATTGAAAGGTATGCCCAGCGGCTGCTGGAAGTGGACGATGTCGCTTCCCCCCAGCGGGACGGGATCCGCTTTGGACATTAAGCTAACAAGCATGCCGTTTTTAAAGGCATACCGGTTTGAATCTTCCAGGGCTTTCTTCATGTGTTCTTCAGTGATTTTAATGCCGGTGATCTCCTCGATCTGCTTTAGGCCGTCCTTGATCTCCATGGCCACAAATTCCACCCTGTCGTCCAGCTCATCGTCAGCCTCCCCGAAATTGGTATCATGCGGCAGCCTGGAGATCACATAGCGCCAATCTTTATCGAAAAGGCATTGGATGTATTCATCCGTTTTCGGTCCCTCATCACAGTTAAAGCCCCAGGACCAGATCACGTCGGGAGCAGGGATCACGTTTTCCCAGCGGGCTGCAATCCTGGTCTTATTCAATGCACAGTGGCGGCAGCCGTAAGTAAAGCCGTGCTCTTCCGCGCATTCCAGGTAGGGGTTGGCTTTATGGAAAAATGAATTCAAGACTGTTACCAGCAGCGCATCGGGAAAACTGACGAAAACCTGATCCCCGCCGCTGTATTTCATAGCCCGATAGCTGGTGATAATGGCCGGGATGATCCCATAGACAATTTTAGCCCCTTTTTCTTTGTATTCCCGGGCTTTGCTGAGTTCGATCAGTTCCCTAATATAGGCGCCGATCATTTTTCGAATCCCCTGATACTGGATATCCCAATGCGACGGTATCCATTCCTCTGCCGCAAAACGAATATCCTCTTCCGTCAAACCAAAATGATCGGCCGCCTTAATCCATTGCGGCAGGATTTCCGTAATTTCCTCCGGTTCAAAAGCGCAAAGTTCCAGAAACTCTTCATAAATATTTTTAGCCATGCTACTTCCTCCCTTTGATCGAATCGAGGAAACTCTCAATTCTGGTTTTCAGCGGCCCCATGGCCTCCCTGGAATATTCATAGGAAGTTTCCAGTTTCAGCAGCGGCAGATCCATTTCACCGAGCCATTTGGTCAGGCAGGTGCATTCCATATCATAGATTTCATCGAAACAGAGCTGATACCAGAGCACGCCGTCGACCCGGTAATCCCTGATCAGCTCTTTCATGAACGCAAATCGCTCTTCCCAGGCCGGCTGGAATATATTCGGCGGTGTCTTTTTCAAGTACATGGTTTCTGCATAATTGCGCAGCAGGTCTCCTTCGGTCTCCAGCTCCCACTTGAAAGGCCTGATCCCTTCATCAAGCATCTCGGTAACGATTACCGCCCCGTATTCTTCTTCAATCAGTTTCGGAACAATATAATCGCCGATAGCCAGGGCCCGTCCGGCGATGAGAATCCGCGGGGCATCGCTTAAGAATTTGCCGGGAGCGTCCCTTAATTTTTCATAGAGCTCTTCCAGCTTTTCGGCGGCAAATTGGGGCTCGCAGAGGAAAGAATAGTGGTTGAGGCGGATAAATTCATATTCCCCAAGGGGTGGATTATCTTTTTTGCGCAGCGCGTCAATTTTTCTTAAAGCCCGGTTAATCCGGTTGGTATAGCCGATATATTTCTTGAAATTTTCACCGGCAATCTCGTTGCCGGTAAGCTCTTCGATTCTACGCTTTAATTTATTTAAGGACTTATAATAATACTCAAACGTGAATTCTTTTTTCCAGTCGGGAGGGACACCGACTTTATGCACGGGCAGTTTTAAAAATTCGAGCAGCTCCGTAACCCTGCCCACATGACAATCGGTCTGCTGGGTCACAATCAAGTCGGAAATGGGCGTTACCGGGTCAAGGCCCATGAGGTGGTAACCGGCCATGGAGCGGGCCAGCGGATTCATAAAACGGAGCATATATTCCAAAACCGCCTCCGGCGGTTCCGGTTCCCCGCCCCGGCACATCAGATACGGCTCCGCTCCGGCAGCATAGATCATTTCCGCCGGTATAAAATTCCCGGTATACTGAATAACCTTTTTGCCTTGCTTCTTGGCCTCTTTGAGCTGCACAGGGCGTTTTTTCGCGGCTTCATCCAATTCTCTCAAGATCTTTTCCATCCTGTTAACCTCCTTTTTAATCAATCTTTATCACTCATTATTCTTGCGCCGGCTTTCCGGCGAGCAGCGGCCGGTCGCCTAATGCGGCTAACGGGCCGAACGGTGAAAAGCTTTCCCCAAGCTGCCCTTGCAAGCCTCCATGATCGCTTCAGAGAGGGAAGGATGAACATGGACCGTGTTGGATAAGCTTTCGACGGTAACCCCATTTGCGATGGCCAGGGCCAGTTCACCGATTAAGACGGAAGCTTCGGTGGCAAAGACCTGGGCGCCAATGAGCTTGAGATTATCTGCGCGGGCAACCACTTTAACCAGACCGGCGGTCTTTTTCATGGTATTCGCCTTCTCATTGGCCATTAGCGGCAGGGAGCCGGTGATAGTTTTGATCTGCGCCCTTTCGGCCTCCTCCCGGGTCATGCCCACGGCGGCAATTTCCGGCTGCGTGAATATGGCCCAGGGAATAACCCGGTAATCCATCCTCGTCCCCAAGCCGGCAATGGCTTCGGCAGCCACAATGCCTTCCCGCTGCGCTTTGTGCGAAAGCTGGGGCCCGGGCACGATGTCTCCAACGGCATAAATGTTGGGGATGCTGGTTCGCATGGACTCATCAACCACGATCCGGTCCCTTTCCATTTTGATTCCTGCTTCCTGAAGCCCCAGGTCTGTAGTATTCAGTTTACGGCCGATGGCCACCAGCACCTTGCTGCTTTCGATCTTTTCGCCATTGCTTAAACTGGAGACAACCTTGCCGGCGGCGGCTAGCTCGACGCTTTCAATTTTAACCCCGGTTTTGATGGCAATGCCCTGCTTCTCGAAATAGTTTTGGACCAGCCCGGTAAATTCCTGGTCCGCCAGAGCGGGAATGATCTGCGGCGCCATTTCCACGATGGAGACCTTGCTGCCGAAAGTGGAAAACAGGTGCGCAAACTCCAATCCCAGGGCGCCGGCGCCGATAATCAACAACTCCGGCGGGATCTCCTGGAGATCCAAGGCATGGTCGCTGGTAAGAACATTTTGGCCGTCAATATTGAAGGAACTGAACATGGCCGGTTCTGAGCCGGTGGCGATAATGATATTTTCAGCCTGCAGCAACTCTGTTTGGTCGCCGCCTGTTACTTCAACGGTATGGGGGTCCCGAATTCTGCCCAGGCCGTAAAAAATTTCAATACCCCGGGGTTTTAAAACAAAATTTTGCAGGCCGAATTTTAAAGCCTTGACTGTGCCCTGCTTTTTCTGGATCACTTGCCGGTAATCAAAAGAAACCCCGGTTGCCTCGATGCCGAAATCCCTGGCTTTCAACACCCCGGAGTAGGCTTCTGCCGCGGCGAGCAGGATTTTAGCCGGTATACAGCCCCGGTTGATGCATGTTCCGCCCAGTCCCTCTTTACCACGCATCTCGATTAGAGCCACTTTTTTCCCCAGGTCGGCCAACCTGCTGGCTGCGGCACAACCGCCGGAACCGCCGCCGATGATGACCACATCAAATTTCTTCACGCATTTGCACCTTCTTTCTTTAAAAATAAGTCCTTTGCTTTCAGTGCTGCCCCCATGGCGCCGGTTAATTGTGGGTTGTCGATGGCCTCTACTTTTTTACCGAGCATATCCGCAAAAGCCCTGGGGACGCCTATATTGCGGGCCACTCCCCCGGAGAGAACAATCGGTTCTTTAAATTGGATCTGGCCGGTTTTGCCCATGGCCACCACCCTGCGCGCTATCGAATTGATCATGCCGGCGATAATATCTTCTTTTGCCCTGCCCTCCGAGAGATAGGAGATAATTTCCGATTCGGCAAAAATCGTACACATGCTGCTGATGGTACAGGGATTTTTCGCCTGTAAAGAAAGGGGTCCCAGTTCGTCCAGGGAAACATTCAACAGGCGCCCGGCCAGGACTTCAAAAAAGCGGCCTGTTCCCGCCGCGCATTTGTCGTTCATCTCAAATTTTTCAATCATTCCTTTTTCATCAAGGGCAATAATTTTGCTGTCCTGACCGCCAATATCAATGATCGTCCGCACTGCAGGATATAATTTTTGAGTCCCCAGGGCGTGGCAGATGATCTCCGGGACAGCTTCACATGAGATCTCCAGGGCTCTTCTCCCATAGCCTGTGGAAACGATGCAATCAACTTCAGCTGATGTTTTCCCGCATTGATCGAGAGCCATGTTTAAAACTTCCATACCGCTCTGGTTGCGGTCATAACTGGTAAAAGTGAGCGCCGAGGCCAGGATATTCTCGTCTTCATCGATCAACAGGGCCTTGGTCGTTGTGGAGCCGATATCTACACCTGCGAATATAATTTTACATCACTCTCTTCAACATGGTTTATGAATCATAGGCTTAATCGCTTGCCGCTCTTGTCGCTGAGGCATCCACTCCGGTTCACTCGTAAGATCTGTTCTAGATTTTTTCGAATATAAATTGCCCGTAACCGAGCCTGGCTTCTTGGAAAAACCTTCTACTGTGATGGAGATTTTCACACTGGCAGTTGCCTTGACTTAAGAGGCTCACAAACAGCCGGTCCAATTCTTTAATCGAAATGCCGTATGCTTTGCTCAACCACATGGCGGTCCTGGCGAGCTCCGCTGAATGATCGCTAAAGGATAGCTGCCGGAATCCATTTTGACTAAAGAGCCTGGTATACTCCCAAGCGGTTTTTACTCCGTAAAAGCAGGGGACAAACTCCATCTTTTTCTGGATATTTTCCGCAATGCGATGCTTTAAAATAAAGTCATTAATAATGACCCGGCCATGCTCATGCAGAACTCTGTGGAATTCAGCAACTACGGCTTCTTTGTCACTCAGAAGGGAGAAGACAGCTTCGCAGATCACGTGACTGAAGGATTGACTTGGAAAAGGGAGTTTTGCGGCGTCGGCTACGACAAATTCTACTTGGCCATTGGCAAGCCGGCTTCTCTCCACCGCCCGTTCAATATACTCGCGCACCACATCGATGCCGGTTACTGCACAGCCATATGTTTCGGCCAGCAGCCGGGCGGTATCACCGAAAGCACAACCAACTTCCAGAATCCTGCTCTGGGAGCCAACGCCGGCCAGTTCAGCCCCCTTTAACGCTAATTGGGATCGCCCTGGACGCCGGCCAAAAACTTCGATCAACGGCTTTTCCGTTTTTAACATGGGGGGCTAGCCTCATTTACCTTCAAGCATTTCTTCGGCAGCAACAAGCTCGTTGATAACATATTCTTCCAAGAGGTACTCCTGGCTGCAGCCTGGGCATCTAATCCCCATGGCTTCAGGTAAATCAACTTCTCCATAGAAGATTTGGATATCATCCACTTCTTCCATTTTGACCTTGCACCTGCCACAGAACCATGCGGCCATTTCCTGCTCCTCCTAAGCTTCAAGATCCGATTTTAAATTAACCCGGTGGCTATACGCTGAATGAATCTCATACCCGTTCTCCCGGGGCGAATACTCAACATAAACAGTAAAATTATCCAGCCTGGCTTTAGCCAAAAAGCGGTCATTTCCTTCCCGGTATAATTTTTTACCGCTTTCATCGGCCTTAAAAATGACCTTTTTCAGATCTTCATCTAAAATGCCCCTTTCCTTTAGCAAGGCGTCAACCTCATCCGTTTTAAAGAGGATGATCTGCTCCCAGCCCATCTCATCAGCTCCTATTATATTCTTACAGTGTAAATTAATATATTTAAAGATACCATATTAAGTTACCTTTTACAAGCAAAAGTTATTCCGGCAATATTAAACCCGGGAGTGGATTTTCCTGAAACAAGCCTGCCTTTACATCTAGTATGATCATTAAAACAAACAATCCAGGCTAAAATCAACATATTCGTCCAATTGATGGCGGGGAAAATCATTTGCTTTGCGTATCTTTTCCATGATTAATCCCTGGATGATAATTTCATAGAGATAAAACTTCTTTTTTAGATCTGCTCTTTCATCCTGGCCCAGCCTGATCCGATCGGCCAATTGGGGTAAAAAGTTATAGAAGAGACGTGTTTCGTGGTCTTTCCTGAATTTTGATCCATGCTCCGTAAACATAAGGACATAGATCTCCTTGTATTCACGGGCAAAGTTGATCATACTGGTGGCAAAGATCCGGCATAAGCGCTTGATATAATCTTTAGTCGATAACCTTTCTTGCTCTTGCATGGCGTTAAAAAACATTTTGTAGAGGATGCTAAAACCCCGGATCACTACTTCCTTTTTTATTTCATCAATATTTTTATAATAATTGTAAACCGTCATGGAGGATATTTTCAGTTCCAAAGCCAGCCTGCGGGCTGTAAAGGCATCAATCCCTTCATTTAAGATAATATTAAAGGAGCTGTCGATTATTTTTTGTCGATCAAAGATCAGTTTTTTCCTGGCCATATTGCATCTCCGCTAACGATCAAATACCTTGGCACATTCGCTAAAGCAATAGAAACCGCTTGCTCCAAGGTTTACCATGGGTTATTTAAAAACAGACTGAATTGTTCCATCGTAGAGCGCCGTTCAAGAGATCATCTTATTCATTTTCAGGAAATGACTAATACTTTCGACCCTGGTTTTTAAGTCTTCCGTCCGGTAAGCCCTGTCGTCCCACATGTTTCCTTCGATGTAAAAGTGAGGGATTTTCATTTCCTCTTCCACTCCCTTGGTTGTAATCCGGTGATGAACACCCATCCACCGGTCAAAATTATAAAAGCCCTGGAGCATGGCATCGGGATGCAGCTCCTTGATGATTTCAAAAGTCAGATCCAGCTCATAGGCGATGTTGACAATGCCCGGCATTCTTAGCATCTTCGCGGCCATGATTTCGTAAGGATCTTGATATTTTGTTGGCTTCATTAATTTCCTCGTGGCTGCGTAAAAAGTACTAAAAGACAGATTGACCCCATTTTCCCGAAACATCCGCTCCACCCAGGGAACACAAAAAGGTATAAAATAACATCCCAGCCGGGGCGCTCCTGCCGGCAAAGAACCTTTTTTTTGGGCGATTAGCATCTCCACTTCCTTAATGGTCAGATCAAGAGCCTCTTCTACATAAGCGAAGCCGGTATTAAAAGGCAAGGTCATCATCTGCCCGATCAGCGACAGTTCATTGCCGCTCAAGGGCTGTGGATCGGCGTGGCAGGCCAAATCATGAAGATAATGAACTTTCCGCATAAAGCGGTCCACAAATTCCAGGGAGCTCCTGATTTGCTCTTCGCTTACCACAATCCCGGTTACCTTTTCGATCTGTTTTTGCCCATCACGGATTTGTGCGGCGATGTATGCGCACCTCTCCTCGTTTTCTTCTTCAACTTCACCGAGATACGTATCATGGGGCACACTGGAAAAAACTGCGTTCCAGTCAGTATTCAGATAACAATTGATCAATTCATCCATTTTTGGAGCCTCATTGCATGCAATCCCCCAGCTCCAGATCACATCCGGCGAGGGGATCAACTGCGTCATCTTGGCGCCCAATCTGGTTTTAACAAGGCCGCAGTGAGAACATCCGGCATGAATGGTACAGGAATCCACCTTTTCAATAAACACCGAAGGTTTATGAAAAAAGGAACCCAATACCGTGACTAGGCAAATATCAGGGTAGCTGACGAATACTTCATTTCCGCCGATCCTCTTTATGGCCTGGAAAATAAAGGGAAGGGCCGGCAGGCTCCCAAAAATTACCTTAATTCCATTTTGTTTATGTTGGTGCAGTTTTGTAATCTCCATTACTTCCCTGATATAGAGCCCAATGCACTTTCTAATCCCGGCCAGCTCCAGGTTCCAATGTTTAGGCAGCCATTCCCTGACCGCATAATGCATATCCTCTGCGGTGAGTCCCAGCTTTTTTGCAGCGACAATCCACTCCGGCAAGCAGGTAGCAATTTCTTCCTGATCAAAGCCGGCCAGTTGTAAAAATTCCTTGTATATGCTTTCTTGCATCGGTATTGTCCCTTCCCTTTACCGAAATAGATTGTGTTCCCAGCCTATTCATTTGGCCACCGCTTGCCGGGTATGGCCGGAGACTGCCGCAGGAGAGAGCGGGCGCAAGCCTGGGGCCGAAGAGAGCGACTACTCCCCTTGCCTTTGCGCACAAACCGAAGCCAAACTCAAATAACAAGAGCAGCAAGGTTTAACTGAAGGCAGGAATACCACCTGTCTCCCGGGGCGCCAGTCCTTTCAAGACCAGCACCTCCCTGGCCGGAGTCCGATCGCCGGTGCAGCTAATCATGCGGGGCGCATCGAGGAACAGCAGCCTGAACCCCAGAGCCCGGTAAAGCTCAGTGATCCGCCCGGTAGCCTGGTTTGATAAGACAACCGGACCGGGATGCCTGGCCAGCCACCTGGCCAGGCGGACCTGGTCGTCCCAGCCAAAGCCATCCTGCGAGTATTGAGTAAACTCCACATCGTACGGCGGATCGGCATAGACAAAATCATCTTCCCGTAAAGCTAGCTGCTCAAAATCAAGGCAACTGAACTCCCACTTCTTAAATACCTCCCGGTAGGGCTGGTAATGCCGCACGTAGTTAATACGGCTATACCTGCCAAAGGGAACGTTGAACTCTCCCTTTTGGTTGAACCGGCAAAGGCCATTGTAACCGGTGCGGTTCAGGTAATAAAACAATGATGCCGCTTCTTTGCTCTTCTCTTTCCCCTCTTTGATCAGCCTGTTGAAACGGGCGCGGTACTGATAATAGAGGGCTTCGTCATTTTCCATCGGCAGATCAATATCCAGGCCCTTGCGCACCCATTGGAAAAAAATGATCAAGTGCACATTTATATCGTTCAGCAGCGCCCTGGCCGGCATTAACCCCAGGGTAACGGCCAGACCGCCGCACAGCGGTTCAACCAGGCGGCGATGTGCATGTGCTTCCCACAGCGGTTTTAAGTATGGAACCAGCCACCTCTTTCCCCCGGCCCATTTAAGGGGCGGCCGCAAGCCGCGGCCCCCAATGCGATTCTCATTCATCGGACTCTGGCTTATTCGGCCAGCCTTTTTTCACCGCTAATGGCCTGCAGCGGGGCAATATCCTGCGTCACTTCCATCACGCCGAGGAATTCGCCGTCTTCATTCCTGACGGCAAAGTAGCGGATGAAAACATACTTGTCTCCCATGCGCAGCCAGAAGTCTTCGTGGTCCTTTTTCCCTGACCGCAAATCCGCAATGATCGATTCCACGATATGCACACTGGCTGGCGGATGGCAGTTGGTCACATGCCGCCCGAGAATGGTCTTCGGGCGGGCAAAAATGCGCTCTTTGCCCTGCGAGAAAAATTTCACGGCCCCTGTCTTGTCCACGTAGGTTATATCTACGGGCAGGGTGTTAAAGATGGCATTGATCTCTTCCGGCGCCAGAACACCGGCGGATAATTTAACATAACTATCATCCGGGGCCTGCTCTCCCCGGCGCTGCGCTTTGGCCTCCACATCCACCCGGGCAGGCTGCCATTTGCCCTGCGGCTCTGTGAGGGTATAGCCAATCTCCCCGCTTTCCGCTTCAATGGTGAGCCACTCGTCTTCCGTCAGGTTCTCCACCAGCATGGGGAGGAGAATATTTTCCTCCTTGTAAATCATCTCTTTCACCCTGTGGACCGCTGTTTGTGCCCTTTCCGCGATGACATCCTTGCCTTCGCTGTAGTCAGCCAGGGCCCGGCGCACTGCCTTAATGGCTTCCCGGATCTCATCGTCCACGCCCCACATCACTTTCGGCGGCGCCGTAATGCCGTATTTTTCGAGGTAGGGGAAAAATAGATTTTCCTTGCGGCTATAATGCTTGTCTATCTCCCACAGGGCATCAAAGGCTTCTGCCAAAAGGCGCGCATTCTCCGCACTGTCATCCTGGCGGAACCGTTCCAGCCGCGGCAGGAGCTTTCCGTCAATCAGCGCCTCCAGAGCCCTGTTTTCCAGCTTAAAAGTATGCAGGGGGTGCCCCGGTATTGTACCGGGATCCTGCGCCTCGTGGATCTCCTCAATTGAACCTTTAAATACGGCGGCATGGACGTCACACAGGCGCTGGATCTCTTCCACGGGCATCCCTTCCCTGATCAGCGCCTGTTCCATCTCTGAAATTTCACTGGCAGAAACGCCTTCGATCAACTCTGCAAAACGGGCTTTGACCTCATCCACGCTTTTACCGTCATGCAGCTCCTTGATCAGCTCTTTAAGAACCTTCTGCCGGTATTCACGGTTATTGATTAACTCGCTCATTTCCCTGCCTCCTTGCGTTTTCATTGAATGCAAGTTTTCTTGTAGGGTAGCTCTTCTATATGCCTCTGCCGGTAATCTTGCCTCCCTGCCAAACGGCATGGAGCACCTGGACTTTATGACAGTATTATACGATAATCGCCCCCGAGAGGCAATTTGCCTCGTGAGAATATTGAGGCAACTGTATGTCACTGAGAGCTGGAGCAACTGTGAACGAGTGGCTGGAGCCATTTGCGTTCTTTA
>LSQX01301557.1_pt1 | contig 14919 bp, 13 predicted proteins | sample 654561 | NCBI WGS metagenome assembly LSQX01 (sample SAMN04489861, study PRJNA283612) | anaerobic digester metagenome | isolation source: 4 biogas reactors fed with cattle manure at either 37C or 55C with and... | place: Denmark: Kongens Lyngby | collected 2014 | reverse complement strand
TCATTGTGTCATATGCTGCCGCCATGTTCATCAGCTCATTTGTGAGTGAGTCCTTCTCCTCGGTAAGAACCGTTTCCATTTCAACCATTTTATGTTTCTGATCGAAATACATCACTATAAGAAAAATAAGTACGGCAGCCAGAATTATTGTCGTGGCAATCATTCCGACGGGAGTGATCTTTTTTTCGGTCTTATCAGTTTGATAATTTGTATCGGTCATTGTTAAATGAGTTTAATGGATTTCAGGTTTGCAAAATTATGAAAAATAATAATAACCTGCCTGCTATATTATAAAATCCGAATCAATGATTAAATTTACAAATAATAATATAATAATTATTTTATTTAAGATCAATGATATGAGTGGTTTTTTTGGTGTGGTTTCAAAGCGGGATTGTGTAAGGGAAGTATTTTACGGCACTGATTATCATTCCCACCTGGGCACCAAACGTGCCGGAATGGTGTTTATGGTGCCCGGAAAAGGTTTCCGGAGATCCATACACACACTGGAGAATTCATATTTCAGAACAAAATTTGAAGACGAACTGAGGGATTTCAAAGGCAAAGTGGGAATGGGTATAATAAGTGACACTGATCCGCAACCCATTCTTTTTACATCTCATCTGGGACGTTTTGCAATAGTTACAGTAAGCCGCCTGGTGAATATTGGCAAACTTGAATCAAAAATACTCAGCCGTAAAAAACATTTTACTGAAAATTTCGAAGGTACAATAAATCCTACCGAGGTTGTTGCCAGCCTTATTTGTGAAAAGGACAGTTTTATTGAAGGTATAGAATATGTTTTTGAAAATGTAAGGGGCTCCTGTTCACTGATGATAATGACTGAAGACGGGATTATTGCAGCAAGGGACAAGCTTGGAAGGACACCGGTGGTCATAGGAAAGAAAGACGGGGCATATGCACTTGCTTCGGAATCGTGCTCCTTTCCGAATACCGGCTTTGAACTGGATTATTTTATGGGTCCCGGTGAGATTGTCCGTATTACTTCCGAAGGATACACACAGCTTAGGAAACCCGGTAAAACATTGCAGATATGTGCATTTCTGTGGGTTTATTACGGATACCCTCCTTCCTACTATGAAGGTATAAATGTTGATGAATGCCGTTACAGGTGCGGTGCCGCACTTGCCCGCCGTGATTCTGTAGAAGCTGATTTTGTATGTGGAATACCCGATTCGGGTGTGGGTCATGCCATAGGATACGGAAATGAAAAGAAAATCCCGAATAAAAGAGCGTATTCAAAATATACCGATACCTGGCCAAGGAGTTTCCTGCCATCTTTTCAGGGCCAGAGGAACCTTGTTGCCAGAATGAAGCTGATACCCAACAGGGCAGTTATAAGCGGGAAAAAAATGATTTTTATTGATGACAGTATTGTCAGGGGTACACAGCTCAGGCATAATACGGATGATATGAGAAAGTACGGTGCAAAGGAGCTTCATATGAGAATAGCATGTCCGCCCATTTTATATCCCTGTGATTTTCTTAATTTCATTGAATCGAGAACCCCGCTGGAGCTGGCTGCACGAAGGGCAGTAAAAGAACTTGGGGGACAGGACAGTGAACTCGGGGAATATTCTGATCCTGATTCAGAAAAATACAGGAAAATGGTTAACAAAATTGCCGAAAAACTAGATCTTGATTCACTTCTATTTCAGCGGCTTGATGATCTGATAGCGGCAATAGGACTGCCCCGTGAAAAGCTCTGTACCCACTGCTGGGACGGAACTGGTTATTTTTAGACTGTGCCACTGAGTTTCAGGAGAACAATTTCAGGACCTTTGAATCATTCAGCTTTTCTATTGTTGCCCGGTAACCTATCCTGAAAACATCCTCAGCATCTTCCGGATTTAGTATTCCATAGTCCCTGAGTTCCGCGGGAGAAATAAAAAGATTGAATCTCCTTGATTTTTCGATTATTTCCTTTGCCATCATGATCGTAAATGTCCTTTCGGTTATTTTGATCAGGTTATGAAAGGATTTTTCCTTGCCTACCGGATTAACAAATGAACCGATGATTGCCCTGCACTGGTTTTCTATGGGCAGAACCGGCATGTTGTCGAGTATTCCGCCGTCAGCATAAAAAATATCATTGATTACAACAGGTTTGAAAAGAACCGGAATGCTTGCCGATGCAATAACAACCTCCAGCAGGTCACCCCTGGAAAAATAAACAGGCCTGCCATTGTTCAGGTCGGTTGCCGATACATACAGCGGAATTTTCAGGTCCTCAAACCTCCTGGCAGTCACATGGTCTTCAAGTATTTTTTTTATGCCGGAAAGCTGAAGAAGTCCGTCACGCGGCATGGTGGGTCTCATATAGTTAAGAAGGCGGCTGCCTTTCATTATTTTCAGTGTCTCTGTAGGACTGATGCCGTCGCAATACATAAGCCCGGCAAGGGCTCCGGCACTGGTACCCGAAACCACATCGGGATAAATACCTGCTTCGTTAAGGGCTTTCAGTACTCCGAGATGGGCAAATCCCCGTGTGCCTCCTCCGCTTAAAACCAGACCCGTATTGTAAATTTCGCCTGCCATATTGGTGATTATTTGAAATTCCGTTTAAATTTGGTAAAATAATTGATTCAATATATATAATTTTTTTTTTAACCTGTGTCAGATCAGCCCTGCGGATGAAGTTTTATGTGATCCTGATCAGGACAGGTTGCGGGATTCAGTAAAACCAGAAAAGTATGAAAATAAATCTTTAAATCATGAAAAAATTAGTTGTATTTCTTCTGACACTGACATGGATTGTTGCTTTGAATGCACAGTCAGACAAAGTGAATCTTCCCTTTAAAATGGAAGAACTGTCATCTCCGCAGTTTAAGAAAGCTGTTGAACTGGCCGGCGGGGTATGTATAATACCCCTGGGAATCATTGAAAAACACGGACCTCACCTGCCTTTGGGTACGGATCTCTTTGAAGCCCGTGAAGCCTCATTCAATGCAGCAGGAAAGGAATATGCAATTGTTTTTCCTCCATATTACTGCGGTCAGATATTTGAAGCAATGCATCAGCCCGGAACAATATCCTACAGCAGCGAGCTGATGTGGAAGATGCTCGAGGAAACCTGCAATGAACTGTCGAGAAACGGCCTGAAGAAGATCATCTTTGCAAACGGTCACGGAGGAAGTACAAGTTTCCTGCAGTATTTCTGCCAGTCTCAGCTTGCCGGCCGCAGGGATTACATTACAGTGCTCTTTCAGAAAGAAGCGGACCCTGTATATGACCCGCAGATCAAGGCTTTGAAAAAAGCAAGCCTTGATGGCCATGCAGGCGAAGATGAAACATCAATGATGTATTTTATCCGGCCCGACCTTGTGAATATTGACCTGATAAAGGATGAGTCCGGACTTGACCAGGGCAGGCTGAAACAGTTGCAATACGGCTATACCGGAATATGGTGGTATGCCCGGTATCCGAATCATTATTGCTCCGATGTTGCGGAACCTGACAGAAAACTGGGGGAACTGCTGATAGATAAATGGGGAAGCCAGCTTGCCCGGCTGGTAAAGTACCTGAAGGAAAATAATACAATTGAACAACTTCAGGATGAATTTTTTAACAGATCAGAAGACCCGCTGGGCACAGGCCTTTCAGGACAATAAGCAAAAATCAGGGGCCACGGCAAACACTTGCAATTATTTATTGTTAGTTTTAAAACAAATTAAATTCATTATATGTCATTTACATTACAGATTGGTCAAAAGGCATTGGATTTCACACTTCCGGCAACTGACGGAAAGAAGTACAGCCTGTCGGATTTCAGCAGCAATAAATTTCTTGTTGTCTTTTTTACCTGTAACCATTGTCCCTATGTGACAGGATCGGATGAGATAACAAGAGCCACTGCTGAAAAATATATGAAAAAAGGAGTGGGGTTTGCAGGAATAAATTCCAACAGTGAGCATACATATGCCGAAGACAGCTTTGAGAACATGGTTAAAAGGATGGAGCAGCACCGCTTCCCCTGGGTATATCTTTATGATCAGGATCAGTCAGTGGCAAAAGCGTATGGCGCCCTGAGAACACCTCATTTCTATGTGTTTGATGAAGAGAGATTTCTTGTCTATACAGGCAGGGGAGTCGATAATCCCCGTAATGTTTCAGCAATGACGGTAAACGATCTGGATAATGCCCTTGAGGAACTGGTATCGGGCAAGCCGGTAACGGTTCCGGTCACCAACCCCATAGGATGCAATGTCAAATGGGATGGCAGGGATGCACACTGGATGCCTCCCGAAGCCTGTGACCTGGTCTGAATATCTTTAAAAACAATCCAACGAATTTATTAATAAATTAAATAACAATGTATTACAAAAAACAAAAACAAATTGTGCCTTTGCTGATACTGGCCGTTGCAATGATGATCCAGGTATCATGCACAAAGCAGGAACCATCCGATCTATCAGCGGAAAGCATAATTCCGAAACCGGTTTCAGTTGTTTCAACAGGTGATTATTTTACTCTCAGGTCCAACACGGACATATATGTTATGGGTGAATCGTCCGAACTGCTGGACATCGGGCATTATCTTGCCGACAGGCTCAGACCTTCAACAGGATACAGCCTGAATGTTAAATCAACATCTGGTGATCCCGGAAGGGGCTCCATACTGCTGGCCATTGAAGGGTCTTCCGGTGCAGATATAAACAGTGAAGGCTATGAACTTTCCATTACAGGTAAACAGCTGAGACTTACTGCCGCCACACACGCGGGACTGTTCAGGGGGGTTCAGACCATCAGGCAACTGCTGCCAGCAAGGATTGAAATGGCGGAACGGCAGGAGGGACCATGGAAAATTGCTTCCGGAACAATCAGCGATTATCCGGAATATTCCTACAGGGGGGCAATGCTTGATGTGGCCCGTCACTTTTTTGGCGTGGATGATGTAAGGCGTTTTATCGATTTTCTTGCATATTACAAAATGAACAGGCTTCATTTGCATCTCTCGGATGATCAGGGCTGGAGGATAGAGATCAAATCCTGGCCGAATCTTACCCTGCACGGTGGAAGTACGGAAGTTGGAGGAGGACCGGGCGGATTTTTTACCCAGGAACAGTACAGGGCTATTGTTGACTATGCAGAAGAAAACTATATCACCGTAGTCCCTGAAATAGATATGCCCGGACATACCAATTCGGCACTGGCATCCTATGCCGAGCTTAACTGTGACGGCAGGGCCACGGAACTTTATACCGGAATAGAAGTCGGGTTCAGTTCATTGTGCATAGACAAGGAGATAACCTATAAATTTATTGATGATGTGATCAGGGAAATATCGGAGATGACACCCGGACCATATTTTCATATTGGAGGAGATGAATCGCATGCCACAAAATTATCCGATTACATACCCTTTGTGGAAAGGGTTCAGGAGATTGCAGCCAGTCATGGCAAACAGTGCATTGGCTGGGATGAAATTGCCAACGCCAAACTGAAGCCTAACAGCATTGCCCAGAACTGGGCAAATCCCAGGAATGCAGTCAAAGCGGTTGAACAGGGAGCAAAAATCCTTATGTCGCCGTCAAGCAAGGCATATATTGATATGAAATATGACAAGACAACAAAATACGGACTTCAGTGGGCAGGATTTGTTGAAGTGGATGTTTCCTATAACTGGGATCCCGCCGCGCTTGTTCCCGGAGTCGGCAAGGATGATATTGTGGGTGTGGAATCCCCTCTGTGGACGGAAAACATTACAAATATTGATGAGATAGAATACATGGTTTTTCCGCGGCTTGCAGGTATTGCCGAGATAGGATGGACTCCTGCGGAATCGAGGAAGTGGGAAGAATACAGGACAAGACTGGGAAAACACGGCGAACGTTTTGATGCCATGGATATCAATTACTACAAATCGCCTCTTGTTGACTGGACGGCCCTTGATGAATAATTAATTAAATAAATCAACCAACCATGAAAACAACACGTCGTTCATTTATCCGTACAGGCAGCCTTGCTGCTGCAGCCGCCGGAATAGGATTCTCATGCTCCGGTGAGGAAGGAAAATCTGACAAGAAAGAAGGAAGAAGTCAGAAAAAAATCCGCAGAAACAGAATAGGGGTGTCAACCTACTCTTTCTGGCAGTTTAATGGTCCCAAAGAAAATGCTCCCATTGAGGATTGTATTGAAAAAGCCGCTGCAATGGGTTTTGACGGCATAGAACTACTCCTCAGGCAGATGGCATCAGAAGACAACAGTTATCTTCAGAAACTGAAGCGGCAGGCATTTCATGCCGGACTGGATATTATGGGATTTTCAACCCATCAGGGCTTTGTGTATCCGGATAAAAAAATCCGGGATGAACAGGTTGCATTGACAATACATCAGATAGAACTTGCATACAAACTCGGGATTCCTACCATGAGACTCAATACGGGAAGATGGAACACCACCAGGTCATTCGACGATCTGATGGCCAACAAAGGTATTGAACCAAACATTGAAGGATATACCGATGACCAGGGCTTTGACTGGGTGACAGATGCAATTTCACAATGTATCCCGGCAGCTGAAAAATGTGGTGTGGTACTGGGACTGGAGAATCACTGGGGACTGGGAAGGACTGCCGAAGGTGTTCTTAGAATAGTGAACACAGTGGATTCGCCGTGGCTTCAGATAACTTCTGACACCGGCAACTTCCTGGAAAATATGTACGAACAGCTCGAGATGATGGCTCCGCAGACATTCCTGGTACAGGCAAAGACTTATTACGGAGGCGGGAAATGGTATACTCTCGACATAGATTATGATCGCGTTGCGGAAATATTCAGGAAGGTTGACTACAGGGGATATGTGTCTCTCGAATTTGAAGGTAACGAGGATCCCATGACTGCCGTTCCCAAAAGCCTTGAACTGCTGCGTGAGGCATTCAGCTGGGAGGAATAGGTGACAGACAGTAATACTGAAAAGATGAGGAAATTTATCAGGCCGGCATGGCTGATCCTGCCGGCATTGCTGATACTGCCGGCATTGCTGATCCTGCTGACAGGTAATTCATGTTCATCTCCTTTGGCCGGAAAGAAAAGGATGATTGCGGAACAGATCCGGGACAATGAATATTTTGCTTTCACGGAAAAAAAAGCCCTTGAAATGATAAGGAGCGGATTCAATGCCGGAGACGGTTATCGGGAAGTATGGATCAGGGATTACAATACTTTTATTGAACTTGCTGCTGCAGTGCATCCGGCCGATGAACTCAGGGAGAATCTTATGGTGTTTTTCAGGATGCAGGGGGAGGACGGAGGCATACTCGACGGATTCACTCCCCTTGAATCAGCGGGTGAGGCCGGATATGATTTTTATTATACGGATCTTGAACCCCGTTATGCAGGACACAAGAATACCGTGGAGACGGACCAGGAGTCGTCACTGGTCCAGGCAGTATACAAGTATATTAAATTTACTTCCGACACCTCGGTATTGTCTGAGACGCTTGCAGGTAAAAATGTTGCGGAAAGGCTTGAACTGGCAATGGAATACCTTATGAATCACCGCTTCAATGAAGAATATGGCCTTGTTTACGGAGCTACCACGGCAGACTGGGGTGATGTACAGCCGGGACACGGATGGGGTGTTGCCTGGGATGAAAATACTTATCCGGCAATAGATATTTATGATAATGCAATGTTCATTATTGCTCTCAGTAATCTTACCGCGATAATTCCTGCAACGGGGGAAAAATGGATTCCCGTAAGGGAAATGATTTCCCGGAATGTCAGAAAACATCTCTGGGATGACAAGAATAAGAAATTCTTTCCGCATATTTATCTGGAAAGAGGATCCCCCTTCCCTCCGGATTTTGATGAAAACCGGATTTATTATTTCGGGGGTACGGCTGTTGCAATTGAGGCAGGCCTGCTTTCGGAGGAGGAAATAAAAATTTCACTTGATGAAATGTTGAAAAGGGTAAAACTGGCGGGAGCAGCTTCGATAGGACTGACACTGTATCCTCCCTATCCCGTGGGATTCTTTGAGAATAAAATAATGAGTGTTGAATACAGTTATCAGAACGGAGGTGACTGGACCTGGTTCGGGGGCAGAATGATACAGCAGCTCATAAACTACGGCTTCGTTGAAGAAGCCTTTGAACAGATCCTGCCCATGGTAAAGAGAGTAAAGGATAATGACGGATTCTTTGAATGGTATACCGTCGATAATGAACCAAGGGGATCGGGTACTTTCAGGGGGGAAGCCGGAGTGCTATTCACTGCAATAAGAATGTTCCCGCGACTTTGCTGCCGGTGTTGACTGATTTCCTGCCCTGAATTGATAAACAGAAGGAATGATTTTTAATGAAACTTATTACCTGCTGAAGGACAGATATATTAGGGAGATAGATAACCTGGTGCTTTCCGATGTCAGAATAGGACTGTATCTTACTGCAGTCAGATTGTCGGATAATTCTGTGGGAACCTCTTCCACACTGCCCCTCGAACATCCTTTTTGTCTTAAGGAAAACAGGGATTTCGGCGACTTTTCCCCCCTTAAAATAAGAGGAAAAAGAGTTACTGAGATATTGGAAACAGACAGGAAGTCTCAAATAATTTCAAGTTTGAAAATTGCTGTCCTGAATGCGATATCATCAGGGATTATTTTTTCGGGAAAATACAAGGTGAAGGAAAACTGTGATCCTATTCAGCTGGTGGATCTGGAGAAAAAACAGACAATCACCATAGTGGGGGCATTTCATTCCTATATCAGGAAAATATCAGAAACAGGAAACAGGTTGTTTGTGCTTGAAAAGAATAAAAAAGCACTTCGGGGGGAATTTCATCAGTATTACGTGGAGGCATCCCAATATGAAAAGGTAGTTCCTGATTCCGATGTGCTGCTTATTACCGGTCAAACGCTGGTGAATGGTACCATAGATGAACTGTTGTCTCTGGTTTCACCCGGATGCCAGGTAATTGTAGCCGGTCCTTCCTGTGGAATAATTCCTGATGTGCTGTTTGAAAAGGGTGTAAGCATAGTGGGCGGAACAAGAATCACACGACCGGAAATAGTATTCAGCATTGTAAGTGAAGGAGGTCTCGGATATCATTTGCTGGAGTATTGTGCTGCAAAGATTTGCATATTAGGGGAAAATGAAGGAAAAGCTGAGTGAAACATGGATAAAGGCATCAATCACCGGTACGATGTGGGCTGCTTCCGAAATTGTGCTTGGAAGCTTTCTGCATAACCTGAGAGTTCCTTTCAGCGGCAACATCCTGACAGCAATAGGTATTGTCATCCTGGTATCGGTAGGTCATATCTGGCGTGACCGCGGGATTTTCTGGCGGGCAGGACTGATATGTGCACTGATGAAAACCATGTCGCCCAGTGCTGTTATATTCGGACCAATGATTGCCATCATTGCCGAATCACTTCTGCTTGAGCTTCCCCTGAGGCTTTTTGGAAGATCTGCCCCGGCCTATCTTCTGGGAGCCATGCTGGCTATGTCGTGGAACCTCTTTCAAAAAATAGCCAATTATATCATCATATACGGATCAAACATTATTGAAGTATACAATAATCTTCTTAGATGGGCGCAGAGGCAGCTTGATATCCAAACTGACATTGTATGGCTTCCCATAATTTTTCTCCTGGTGATCTTTGCCTTTTTCGGACTTGTTGCCGGAATGACGGGGATAATGGTTGGCAGAAAGATGCTCAGGCAGCCTGACCCCGGTTTCAGCAGTCCCGCGAATGAATCCGTTTCGGATATCAGCCGGAAAGCGGATGGGGGATTCAGTTATTCTCTTGCCTGGCTTTTTTTTGACATTCTTTTAATGATATTCGCTTTCCTGATGATATATCACACACCCTGGTATGTCTGGACCCTGGTGATAAGCGGAATGATTGTTGTCTGGTCGCTTCGTTATAAAAGAGCTGTGCGCCAGCTTTCGCGACCAAAGTTCTGGCTGTTTTTTGTTTTTGTGACACTGATAACAGCATTTGCTTTCACAGTGGCAAGGGGTGGTGATATTTCATGGCAGCAGGGTCTTCTTATCGGTATACAGATGAATTTCAGGGCTGCCGTCATAGTAGTCGGATTTGCCAGTCTGGGTACTGAATTGTATAATCCTGTCATAAGGGAATTTTTTCAGAAGACAGCATTCAAAAATGTTCCTCTTGCTCTTGAACTTTCGGTTGAAAGCCTTCCTCTGTTCATTTCTTCGGTACCGGACCTGAAAAGCCTGGTGAGGAAACCCGTGTCAATCTTTTATAATGTGATTTCACAGGCCGATCAGAGACTTTCTGAGATCAGGGATACAAAAGCTGAGAAGAGAAAAATCTTTATTGTATGCGGTCCCAGGGGAAAGGGGAAAACCACATTTCTCCGGAAAATTATTGAACAGTTAAGGGAGAAAAATCTGTCGGTGTCGGGAATAATTGCGGAAGTCCTGACGGATGGGCCCGTATTGAAAGGATATGATATTGTGAACCTGGAAACAGGGGAAAGACATGCTTTTCTTAGGAATGAAGATAAATACGGCTATGACAGGATAGGAAGATTTTATATATGTCCCGGCGGCCTTGAAGAAGGAAAAACCCTGTTTGCCGGTCTGATAACAGCCGTGACGGATATTGTTGTAATTGACGAAATCGGACATCTTGAGCTTCGCGGGGGAGGCTGGCATGATTCCTTAACAGATCTTCTTGGTAAATCAGGACACAATATTCTGATGACCGTTCGCCGGGAGTATGTTGAAAAGATCAGGAACAAATGGAACCTTGAAGATGTAATTGTTTTTGATGTAAGAAAATCCGATCCCCGGAAAGCGGTTCATACCATTATAAAAAATATAATGCGGGACAGTCCGCAACAGTTCACTCCGTCAGGAATGACTGACACGTGATTTTACAGCATGAAATCACATGCCAAACAGAGTAAGCAGCCTGTAAACCAGACCTGCCAGCAGAATTGCGAACAGGATTTCAATGACGGTGACGGCAAGAGCCCTTTTCCATCCGTATTCCTTCCACAGAACCGATACAGTGGCAATACAGGGTACGTAGAACATACTTACCACGGCCAGGGTGATCATTTGAACGGGACTAAGAACTTCGGCAAACTCCGTTGTTCCAAGATATGCTGCCAGCATGACAAGAATAAGTTCCTTTCTTAAAATACCGAATATCAGGAGGATACCTGTTATTGCCGGAAGTCCCAGCCAGTTAACGGTTAGAGGGCTAAGGAAGGAGGATATTGCGGGCATCCAGCCTATCAGGTTGATGGCCTGAATCACAACACCGGCGATGATCACTATCGGAGCTGCTATATAGATGAATTCCTTTAATGCATCCCAGGTCTGGTAGAGAATGGTTTTCAGACGAGGCGTCTTGTAATCGGGCATTGGCATGATGAGCTCAACAGGTTCTCCGGGCAGAAGTTTTGACAGTATCTTGCCGGCGGCGAAAATTACTATCATTGCAAACAGATACAGGCCCATTGCCCAGATGATACCTACGTATTTCCCGACCAGGCCGAAAACGATCACTGAAACAGCTGAGCACGGAACAAGTGTCACAAGGACTGCGGTAAGGAAGCGTTCACGTTTGGATTCCATTATCCGGCAGGAAAGGCATCCGGGGACATTACAGCCCAGGCCGATAATAAATGAGATACAGCCTTTTCCGTGAATACCTATCTTGTGCATGAGGTTGTCCATCAGAAATGAAATACGGGCAATATAACCCCATTCCTCCAGAACATACAGTAATATGTAAAACGGCAGTATATATGGAAGGGCAATTTCCACAAGGGCAAGAACACCCTCTATGGCAGACCAGCTCAGTGCAGCCAGGAATGATTCCCCTACATTAATATTCCACCATTCATGCCAGCTGGTAAAAACTGTTTCCAGAACCGATGAAAGCCAGTTACCAAGTTTGAAAACAGATAGAAACATTCCGCCTACAATGAATATCATCACAAGATAGCCGGTGAATTTGTGGGTTGTAATAATATCCAGCCGGTCGCTGAAGGAAGGTTTCTGGTGGGGAGTTATTGTTGCAGTCTCCCTTACTATCTGTGAAGCGTAGTGACTCCTTTCATCCGAAATAACCAGTGAGGAATCATGACCGTGAATCTCTTCCAGCCTGTTTGCAAGTGTCTTTTTCTTTTCTGTCAGATCAGGCCTGGTTTCCCTGATACTTTTTGTTATTTCACTGTCTTTTTCCAGCAGCTTTATGGCAATCCATCTGTCCGGGTAAAGGAGCCCGGCAGTATTAAGGCCGGGAGATAATTCGTCAACAGCATTTTCGATTTCCCTGCCGTAGCGTATCACTCCGGGATGATGCCCGTTTTCCTTTATTTCAATTACTTTGTCCATCAGCTCGGTCAGGCCCGTACCGCGCGATGCAATGGTTGGAACAACAGGAGTATTAAGCTTTTTCTGAAGCTTTCCGGTATCTATTTCAACACCTTTCTTCCTGGCGAGATCCACCATGTTAAGGGCTATGATAAGAGGGCATTCCAGTTCCAGCAGCTGAAGGGTGAAAATGAGATTCCTTTCCAGATTGGTGGAATCAACAATATTGATAACCACATCAGGCTTGTGCTTTATGATATACTCCCGGGCTATCAGTTCCTCAACGGATAATGTGGTCAGTGAATAAATTCCCGGAAGATCAAGAACATCAATTGTATAGCCTTTATAATATAATGTTCCCTCAAGCTTCTCTATGGTTTTTCCTGCCCAGTTTCCGGTATGCTGATGTGATCCCGTATAATAGTTGAATATTGATGTTTTGCCTGTATTACCCTGACCGGCAAGAACAACGTTGATCCTTTTATTATCATTCATATTGTTTCCACAAGAATTTTTGATGCCAGGCCTCTGCCCAGAACCAGCTTCGACCCGCTGACTTCCACCTGCACGGGACCGGCAAACAGGGAAGTCCTTAAAACCCTGATCCTTGTTCCTGGTCCCATTCCCAGGTCTGCCAGACGTTTGGTAAGATTCCGGCCACCATTCAATGACTGTACAATACCTGACTGACCTTCCTGCAATTCAGTTAAACTTCTGGATTTTCCCGGGATATTCATGTTTTTAAATATGTATTATTTTTCTTCAACATGTCTCAATCCCTCCTCAAAGAGATTGTTAATATGTATGTCGTCAAGTGAATAGAATGCTATCTTTCCCACTTTGTTGTACTTGACAAGCTTCATGTTCCGCAATGTTCTCAGATGATGAGAAGTTGCAGATTTTGATGAATCAATAATGGAAGCAATATCACTGACGCATAATTTTTTTTCCTGGCAAAGGGCAAATATGATCTTGACACGTGTCGGATCACTCATAGCCCTGAATGTTGCAGCCAGATCATGAAAACAGCTGTTGGATTTCATCTTGCTCATCACAGACTTAACCTTGCTGCTTTCGATATAATCATTTTCAGAATGATCTGTATTTACGTTTTTCATTTATTCTTATATATGAGCAACTGTTCAAACGTTCGCAAAAATAAGCTTTCCTGCGAAAGAAAAAATTTTATTCTGTATGATTTTTAACAGTGCCTTATTTGTGCCGCCCCTTCGCCTCTGCTTTTTCCGGTTTTTCCGGATTTACTGCCCTATAGGGGGAAAGGCTGTGATATTTATTATGCTGATCTGTAAAAGTGTATTTAATTTTCTTATCTTGAAAGCTTTCTGGAATTTCTGAGGAGAGAATTACCAGGATAACTTGAACTTATCTTGTATTTTTTAATCTTGTTTGCCATGAGACATGCAGCTGCTATTGTTTTCATGTTGCTTTCCGCCGTTCTTGCCGGGCAGAAGGCCGAATCAAATGTCACATTTGCCGATTACAGGAATCTCATCCTTACTGTGAAGAAGGATGCGATGAAGGCCACAGGCAAGCTTACTTCGGGAGAACTGGTAAGTGTAGGCTGTGAGCAGAATGTTTGCTTTTTTGAAATAGAATACAAGGACAGGAAGCTGAGGCAGCCTGTCGGAGATGATATTACCAGGCTTACAATTTCCGAATTTGACTTCAATGCCGACGGTGATCTTGAACTGGTGGTAATAAATGACTACAGGGGAACATCTTTCCTTTATGTCTTTTCATACAGCAGGGGGATAATCATGAAGCTCTTTGAAAAAGAAATTAAATATGACAGGATAGTAATCAGGAGCGACTATATTGAACATCATCTGCCGACCGGAATGGATACCGTATGGCATTACTACCAGGGAGGATTCTGGACAATGACTCCGTATTCTCTGCCATAGCCGTGCTCCGGTATATAGCTGAACTGCAGAAGACAGGATCAGGGAATTTTACAGGCAGGGAATAAATCAGAGTTCCTGCGGCTTTTCATGCTTGATAAAAGTATTGTTGTCCAGTTCCCTGAAAGCCAGGTCAAGTTCTTCCCGGGTATTCATAACTATCGGACCTCCCCATGAAACCGGCTCTTTAAGTGGTTCTCCGGCTACCAGCAACAGCCTGGCACCTTCATTACCTGATTTTACCCTTACTTCATCATGGTCTGCTTCGTTTTCTGAAGAGGCAGTCATAAGCATTGCACAGGCCTTCTCCTCATATTTTTCAAGATTTTCATCAGCGGCGAGGTTTCCGCTGATAAGGTAAAGAAATAATGTCTGATTATTGGGTGTTTCACTGTAGCTCCATACCGTGCCGGGATCCAGCCGTACATCAAGATATTGTACTTTTACATATTCACCTTTTACCGCACCTGCAGAACCTTTGTAATTTCCGGAGATAACCCTGATTTCTGCATTATTTTCCTTTACAAGCGCTACATCTTCCTGTTTTATATCCCGGTATGCCGGCCGTGTCATCTTATCCTTTTCCGGAAGATTGACCCAGAGCTGGCATCCCAGCAATCTGTCTGATTCCCGGGGCATCTCCTGGTGAATGATACCTGATCCGGCAGTCATCC
>LSQX01109696.1_pt1 | contig 14927 bp, 10 predicted proteins | sample 654561 | NCBI WGS metagenome assembly LSQX01 (sample SAMN04489861, study PRJNA283612) | anaerobic digester metagenome | isolation source: 4 biogas reactors fed with cattle manure at either 37C or 55C with and... | place: Denmark: Kongens Lyngby | collected 2014 | reverse complement strand
TTCCAACTAGTCTGACACAGGGGGAGTTGTTGATGCTACTGCAGAAAGAAGTGCCGGAACTCCTTGACCAAAAGCCATGGGTGTACCAGTGGCTAAAGTCCAATGATGATTTCCTTATGGACTTAAGCCAGGCAACAGTTGTTCCATCCAGCAGGTTCCAGCCAAAAGAACCAACAAGGGTTAATGGCTCGTTTCCTCGTGCATTCCAGGAACAGGCTTTGCAAGAGAAATAAATCCAATTTATGAGTAACACAGCTGCCTACAGGCAGCTTTTTTTGTGGGTGTTCGATATGTCAGAAGTTAAAAAAATACCATTCCATGAACAATTGGCCAATAAGATTATTGAGCAGCTAAAACAAGGCACAGCACCCTGGCAAAAGCCATGGGGGGAAGCCATTCCATCCAGGCCATATAACGCCACGACAGGTAAAGAATATCGGGGCGGTAACTCCATCAGCTTAATGATACAGCCGTTTTCAGACCCACGATGGCTGACATTTAACCAAGCTAATGCAGAGGGCTACAAAATTAAAAAGGGTTCTAAGGGGGTACAGCTTCAGTCCCTGACCTTTCATAAAGAACAGATAAAACGTGATGAAAATGGCCGTATCGTTAAAGATGAAAAAGGACAAGCGGTAAAAGAGCTGGTTAAATTAGAAAAGCCAATAACCAGATCTTTTACGGTATTCAATGCGGAACAGGTGGAGGGTATACCTGCACTCAAGGCACCAGAACGGGCATGGCAGCCACTGGAACGGGCTGAAGAAATACTGAATAAGTCCGGTGCCCAAATTAATCATATGGCCGGTGATCGAGCTTATTACAGCCCGGTAAGGGATCATATTGTTTTACCACTGCGTGAACAGTTTCCTGATGCAGAAAAGTATTATGCAACAGCCTTGCACGAACTGGGGCATTGGACTGGCCACGAAAGCCGTTTAAACCGTCCATTAATGAACACATTTGGTACGCAAGCGTATGCCAAAGAAGAATTAAGGGCAGAAATTGCATCCATGATGATTGGCCAATCATTGGGCATCAGTCACGATCCTGGGCAGCATGTGGCTTATGTGGGTTCATGGATTAAAGGATTGCAAGAAGATCCATTTGAAATTGTACGGGCATGTCAAGATGCCGAAAAAATTCATGATTTCCTGGTGCTGGAGAAAGTCCAGATCAAGGAGCAGGTAGCGGATAAAAATATTGAGTCATTGCCAACAGATCGGAATGGCCAGCCCCAGGTACGGCCTGAAAAATCTGAATTGGAACAGGTAAAGGAACAATTCCAATCATTGCTTGGTTCTGTCGGAAGTGAACAGGCCGAACGCTTAAAGTCCATGGAAGCCGGAATGTTGAATGTATCCAGGTTTGCCAGCGAAAGCGTAAAGGAACAGCTGCAGGTCAATTTTTACAAAGAGCAGCTGGAGCCAACACGGGCAATCCAAATTGAATTGGAGCTTTGAAATGGATAAGCAAAAAGCATTGACAATAAAAGAAGCAGCAAACCTTTTAGGGGTGTGCTACCACACTATATATATGAAACGTCATATTCTGGGCTTTCAATTGCCTGGCGGACGTAAATGGTTTATTTGGCCGTCTTCACTTGATAATCTTAGCAAAAAGAATAACAATGTTTTCAGATTATCATTGCAAGTCGGTAATGAGAGTAATACATTATGCCGATCTACAAAAAATCTAAATCTTCATTCTGGTGGATTGATATCAGGACATCAGGTGGGGAAAGAGTTAGACGCTCTACTGGAACCTATGACAAAAGGCAAGCGCAAGAGTACCACGACAAGGTAAAAGCCGAGTTATGGCGCCTGGATAAGCTGGGTGAACAGCCAGAATTTTCTTTTGACCAAGCGGCTTTAAAGGTGCTGAAGCTATCGGAAGGCCAAAAAGACTATAAAACCAAAATACGTCATATTAAGTATTGGCGGAGTTGTTTTGGTGGTAGAGCAATCAGTTCTTTAACATCTGATGAAATATTCAATAATTTACCTACTCATCGTTTAGTTAAAAGCGGGAAGAGTAAGGCACAGCCATTGGCTGCTGCTACTAAAAACCGATATTTGGCTACTATGTCCCGGATTTTACACATTGCTTATGATGAAAACTGGCTGCAAAAAATACCAAAACTTGGGAAGTTTAAAGAGGCAGATGTAAGAATCCGCTGGATAACTCGTGAGCAAGCTCAGTTATTAATTAATCAATTTCAAACTGAATGGATGAGGAATGTATGTTCATTTGCTCTGTCTACAGGGGCCAGAATGAGCGAAATACTTTCTTTGGAATGGTCACAGGTAGATATTGGAAAAAAGCTATGCTGGGTCACGGGTGATAAAGCTAAATCAGGGAAATCCCGTCCTATTCCCTTAAATTCTGATGCCATGTCTGTAATTTGGTCATGTTTAGGAAAAAACAAAAAATGGGTTTTTGTAAGGGATACGGGTACACACCCTAAGGAAATTAACAGGAAGTCATTTAATTCAGCGGTTAAAAAATTGCGCTTAGGTGATTTTCATTTTCATGACTTGCGGCACACTTGGGCAAGCTGGCACGTCCAGTCTGGCACACCCTTAATGGTACTGAAAGAACTTGGTGGCTGGGAAACTTTAGAAATGGTAAAAAAGTATGCTCATTTAGATGCAAGTCATCTGGAGATGCATGCAAATTCGGTCACCTTTTGGTCACCCATAAGTAAAACCGAAGCCGCATAAAACAAAAAAACCGCTTAGCATATTGCATAAGCGGTTGATTTGACTACGAATTCTTTGGTGGCTCTTCCCCGATTCGAACGGGGGACCTGCGGATTATGATTCCGTCGCTCTAACCGACTGAGCTAAAGAGCCAATTACTTAAATCAATCTAAGTAAGAACGTAATTATGCATGTTCTTTTTTTAAAAAGCAACGGTTTTTTATGCTGCCCCTAAAAAACCAGCATTTATGTATTTTTGATGTCATTTTTACAACAGTGTAGCTGATACACTTGAAGATTGTTTTTTTCTTATATCTGAACAAGCATGTCTACATTTCCGCAAACCAGTCTTGACTGGACCAAAAAACTGATTGGCTTCGATACCACCAGTCGTTATTCAAATCTTGAGTTGATCGAATACATTAAGGCATATCTGACGCATTGTGGGGTAGAGAGCTTTTTGGTGTTTAATGCAGATGGCAAAAAGGCCAACCTGTTTGCCACTATTCCTGCAGCCAATCAGGAACACCTTGTCGGAGGGTTGGTGTTATCGGGGCATACCGACGTGGTTCCTGTCGATGGGCAGGACTGGAATAGTGAGCCTTTTGTGGCGCAAGAACGGGACGGGCGTTTATACGGGCGTGGTGCCTGCGACATGAAGGGGTTTATTGGGACGGTCCTGGCACTGGTGCCTGAATTTACCCAGTCCCATCTGAAAGCACCGTTGCATCTGGCTTTTTCCTTTGATGAGGAAATAGGTTGTCTGGGGGCCCCCCTTATGTTGCAGGAACTGGCGCAAAAGGGCATTAAACCGGCGGGTTGTATTGTGGGTGAGCCGACAGGCATGCGGCCGGTTGTGGCGCATAAGGGGATTAGCGCGTACAAATGTATCGTACATGGCTGTGCCGCGCATTCATCATTAACCCCAGTGGGTACAAATGCCATTGAATATGCCGCGCGTATTATCTGCATGTTCCGTGACTTAACCGATGAAATAAAACGAAAAGGGCCGTTTGATGCGTATTTTGATGTGCCCTTTACCACCGGGCAAACCAGTACCATCCAGGGCGGCAATGCCATCAATACGGTGCCTGCACATTGTGAATTCCTTTTTGAGTACCGTACATTGCCGGCACAATCACCCACTGAAATACTGGGACGGATTGAATCTTATATTAATGATGTCCTGGTGCCGCAAATGAAAAAAGAAAATCCCGATGCCGGTATCGAGCTGATTAAGCTGGCCAGTGCGCCGGGTATGGAAACGGCTGAAAAAGAAGCCATCATGCAACTGGTGCGTGGGCTGACCAAAGAAACGGAAATCGCTAAAGTGGCTTATGCAACGGAAGGCGGCCTGTTTCAGCAGGCCGGGATTCCAACGGTTATTTGTGGGCCAGGAAGCATAGAGCAGGCGCACAAGGCCAACGAATACATTGCTCTGGAGCAATTGGCTAAATGCGAGACGTTTTTAAGAAGTGTGTGTGCCAGTCAGCAAGTGGACTGAGTCATTCACACTAAATAAAACTAAAAAGTTAAAAACACAGCCGTAAGAAAAGGGCTGCGTTTTTTATCATGTGGCTTGCCGTTCAATTGGCTTGCCGCAGCGCGCGCAGGATTTTTTGTCCGGCACGGCCATCGGCTTGCAGGCCCAGTCTGGTTTGTTCGACTTTGATGGCCTCACGGGTTTTACTGCCAATCAAGCCATCCGCTTCGCCAATATCATGACCTTTTTGCAGCAGTATTTTTTGCAAGGTAATCCGTTCGCTACGTGACAGGCCCAGATCATCAGTCGGCCAGGCTTTTTTGAAGGCACCTTCACCTTTAAGGCGATCAGACAGGTGGGCAATGGCCAGGGCATAGCTTTCTGCCGCGTTATAGCTGTAGATAACGTCAAAATTCTTGAAAACCAGGAAAGCCGGGCCATTGACCCCTGCGGGTGTAAGCAGGCCCGCTTGCATGGAAGTGGGGGCTAGTTTGTTTAGCGGTTGGCCATTGACGTCGGTAAGGCCTTTGTTGATCCAGGTTTGCAGGGTCCGTTTCTTTTTGCGGCCTTCACCGGCAATGGAAAGATTATCGGGCAGTTTGACTTCAAAGCCCCAGGGCTGACCGCTGTGCCAGCCATTCTTGGCCAGGTAGTTGGCCGTAGAGGCCAGGGCATCCTCGGTATTGTCCATCAGGTCGCGGTGTCCGTCACCATCAAAATCAACGGCAAGGCGCTCAAATGTGGTGGGCATGAATTGGGTATGTCCGAAAGCACCTGCCCATGATCCAACCAGGCGCTCGGGGGTAATGTCGCCAGATTGCAGGATCCTGAGTGCAGCAAAGAATTCTTTCTGGAAAAACGCCTGTCGGCGTCCATAGCAGCTTAAGGTTCCCAAAGCCTGAACCAGTGGGTATTTGCCGAACGTTTGGCCAAAGTTGCTTTCCACTCCCCAAACGGCAACCACTGTTGCAGGGTCAACCCCGTATTTTTCCTGGATGCGGGCCAGGGTATTTTTATGAAGACGAAGATTTTGCAGGCCTTCCTGGATGCGTTGTTCATCAACAAGCGCCGCCAGGTAGTCCCAGATGGGTTGCTTGAATTCAGGCTGATAATCCAGTTTTTCCAGGATGCTCATGTCAGGGACAATACTGTCAGTGAATTGTCTGAAAGAGGAGGCGGAAATACCGGCTTTTTGTGCTTCAGGCTGCAGTCTGTCCAGGCAGGCGGCAAAGTCGGTATTTTGTGCCTGTATGGGAAAACTGGCACAAAAAAACAGGGGAATTAAGGAAAGTAAGCCGCCAAAGCGGGAAATGGCTGGTTTTTTTGGAAAATAGCGGGCCATGAATATCTCTCTTGTTTGTCCTGAAGTCAATGGATTGTAGCAGTATGAAGCATTTGCATTAGCCAGGTGCTTTTTTTCCTGTAACTTTTGATGAATATCCTGCTAATATCAGTCTTGTGTTTTTTTCTTCGATTACAGGCGGGTTGCGGTAAAACAGGTAAAATTGCAGTTCAGAAAAAGTAATGCAAGACAAATAAAATAAACTTTTTCTAAAATTCAGTGTCATTTATCTTGTGATAAGTCACGAAGGCCAAATAGACATGGTTGTAGCGCATGAAAGGGTAAGCGTTGTTTGTGTCCAGGCATGAATTTGCTTATAAAACCGACTGTTAATATATATATAAACCAAGCAGTAAGGTATTGCCTGGTTTTACTGAAAAGAGATGATGTCGCATGAAGTTTAAAGTATTAGTAGCTGCGTTGGCATTCATTGCCACCTCCGGGTGTGTATATGCCGACTCCGAAACCGTCAGCAAGGTTGATCAGGTGGGTCAGGCCCAGGTCATCCAGCCTGTGTTGGCCCGGCAATCGGCCGAGTCAACGGCAGGCAAAACCGAATCGGTAACTTCAGGCAGCCTGAAAAAGCCACAGAAACAAGCGCTTTCCCCAGATATCGAGCATGCCAAGGCGGCCATTATTGTTTCAAACATTCTGACCCGTTTCGAATATGATAAAAAACCGTTGGACACCTTCATGTCCCACGCGGTTTTTGATGAATATCTGAAAATGCTCGATCCTTCAAAAATGTTTTTTCTGAAGTCCGATATCGAGAAATTTTCAGCTGTGAAAGATCAAATGAATGACATGCTGCTAAATGGCCGCCTGGAAATTCCGTTTGATATTTTTGAAATTTACCAGGACCGCGTTGAACAGCGTTTTGATCACGCCTTGTCCACCCTGAAAGAGGATTTTGATTTTTCCATTGACGAGTCTTTTGAGCTTGACCGAAAGAAAAGCAAATGGGTTGAGACCAATGAGGAAATCAATGATTTGTGGCGCAAGCGGGTCAAGAATGATTATTTAAGATTGAAGCTGGCAGGCAGTTCTGATCAAAAAATCAAGGATACGTTAAGGAAGCGTTATATTAATAATCGCAACCAGATTTTACGCATGAGCAGTGAAGATGTCAGTGAGATGTTCATTAATGCGTATGCCAGCAGTACCGATCCGCACACCAATTATTACAGCCCTTCTTCAGCCAAGAACTTTGATGTGCAAATAAGCCTGTCTGTCGAGGGAATTGGCGCTGTATTGCAAAAGCGTGATGAGTATGGCCAAATCCGTGAAGTGGTGCCAGGTGGGCCTGCTGACAAGTCCGGACAGATTCAGCCGGGTGATCGCATTGTGGCTGTCGGTCAGGGGGCAAAAGGTCCCATGGAGGACGTGATTGACTGGCGTCTTGATGATATCGTCAACAAGATTCGCGGCAAACGCGGCAGTACAGTCAGGATCGAAATCATTCCTGCCGAGGGTGGTATTGACGGTAAGCCGAAAGTCGTCACCCTTGTACGTCAAAAGGTAACGCTTGAGGACCAGGCTGCCAAATACAAAATACTTGAAGTTGAAAATGATGGTCAAACCAGAAAAGTGGCTGTGATTACTATCCCCAGCTTCTATGAAGACTTTGATGCCCGTGCCCGCGGGGAAGAGAACTTTAAAAGTGTGACGCGTGATGTTCGCGCCATTCTGGAGGAACTGAACAAGGCCAATGTTGATGGCGTCGTTTTGGATATGCGCAATAATGGCGGTGGTTCCCTGACTGAAGCGGCAAACCTGAGTGGATTGTTTATCGGAGGGCCGAGCCCGATTGTGCAGGTGCGCACTGCCGAAGGCTCGGTGTCCAATGTGCGCAGCATGAAAACAGACATGGTGTGGGATAAGCCTCTGGCAGTATTGGTTAACCGTATTTCCGCGTCGGCATCCGAGATTTTTGCAGGAGCCATGCAAGATTACGGACGTGGCGTGGTGCTGGGTGATCCTACCTGGGGTAAAGGGTCGGTGCAAACCATTCGTGGGTTGAACGAATTTTTGCGTCGTCCCCAGGATGAAGAACTGGGTTCCCTGAAATGGACCATCCAGAAATTTTTCCGTGTCAATGGCAGTTCAACGCAGGTCAAGGGTATTGTGCCCGATATCATCTTCCCTACGGTGTTTGATGCCAAAGAACTGGGTGAATCCAGTTATGAAAATGCCATGCCCTGGACTGAAATTGACCCCGCTTCATACAAACCTGTGGGGGATTTGAAGCCAACCATTGTCAATTTGGCCCGTTTGCACAAAGATCGTGTTAGCGAATCGGGAAGCTGGAAGTTAATGCAGGATGAATTGGACTACGCCCGCAAGCTCTCAGACCAGAAAGTCATTTCCCTGAACTATCAAACCCGTCTTGAAGAACGTGAAAACATGGAAGCCCAACGTAAGGATTTTGAGGCCAGACGCAAGGAGCTGGGAGAGTCCGATGTGGGTAGCTTCCGGCTTGATGATGGCTTGCAGGCAGGCGAGGGCAATCTTAAAGAAGAGCTGGCCAATGAGAAAAAACGCAAGGACAATATTGATATTGCGGCCAAAGAGGCGGCCAATATTGTCGCGGATATGGTCAACATGAAGTAAACCACAAGCAAGAAGCAAGCCTTCATCAATAAGGCGGCTTCTTGCAGGATGATAATAATTGAGCCATTGCATGCCAGTTCGAGCCGTTGTCGTGTTTTTGAACCTATTGTTGCTCTTTTTTCTGGGGCCTTCAATGGCATGGGCCAGCAATGGTCCTGCCGAGCCGCCCCGTCCTGCATTAACGGTTTCTGTCCAGCAGGTTGATTTTGTTGAAATGGAAAGAATCCTGTCTGCCACCGGCAATATTCGCCCATGGCAGGATGCCAGTGTAAGTGTGCAAACCACTGGTTTGCGCCTGAAAGCGGTTTTTGCCGATGTGGGTGATGTCGTCCAGGCCGGGCAACTTCTGGCTGAGTTTGATGACACCATCATCAGGACGGAAATTGACCAGACCAGGGCGGCTATCATCCAGGCTCAGGCCAGTCTTGAGCAAGCGACCCAAAATGCCAAGCGTATCCGTCGTCTCATGGGTAGTGGCGCGGTCAGTCAACAAGAGGCAGATCAAATCCTGGCGGCTGAAAAAATCAATCAGGCTCAACTGGCCTCGGCCCAGGCTGCATTGCTTGGGCAGGAGCAGCGTTTGGCTTATACCCGGTTGCTGGCACCTTATGATGGGGTTGTTTCGGCAAAGTCTGCCATCTTGGGGGCCGTTTATAGTCCCGGTCAAGAGCTTTTTCATCTGATTGTCCAGAATAAGCTGCAATGGGAAGCGTCGGTCTCGAGCCGCCATTTGAGCGAGCTTGAGACGGGGACAAAAGCGATTTTGCATGTTGGGGAGGGTGTTGTTGAAGGGACGGTCAGGCAACAGTCGCCCGCTCTGAATGAGCAAACCCGGCAGGCTATCGTGTATGTGGATCTGGTTCCCAGTCCCTTGGTTAAGGCAGGCATGTTTGTCAGGGGGGACTTTAAACTGGGTACCCGTGAAGTTATTGTATTGCCGCGTCAGGCCCTGGTGTTGCGGGATGGCTTTTATTATGTATTTGTTCTCGAGGAAAATAACAGGGTTGCATTGCGGAAAATAGACATCGGCCAGTCTTTACCCGATGGCGTGGAAGTACTTTCCGGCTTGGTTGCAGGTGATACGATCGTGGTCAAGGGGGCACGCTTCCTTGAAGATGGTGATACGGTTCGTGTGGCTCAGGTTGCCGCTGATACAGTACCTGGAATGGCTTCCGTTACAGCTTCCGGTGCAGCCTTTGCCAGGGCCGGGCAGTAAATATCATGAACGTATCCGCCTGGTCAATCAGGAATCCTTTACCGGCCTGCATGATTTTCGTGTTGTTGACCTTGATGGGCCTGTTTTCATTCCATCAGATGAAAATCCAGAATTTTCCTGATATTGATTTGCCCACGGTTGTGGTGACCACCGTGCTTGAGGGGGCTACGCCTTCGCAGCTTGAAAATGATGTTGCCCGCAAGATGGAAGACAAGCTGGCAACCGTGCAGGGTATCAAACATATTTTCAGTACCTTGGAAGATGGCGTGGCGACTGTCACGGCCCAGTTCAATCTTGAAAAACCCACCCAGGAAGCGGTTGATGATGTGCGTAGTGCCATTTCTGCGATCAGGAACGATTTGCCGGCCGATATTCGTGAACCTGTGGTTACAAAACTGGAGATGGCAGCCCAACCCATATTGGCTTTTACAGTTCACTCCAGCCGGATGGATCAGACTGATCTGTCCTGGTTTGTGGACAATGAAGTCGCTAAAGCGTTGCTGGCGGTGCCTGGTGTTGGCGCAGTCAATCGGGTGGGGGGCGTCGAACGTCAGGTCAAAATAGAGCTTGATCCGGTTCTGATGCAAGGCCTGGATGCCACGGCAGCGGAAATCTCCAGAAAGCTCAGGGATATTCAAAAGGAATTGTCAGGTGGAAAAACCGAACTGGGCAAGCAGAATCAGCCCATTCGAACCCTGGGGGCGGTCAAAACCGCCGCTGAGCTTGGTAATATTCAAATTCCCTTGAATAATGGACAGGTCATTACCTTGTCTGATGTTGCCACCATTACCGATACTTATGCCGATCCGGAAACGATCGCTTTCATGGATGGCAGGCCGGTGATCGCCTTTGAGGTGTCACGCAGTCGGGGAGCGGGTGAAATCGAGGTGGGCCAGGGGGTTGTTGAAGCGTTGACAACGCTGCAGGGCAAATATGCCGATATTGAATTTGAAAAGGCTTTTGACATGGTTGCACCCGTGCAGGGTGAATACAATGGCTCCATGCATATGCTGTATGAGGGCGCTTTGCTGGCTGTGGTGGCCGTTTGGCTATTCCTTAGAAATGTTCGGGCAACCCTGATTTCAGCCGTTGCCTTGCCCATGTCAATCATTCCTGCTTTTATCGGGATGTATTTCCTGGGCTTTACCGTTAATGTGGTCACACTGTTGGCGCTTTCTCTGGTGGTGGGTATTCTGGTAGATGATGCGATTGTGGAAGTGGAAAATATCGTGCGTCACCTGAGAATGGGCAAGACGCCTTATCAGGCAGCGATGGAGGCGGCTGATGAAATTGGGTTAGCCGTGGTGGCGACCACTTTTTCATTGATTGCGGTTTTCTTGCCAACGGCATTCATGAGTGGTATTGCAGGCAAGTTTTTCAAGCAGTTTGGCTGGACGGCCTCTTTGGCCGTTTTTGCTTCCCTGGTGGTCGCACGCATGCTGACACCCATGATGTGCGCCTATATTCTGAAACCGGCTGTCCGGGAGGACAAGGATGCGGCCTGGATGCGGGGATATCTGTCTCTGGTTAAAAAGTGCCTGCATCATCGCTGGATAACCGTGATTTTGTCGGGTTTGTTTTTTATTGGCTCAATCATGATTGTGCCTTTGTTGCCCACCGGTTTCATGCCGGCTGATGATACTTCCCAGACTCAGGTTTATCTTGAGTTGCCACCTGGCTCCCAAATTGAAGAAACCACAGAGGCAGCCAATCACGCTCTTACCCTGTTGGCCGGCAATCCGTATATAGAAGGCATTTATACCAGCATAGGTGGTGGGGCGGCCGGGGGTGACATGTTTGCCATCGGGACCACGCAGGATGTGCGTAAAGCGACTTTAACCATCCTGTTGAAAAATCGGGGTGACAGACCTGTAAAACAGGTCCTGGAAAATGAATTCCGGGATCTGTTGCTGCAAATACCCGGGGTCAGGGTGAAGGTTGGTCTGGGCGGTTCTGGAGAAAAATATGTGCTGGTCTTGTCTGGAGATAATGCCGATGTGTTGCAGGAGGCGGCTTTGAATGTGGGTCGTGAGTTGCGAACGATTGGCGGATTGGGAAATATTTCATCCACCGCCAGTCTGGTACGCCCCGAAATTGAAATTTATCCCAAATATGATTTGGCGGCCGAATATGGAGTAAGCAGCGTGGCTATTGCCGATACCCTGAGGGTGGCGACCAGTGGGGATTATGAGGTGGCGCTGTCCAAGTTGAATGTTGACCAGCGTCAGGTGCCTATTGTGGTAAGCCTGCAAAAGTGGGTGCTTGAAGATATCGATTTTCTTAATGAGCTGAAAGTGCCTGGCTCACAGGGATCGGTGCCCTTGAGTACGATTGCGGATATTCGTCTGGGGGCCGGCCCTGTTGTGGTCAATCGTTATGATCGGGCCAGAAATATTAATTTTGAAATTGAGCTTTCCGGCCAGGCCTTGGGTGATGTCATTAAAAAAGTCATGCAGTTGCCTTCCATCCAGCAACTGCCGGCAGGTATTTCCATTGTCAGCATTGGTGATGCGGAAATTATGGGGGAGTTGTTCGAGAGTTTTTCTTTGGCAATCGCAGTGGGGATTATTTGCATTTATATTGTGCTGGTGCTGCTTTTCAAGCAATTCTTGCATCCTTTCACCATTCTGGCTGCCTTGCCCTTATCGCTGGGGGGCGCTTTCCTGGGCTTGTTGCTGGCAGACAAGAGTTTTTCCATGCCGTCCTTGATTGGTCTTATCATGCTGATGGGTATTGCCACTAAAAACTCAATTCTACTGGTTGAATATGCGATTTTGGCGGAACGCGAAAAGCATATTTCGCGTTATGAAGCATTGCTGGATGCCTGTCATAAAAGGGCGCGTCCCATTTTAATGACAACCCTGGCCATGGGGGCTGGCATGGTGCCGCTGGCTTTTGGGCTTAGTGAGGCCGATCCGGGTTTTCGTTCACCGATGGCGATTGCCGTAATAGGTGGTTTAATTACATCGACCTTTTTAAGTTTGTTGGTTATTCCCGTGGTCTTTACCATTGTTGATGACATCAGTCTTTTCTTGCAGCGTCATTTCGGTGGCGTGTTTAACAAGCCGGAGTAATGTAATTATTATGAAAATTCTATTACTGGGGAAAAATGGCCAGCTTGGCTGGGAATTGCAACGGGCATTGCAGCCTTTGGGGCAGATCTTTGCCCTGTCCCGTCATAATGAATATGGTCTGTGTGGTGATTTGTCAGACCTTCATGGACTGGCAAATACCATTGAATATTTAAAGCCGGATGTTGTGGTTAATGCAGCCGCTTATACGGCCGTTGACAAGGCTGAGTCAGATCGTGAGCAGGCACTTTTGATCAATGCCAGAGCCCCGGTGACTATTGCCGGGGCCTTGAAGGCCCATCAGGGCTTATTGGTGCATTATTCTAGTGACTATGTTTTTGATGGCACCGGAGAGCAGGCCCGGTCAGAGTTGGCGCAGGGCAATCCTGTCAACTATTATGGTTATACCAAACAGGAAGGCGAACGTGAAATTATGCGTTCAGGGTGTGGGCATTTGATTTTTCGTACCAGCTGGGTATATGGTACGCATGGCGGAAATTTTGCTAAAACAATGATTAAACTGGCCAGGGAAAAAGAGAAGTTGGCCATTGTGAGTGATCAGATTGGCGTGCCAACCGGTGCGGACTTGATTGCGGATGTCACGGCACATGCCATACGGTTTTATTTCAATGAGCATCCGGGGCCAAACCGTAACGCTTTGAATGGCATATACCATTTGGTGCCCGATGGGGAAACCTCATGGCAGGCCTATGCCAACCTGATCTTTGAACAGTTACGTGCCAAAGGGGTCTCATTGGCACTTCAGGAGGTTGTGCCGGTTACGACAGCCCAATACCCCACGCCGGCCAGGCGTCCCCTGAATTCAAGATTGAGCAATGGCAAAATAAAACAAGTGTTCAATTTGCATATGCCTGGCTGGCGGCCTGGTGTTTGCCGTTTGGTTGAAGAATTGTTGTTTTAATCGGCGTTGGGCTTGGTAACCAGCGCCAGGTCATAGAAAATATGGCTGGCATTTATAAATTTATACAGGCAATGACCAAGGTCTACGTACCCGTCTTCGTTGAAGCGTTGCTCCATGAATGCCCTCATTTTTTTCAGGCTTTCCAGCAGTGAGGGGATCTGGCCAGGTTCAAAACTCCATATGTCAGTATTGAACTGCAGGCATATATTCCCGGTTTGCCCTGACAGGTAGGGTGAGGGATAGGAGTTGGGCAAAATGAATTTGTTTTTGGCTTCAGGTTTGTTGGCAGAAAGTGCATGCACCGCAGGGTCAAAAACCTGGCCTGGTCTGATGAAAAACAAACGTTTTACCTTGCTGAAAATTTGGTGCTGTTGTGCTACTTCCAGAAACCAGATCAAGCAGGTTAGTTCGGTAAGGTTGAAAGATTTTATGCGCTCAGCGTATTGTTCGATTGTTTTCTGGATAATTTCGTTGTTGTTGTATTCCATCAAAAAGTCGATCTGTTTTAATAAGTCGATTTTTTTCGTGTCATCCAGGGCGATAGCGCCATGTTCAATGACCGATATCAATGAACCTTTGGCTGATTCGTTAATGCTGCGGACAGTAGTCAGAAGCTGTTCATAGGCGCTTTCAGCTGAATGCTCGGAGGGGGTGGTTGGTTCCATCGTATTGTCAATGGATGTGTTGGCACGGTCATTGATCGCACTGGGAATAATAAAAGCAAAGGTCATGATGTTGCTAACGAGCCGGAAATTATTGTAAAACACTCCATTCTACACGCTTGTGCGGCATGATGAGTTGGTTTTATTGTTTCAGGATACGCAAGCTCCTGTGGCAAGAGTAGCGATACAATAGGACTTTATCAATTAAGCGGGTTAAACATATTATGTTAACAATTCAGCCTTCAGAAGAAACGGTTATTCTGGAAAAAACAAAGAAATGGGTAGAGAAAGCCGTGATTGGCCTGAACCTGTGTCCTTTTGCCAAAAGTGTTTATGTAAAGAATCAGGTGCGTTTTGTTGTGACGGGTGCTGAAACGGTTAAAGAGCTGCACCAGGTATTGGCCGAAGAGTGTGAGAATCTGATCGAGACCGATCCCGAAGTGCTGGATACCTGTTTGTTGGTGGTTCCACATGTGTTTGAGGATTTTTATGATTTTAATGATTTTCTGGATATTGCCGAGCTGACCCTTGAAGAACTTGAATTGGTGGGTGAGTTGCAGATAGCGAGTTTTCATCCCGACTATCAGTTTGCCGATACCGAAGCAGATGACATCAGTAACTACACCAACCGTTCACCGTACCCCATCTTGCACTTGATCAGGGAGTCCAGCCTGGACAAGGCGACACAGCAATATCCTGATGCCAGTGTCATTTTTGACAGCAACATAGAAAAAGTCACGCAATTGGGGCCTGATGGCTGGAAAAAACTGTTGGAAGGCTAAAAAACTTTGTAATGCATTGAAATGAAAGTGCTTCTTTGAGTGTGGATTTCTTTTGTTTTTGTGTTATTATTCTACTCAAGCTGTATATCTGGTTAACTGAAGGTTTTCTGGACGCGGGTTCGAGTCCCGCCGTCTCC
>LSQX01083322.1_pt2 | contig 14928 bp, 6 predicted proteins | sample 654561 | NCBI WGS metagenome assembly LSQX01 (sample SAMN04489861, study PRJNA283612) | anaerobic digester metagenome | isolation source: 4 biogas reactors fed with cattle manure at either 37C or 55C with and... | place: Denmark: Kongens Lyngby | collected 2014 | reverse complement strand
CAGGCGAATATCACTGGTTTTCGCAGAAAACCAATATCACTATTTTTGTCAGAAAAATAATATCACTCGTTCCGAAGGAACGAATATCACTGGGGCTTTTTGAGTAGCAAAAAGCCCCTTTCGGGGCTATAGGGAATAAGAAAGGGATTAGCTGAAGTGTTTAATGTCGTTAAACACGGAAATCTTTGTTGCCTCTTGCGTTACCTCAATCTTTATGAACATACCGTCAGCGTTTTTAGCTGTGTACGATAAGTCCTCTTCTTTGACTTCAACATCAAAGCCGTTTTTCTTTGCTGCCTTAACAATGGTGTTAAAGTCTGCGCTTGTAATCGCCGCATAAACAGCAGTTGTGCCAAATTCGTTGTCTATAACCTCTTTTATGGGTATGCGAATTTTGGGCATAAGGGCGGTGAAGTTGTTTTCGGGGAGGTTTGAGTTTTGTGGTTGTTCATCTCCCATCAGAATTGGACTTTGTCCTTGTGTTTCTGCGGCTTCTATTGTTTCTGTCTCGTTGGGTTGCCCATTAGGTCTCCATTGAGGTTCCCCCTTAGTACATGCAGAAAGCATCATTAAAAGTACAAAGCACATAATTAAGCAAGATAGTGTCTTGGTTGCGTTTTTCATTTTCTTTCCTCCTTATCTTATTTAGTACGATGTGGGGATTTCTCCCCACAAATGCATTGCAATTTGTTTGTTCTGTGTTTGCGAAGCGGGTTACCCCGCTTCGCTTATAGCACTTAACTTATGTAACTTTGGTGCCATTTGCATAACAGTTGATGTATGTAGCACTCTCTTGCTGCCCAGTGAATATACGTATAGGAGTAGTAGCGTCATCTTGTGGATAGTTGCCAGTAGCAGTGCTATTGGTAATCACAACATGAGTGAATTCACCACCATTGGCTCTTCCTACCAAAACACCCGCCCATCTTGTGGAATAGAATCCCGTGTTCCTAATGGTAAAACTATCAATGTTTAGATATTTTATTTGCACACCAGCGATGGTTACTCCAAACAAGCCAACATAGTTATTACTATCAGAGTAGTTTAAGTTACTCAATGTGTAACCATTCCCGTTGAACACACCTTCGAATATTTGTCCGGTGCCTCCAGTAGAAGGTCCTCCTATGTTATTGGTAACACCCGATAGCGATAAGCTAGCAGCCAATACATATTTCTTTGAATTCACACTTGTGTTGCCCATGGTTTGGAAATCCGCAACCGTTCTGATGGCATGACATCCGGTCGTCCAATTAGCTGTAAGCGTAACAATTCCGCCACTTACGGTAATAGTATCACCAGGGTAGTACTTTGTTGAATCCCCTGCCTTCGTCCAGTAGTTAAACGAGGCAGCCGTTGCAACAGTCATTGATGCATCCGCAGGTATGTACTTAGGTATCTGAGCAGAAATCGTCATAGACCCCGAACCCGACTGAGTTGCGGGGATATCCGTTGCACCCGCTACCGAACCTGCCGAGTACATAATACCGCTTTCAGTTGTCCACACACCGTACAGGGTTGTATCGCTTGCAAAGGTAGTAACGCTTTGACCTGCATTATATGTAGCGGTTGTAGCACCCTGAGATGTTGCCCATCCCATAAAGTATTGTGAACCTGTTAATGTGGGCATCGTTATGCTTGTGTTAGGTGCAATCTTCTGCGAAGAGGGGTCGCTTACGCCCGAAAGATTAGCAACAAATGTTATAGTTATAGGAGTTTGCCATACACCATACAAAGTTGTATCGTTCGCAAATGGGTAACTTTGACCCTTTATGTATGTTGCGGTAGTAGCACTTGAAGATGTTGACCAACCTACAAACACCTTGTTATCCGTTGGGTCAATTAGTGATGGCATTGTAACGTTAGTGCCTTGCACCGTTTGGGAAGCGGGGTTAGCCACACCCGAAAGGTTTGAATCAAATGTTACAGTAACCACAGTATTCACATCCGCCCAAGTTTTTAGTAGCGGCTGGGCTTGGTCGAATCTCCATATTGATGTATCCCACTTATATGTATCTCTCGCATTAGACGTTAATGTCGCATCGTTGGCTACATGTGTAAGCAACTCATATGTTGTGCTAAACTGCATGTTGTACGGTAAGCCCATACTGTTTGTAACATTACATACGCCGTCCCAATCAATAACACCTGGGCGAAACGCATACGATGATTGACCGCTTACTGTACGTACATTTGAACCATAAGTAACAGCATAGCAGTTAATAATATTGATTGCGCTTGTGCCAGCCATATTTACACCAAAACCGCTGCCAACAGCACCGTAGTCCAGTTTTCCAATATTCGAGAAGCAATTCTTTATTGTGCCGCTATATAATCCACCTGCAAAACCGCCACTATACATACCACCGTACACTTGTGTAGTGATGTACGAAAATGAGGTTTCAATAGTTCCGTTATCAATTCTGCCAACGAAACCGCCAACAACATTTTTAGTACTTCCGTTGACGTTTTGACAGCGTACTGAGCTGAAAGAAATTTTGCCATTATCCATTTGTCCGATAAAGCCGCCCATTCGTACCGCATTATTTGTGCCGGAGTAAGAAAGATTAGCGGTAGAATGGCAATTCACTATTTCACCGCTGGTCATATAACCTACGAAACCGCCTATCATCTGACTTGTTCCGCTGCTTGTAACACTGCCGCTTGATGAAGAATGACTTATAGTTCCGGTATTCTGTCCTACCAAACCGCCGGTATATGAACCGCTGGAGTTAATCGTTGTTCCTGTTGCTTTACAGTTTGTAATGGTGCCTTCATTGTAACCCGCAAGCGAACCGCTATAACTTCTGCCCCTTAATGTGCCGAACGAAACTGTGAGGTTCTTAACCGTACCAGTAGTGCCTATGTAGCTGAACAAACCAGAATAATCCAGTGTCGTTGATGTTTGGGCGAATGTAATTGACTTGTCATTGCCATCAAAAGTGCCGGTAAACTTCAATGAACTTGAACCCAAAGGTGCTGTTATGCCAGAAGTAATATTGTTCTGCAACTGATACTTCTTACCCATGTGCTCTGCATTGGTTTTAATCATGTTAAATCCTGCCGCAGTGCTAATCTTTATATACTCATCACTACCAACAGTTACAAAGCCATAAACACTTATCGAACCGCCGCTAATTGCTGTAGTTTCCCCTGCGGTTATAGTTTTTGTGTATGTAGAGCCGAACTTAGCAGAGGTATCATAAGGCTTGAAGCCTGTGAAGTACTCTGTAAAGTTTGCATTGTTGAATGTAAACGATTCACCAGAGGTAAGCATCATCTTAACATCTACCGTACCTGCAGCAACACCATTAAAGGTATCTTGCATGGTAAAGGTTATTGTGTACTCTTGCGCTTGTAGTTCTTCCCATTGTGCATAGAGAGTTGTATGTGCGGTTATGTTGAACTTCGCACCTGCCGCATAGCTTGTGCCTGTGCCGTCTTCACTTGTGTTCCAATTTACAAATTCATAACCTGCATAAGTGAAACCGTTTGCCATAACCGTAACTTCTGTGCCATGGTTGTATGCGGTTGAGTCGGAAGTTGTGCCTGTTCCGCCGTTTGCATTGTAGAATACATTCCATACATATGGCTGATATGAAGCAGTAAGAGTTATTGTGCTTCCTGCTGTAACAGTTGACAAGTCGATTGTGCCGCCTGCTGCAATTGTGCCGCCAAGCGTTGAACCCCAGTTTAAGAATGAATGTCCAACTTTGGAAGGCTGCATTGATGAGATGGTGTATGTTCCTGTGGGTGTCCATGGAACTGTAACGTTTTCAGGACCATTCGAACCGCCATTCAAATCAAACTCGATTGTAAACTCGGGGTTTGCCCAAATTGCTTTTAGCTCTATGTTGTTTGCAGGAGCGTTGATAATCGTACCGTTTGCAGCAATCATAATGCCGCTGTCGGAGCGTTCCCAACCTGTGAATACTTGACCGCCAGTAATTGTGGGAACTGTGCCGCCTAATGTTACATTATCGCCGGGGAAGAACTCTATTTTTGTGAATGAGCCTGAACCACCGTTTAGATTGAATGAAATCTCATAGGGGTTGCCTTCCCAAGCTACTATGAATGTGGCATCTCCATCGGGCATGTTAATTGGTCCAACATAGGCTTCGCCATAAGTAATAGCGTGGTTATCTGCATTTACCCAACCTCTGAAGTAGTATTCTTCGTTTTCGTATGCAAGTCTGGGTGTTGTGAACAGGTAATCATAGATGTTAAAACCTGAAGGAACATTCAAGTATTCTTTTACGAATGTATCGCCGCCTATGATATTGTTTTCGTCATAAACCAATGTCATGCCGTTTTCGGATGAACCCTCAATAACTAGTGTAAGTTTTGAAAGCTTTGTCCAAATGGTTGTAAGCGTTACGCCACCTGAAGGCATTACAAAGGTTGCGCCAGGCTGTACTATTCCGCCAAGACTTGATTCATAGCCGCCGAATTGATAGCCAGCACGTGTTTCGGGGTTTGGAGCCTTAACTGTTACAGTTGCGCCTGCTGCGTAGGAATCTGTATCTACAGGAGCTTGTGCGCCAAGATAAGATACGAAGTATTCTGCGCTCTTCCAATCAGCTGTGAATTCTACATCATCTTTTACAATGTAATCTTGGTTAGCTTGGTATGTTGTGCTACCTACGGTCCAACCAGCAAAATTATAGTCAGTTCTTGATAAGCCTGCGCCAGAAGCGATTTGAATCGTTGCGCCAGCTTTAACCTTTACAGGAGGAGGAACAGTACCTGTGCCCAAGCCTGCATTATAGCTAACTGTGAACTCATCTACCCAAACCGCTGTTAGGGTTGTGTTTTCGCCAGGCATTAGATAAGTTGCGCCAGCCTTGATAGGCTCAACGTTTTGCTTTACAGAACAAATCCAGCCATCAAACACGAAACCTTCTTTTGTGGGGATTTCTGTGGATAGGATAACATTTTCGTTGATAGCATAGCTACCGCCGTTTGTTCCCATGCCAGTACCGCCATCAAGGTCGTATGTGATGCTGTACTTGGTGTCTGCCCATTGTGCTTTAAGTGTTACGTTTCCGTTGAACTGAATTGCACCATTCGTATTGTTGTCATACATGATGTCGGATGCTTCGTTCAGCCAGCCGATAAAGTCCTTGTTGGTTTTTTCAGAGCTTGAGCCCAATACGATATTCCTTACATCATCGCCACCGTAGAAGCTAATCATGGTTCCTACAAAGGAATAACCGTCGGCAGGAACGAAAGCACCACCGTCGGTGTCAAAACCAATTGTGTATTCAGTTTTTGCTTGCCATTGTGCTGTTAAAGTAGTTGACCTTGTAACTGTAACCGATGCACCAGCAACAAGGTTTTCGCCGATTTCATCACTGCTCCAACCATCAAACGCAAACCCTACTCTTGTGGGTCCTGCGGGTAGGTCGAATGCCGAACCAACAACGACTTGCATAGGAGCAGGAACGTTCTCTGCATCTGCTGCGCCGCCGTCAAATGTTACGGTAACTGTGGGATTATCAACGCCACCAGGATTTTGTCCGGGGTTTGTACCGCCGCCACCGGGTGTTGCACCTGCATCTAATACCATACCGATTAGATAGCCATCAAATAATTGTGAGGTATCAGGTAAATCCGCTCCCATATAATCGGTAAGGTTTACATAGGTGCTGTTGATTTCCTCCATGTCCTTTGTTTTGTTACCTTTAACATTACCCGAGGGGGTAGTTCTAAGGAAGAATGCCTTGGTTGCAGCAACCTCCGGCAATAATACATCTGCTTCGTTGCCGCAGTTGTAGTCTTCGATTAACTGTGCAAGGTCGTCATACTTAAATGGGTTACCTGCGGATTGCATTAGTTTTCCCATATCCTCGCCAGTATTAGAATAGCCAAAAACATAGTACATTTTCGCTTTGTTAATGAATATTACTATGCTTGAAGCTATCTGACCGTCAACAACTGACATGTTCTCAGCTAAATAGCTGGTGAGTGTGCTACGGGCGTCAGATAATGCTGCTTTTGCATTGGCTTTTGCAATCATATTTGTGAATGCGGGTATAAGTATTGCTGCCAATACGCCGATAACCGCAATTACAATGATTAGCTCTACGATTGTAAAAGCCTTTTTGTAAGTGTGCTTTTTCATCATTTTCTTTCCTCTCTACGCTTATTTTTTTAGCTGATATGAGCGGCTACAATACCGCAGTTTCATATTTCGCTAAGTGTTGCCGAATCATTACGCTTATATTCGGTATGCCTAATACAATATTACATTCTTAATCCTCACATTGTCAAGCAATGTGAACATTACATTATGTTTTGTATTTGAAAATTTAGATTAAAAGATTAGATGGAATCAAGTTTCAATCACAATTTTATCTTTGAGAACATAACTCTGCCTTAATTTTCTTATTTTTAGCTAATTGTTGTGAAGTTCAATAAAACATTAAGACATACAATTTATAAATTCGGGAAGTTAACGAATAAAAAGCGGTTTATTGTGAAAATCTATACTTTAAGTAACTCGTTTCCCGTTTATATTATATATAGGTGATTTATAGAAAAAAATAGTAACTTCTTGTTAATATTGCGTGTTGTTTTTGCATTGTGTGCTTTTTAGTATGATACTTAGGTATGAACTCAATCAAAGTGTAGAATATCATTATTGCAATGCATGGGTTCATTGGTGGAATCAACCAAAACCACAGTGGAGCGTTGCTTTTACACTCAAAAACAAGATAACTGACTTACCTATGTTCTGATACTTTCCATTAACTCTTGACACAATAGTATCTTTTATGATTTTGCGTTTTGTAATCTGTATATGTTACGGCGTGATTGATTATGCTCTTTGCATTTTGCGTAGTATTTGTTGTTGGCGGACGCGCAATACGCACCCCTACGCTTAATAGGTATAGCAATTCGCCGCATGGAATCTTGCTTGATTTTGCGTTCTGCATTCCCTCATTTTGCATTTAACCGCTTATTCAAGAATAAAGCGGAGGTTTCCCTCCGCTTTATTCCGCTTAGGTTAGCTACTTAATTGTTCCCAAGTCTTTAGTAATACAACCGTTCCTTCAAAGTTCCAGCAATTTGCACCAATCCAAACCGCATTTGCGCTTGTAGCCGCTTTAAGTTCAATATCATCTGCAACCTTAGTGAAGCCGTATTTTGCGTGTTGAGTTGCTGTAGCCGTTGTTGCTATGTAGTTGTTTGACGTTGAAATCGTTCCGCCCGAAATCCAAATATCCATGTTTGAGTTCGCTGAATTTGAATACGACTTGGAATACATATAGCAATTCTCAACGCTTGTATGTCCCGATGCCGCTACAGCCTGCCGAGTTCGCTTTGGGCTGGAATTGTGTAAGTACTCTTACATAGGAGTTCTTTATGGTTGTGCCTAACGAATGCCCTATGAAGCCGCCTACATATTGACCAGCCGTATTGTTGCTGCGTATTGTTCCCCATTCAGTTGAGCAATACTCTACAGTGCCATAACCATAGCCTATGGAAGCCGCCTACATAGGTTCTGCCCGTTATGGTTGCGGCAGTTCCCACTCCTGTTGATGAACTCCAAGTTATTGTGCCGAAGTTCTGTCCAGCAAAGCCGTCTGTATACAGCCCTGCAGTACCGCTTGTGAGGGTCTTTACTGTTGCATGGCAATCCGTTATTACTCCTATATTTACCAAAACAAAGCCGCCTATGTATGAGCCGCCACTTGATACCTGAGTGCTTGCCGAAACGGTGCAATGGCTTATTGTGCCGTCATTGTAGCCTACAAAGCCGCCCACAAAGGTATCGCCAGAGTTGGAAATCGAATTGAAGGCACTTCCTACCGCATGGCAATTCGTAATTGTGCCCTCGTTATAGCCCGTCATTGCTCCTATGTATTGATTGCCACCAGCGTTCCTAATTCTGCATTTTTCATATAACTAAGCCTACGGATTAGTTAAGGTGTGCCGCATTGGAATAAACAGAAACCCGCAGTGCATCATCCATCACTAAAACTTGAATAAACATACCGCTTTCGTTCTGTGCCAAGTATTGCAGCTCGCCCTCTGTAGCTTCAACTGTGAAGCCCTTGTTCTTTGCCGCCTGAACTATTTGAGCAAACTCCGCTTCCGTTACCGCATCATAGATTACTGTTGTGCCGAAATCGTTGTTCATTACACCTTTTACCATTGCATCAACCTCAGGCATAAGGCTTGTGAACTCGTTTTGCGGGATATCATTGCTTTGGTTTGTATTTGCGGGTGCTTGAGTATTGCTTCCGCCTGTCATATCCTCGTCATTGATGTCTCCTGCACCCTCAAGCTCGTCCTTCTTTTTGGCACATGCGCTAAATAGCATCATAAGCATACCGAAGGCAAGCAACAAAGCTATTATTTTAATCGTCTTTTTCATTTTTCTCCCCCCCTCATTTTTTTCTGCATTGAAATTAGTTTGTTCTGATATTCTGTTTGTTCTGTGGTTGCTATGCGGGGAATTTTCCCCGCATAGCTTGATTTTGCGAAATATACCTATTTCGACTTAGTTGCCCTCTACTGTATTTGTAACTTTACAATGTGTATTTCTCGAAATATAGGAATCCTCGTATGCCGACCAAATACCATTGAAGCCATCTGTTCCGCCAGTAGCCGAGCAGTTAGAAATAGTTACATTAATCATGTAAGCATAGCCACCGCTTGCGTTATCGTAGTTAGCGCAGATAATTGCTGCATAACCACTACTCATTCCTGTGCCGCAGTGCAGATTGAAGTTATCAATATTTAAGTACTGAACAGTTGCACCCTTGCCCATGTGAGCGAACATTGCCGTGTACTTATAACCGCTGGATATAGTCAGGTTGCTGAGCGTATAGCCATTTCCATTGAATGTACCCGAATAATACTCGTCATTTGAGCCGATTATTGTACTCGAGCCTGCAAGCGATAGGTTGTTTGCAAGCACATAGTTTCTCATGCAATCCAGTTTGCCATCTAACTGCAGAGTCGCCAATGTGTTGTAGTCTGCAACCGACCTTATTGCATAGCAACCTGTAGTCCAGTTAGCTGTTAGGATTGTTACACCCGATACAGGAATGGAATCACCGGGATAGTACTTAGTAGAGCTTCCAGCCTTCGTCCAATAGTTGAACGAGTATGCTGTTGCCTTTGTCATAGAAGCATCGGCAGGTATGAGCTTAGGAATGCTGCTTGCAATTGTTCCATTTCCGCCAGTTACCTCTGTGGCACTAGGAATATCTGCAGCACCTGTTGCTGTTCCTTCTAAGTAGATAATCATAGGCGTTCCACTTTCAACCCAGAAACCCTTTAATGTTACAGGGGAAGTTACAGTGTAGCTTGCGCCACCTGTTGCAACTATATCGGAGTAGTTTGTTGTGCTGCCTGTTGTAGTCCAACCTACAAACTGATACGTGCCGTTCCCGTCTGTCGGTGTGGGTACTGTTATGCTTGTGTTTGCGTATGAGAACATCGTTTCGGGGTTGGATGCAGATACGCTTGAGCTATTTATTTCAAACTTAACTCCAATCTTCCACCTTGCATATAGTGTTACATTTTCTGTGAACTCTAATGTATCACCACCTGCATAAGTCGGATTACCTCCAGCCGTTTTAGCCCAACCAGTGAACTGGAAGTTGCCTGTGGGTTCTGAAAGCGTAGGTAATGTGAAGTTTGTGTTTACCTTTTGCGTTACAGAATCTGTGAAAGCCTCGGGTGTGCAACCTGCAGGTGCATTTGCGTTAAGAGTCAATGTATATTCTTGGTTCTTGTTCAGCCATACGCCGTAAAGTGTAACATTACCCTGTGCTTTATAGCTTGCTCCGCCAGCGTGTTGTGCAGTTGTAGCCGTTGACGATGTTGACCAACCCAAGAATACGTATTCGTCTGATGGGTCTGTTAGCGTAGGCAATGTGATATTCTTGCCGCTTTCAACCGCTATCTCTTCGGGGCTTGTTACGCCCTCTAAGTTTGCATCAAATGTTACTGTTGCAGTGCCGTATAGGTCGCCCCAAGCCATTAGCTTTACATAAGCACCGCTGAAATCCCAGCATCCTGCGTTAACCCAAGCTGTATTGCCGCTTGTGTTGGTTTTAATACCAGCATCGTTTGTCGAGAATGTGAATTGATACGTTGCGTTTAGGTATGAGGTACTTGGCGCTTTAATATAGCAGTTTGAACGTGAAATCGTACCACCATATACCCAAATATCGAATCTGCTGCTTGCTACTGTCGCTGTCATAGCTTCAAGATAGAGGTAGCAGTTTGTAATTGTGTTGGAGTTACCGCCGATTACCGCAAAGCCACCATTTATTGTGTTGCCTGTTAGCCTTGTTGTAACTCTTGCGTAGCTGTTACGTATCGTTAGTCCGTTTGCAAATCCGCAGAATCCGCTCATTGCAGCACCAGACGAGGTATTATTTCTTGTTACGTCTGCCCATTCTGATGAGCAGTATTCGATAGTACCGGATGCTGAACCTACAAATCCGCCAAGGTACTGACGACCTGTAACTGTAGTTCCCTTAGTAGAGGACCATTGAATCTTACCCTTTGTATCGCCTGCAAAGCCGCCTACATAGTAGGATGTTGCGCTTCCTGTAACGTTACCTGTATGGTGTGAGTTAAGTATTACACCGGTAGCATGGTTTACGCCAACAAAGCCGCCTGTACAGTCGCCACCAGCGTTTGTAACGGTTGTATTTGAGGATGAATGGTTGATAGTACCACCGTTAGCACCTACAAAGCCACCTACGTTTGTATAACCGTCTGTCCATACGCCGTTTACGTTAGTACCAGATACTTTACATCTGCTTATAGTACCGTTGTTGTAGCCAACGAGTGCACCAACGTTTGCATAGCCTCTGATTGTGCCGAATGTAACGGTTAGGTTTTCAACCTTACCAGCTGCGCCAACAAAGGAGAACAAACCTACGTTTGTAGCACTTGCAGCAGTGGATTGATAGCTAAATGCAATCGACTTGTCGTTGCCGTCAAATGTACCTGTAAACTGGTTTGCAGTTTTTCCAAGTCCCAAAGGTGCAGTTACAGCAGTTGTTATGTTGTTCTGTAGCTGATACTTCTTGCCCATGTGTGTTACATCTGTAGCAATCGTATCAAAGCCAGCCTTTGTGGTGATTTTGATGTACTCATCACTGCCAACAGTTACATAGCCATAAACGCTTACTGTGCCGCCGTCAATTGCTGTTTCTTCGCCTGCTGTAATCGTCTTTGTGTATGTTGCCGCAAACCTACTTGTTGCATCGTAGGGCTTGTAGCCAGCAAAATGCTCTGCAAAGTTTTCGGCATTGATTACAAATTCATCACCAGAAGCAAGCTGTACCTTTACTTCTACATTGCCTGCGGCTTCATTGTTGAATGCGTCCTGCATTGCGAAGGTAATTGTGTATTCCTGTGCTGCTTGAACTTCCCATTGTGCATAAAGCGTTGTATGTTCAGTAATATTGAACTTATCACCTGCCGCATAGCTTGTGCCTTCGCCGTCTGCACTTGTATTCCAACCAAGGAACTTAAAGCCTGCGTATGTGAAGCCGTTAGCCATTACAGTAACCTCTGTGCCATGGTTGTATTCGGTTGCGTCATTCGTTGTGCCTGTGCCGCCGTTTGCATCATAAGTTACATGCCATTGATAGGGCTGCCATGCTGCTGTAAGCGTTACTGTGCTTCCAACTGTAACCTTAGACAAGTCGATTTCGCCACCCGGGAGAATCGTTCCGCCCAAAGTTGAAGCCCAATGCAAGAATGTATGTCCTGCCTTGCTTGGAACGGTTGCAGGAATCGTGTATGTGCCTGTTGCTTCCCAAGGCACTGTTAAATTTTCGGGTCCGCTTGAGCCGCCCTGTAGGTCAAACTCGATTGTGAATTCGGGGTTCGCCCAAAGTGCTTTGAGTTCGATATTGTTTGCAGGAGCACTAACGATTGTACCGCCGGCTGCTATTATAATACCGCTGTCTGAACGTTCCCAACCGCTGAATACCTGTCCGCCTGCGATTGTGGGCTTCGTTGCAGGAATAGTAACATTATCGCCGGGGAAGAATTCTATTGTTGAGAATGAGCCTGAACCACCATTTAGATTGAATGAAATCTCATAGGGGTTGCCTTCCCAAGCTACTATGAATGTGGCATCTCCATCGGGCATGTTAATTGCTCCAACATAGGCTTCGCCATAAGTAATAGCGTGGTTATCTGCATTTACCCAACCTCTGAATAAGTACAATTCGCCTGCATAGGAGAGCTTAGTTGCAGGGAACAGATAATCATAAATGTCTGCGCCTGCAGCAACGTTTAGATATTCCTTAACAAATGAGCTACCATTTACGATTTTGCTCGGGTCTTGAACCAATGTCATGCCATTATTTGTTGTACCCTCAATAACGAGAGTCAATTTTGATAATTTTACCCAAAGTGCTGTGAGAGTTGTGCCGCCCTGAGGCATTGCAAACTTATCGCCAACCTGTAGGATTCCGCCATGGCTTGCTTCATAGCCCATGAACTCGTAGCCTGCTCTTTGACCTGTGATGTCCTTTACAGTAACTTCTTCGCCTGCTGCATATCCTTTTGTATCGGAAGGAGCGTTTGTGCCTGCGTATGTTACATAGTATTGTACGCTTTGCCATTGAGCTGTGAATGTAACGTCATTGTTTACTGTGTAGGCTTCATTGGGTTGCAATGTGCCTTCGCCGCTTACGCTACTTAACCAGCCTGAGAATGTGAAGTTATCTCTCGTTAAGCCAGCAGCTAAAGTGATTTGTGTGCCGATAGGATATTTTGTATCAGCAGGAACTGTGCCTTCGCCACTGTTCTTTTCATAATGAACTGTGTATTCGTTTGCCCATTGTGCTGTTAGAGTTGAGTCTGCACCAGGCATTTGATATGTTGCGCCTGCATTGTAAATTGTACCCATTACAGAGCAAAGCCAGCCATTAAATGCAAAGCCGCTCTTTGTGGGAACAGTTACGGGCAATGTTACGTTTGCACCCTGTGAATGGCTACCGCCATCTGTGCTCATGCCTGTACCGCCATCTAGGTCGTATGTAATTATGTATTTTGTTTCTTGCCATACAGCAGTTAGAACCAAATCACCCGTTATACGAATTGCGCCAGAATAATCCGATGTGTATTCTGATTTACCATCTGACCAATGGCTGAAGTTGAAACCAGCCTTTGTAGCTTGTGTGTTGATTACGATATTGGAAATATCCGTACCGTTTTGGTATGATGAACCGTTAACAAAGCCGTCAGGAAGAACGAGCGCTCCGCCATCTGGGTCGAATGTTAATGTGTATTCAATATCCAACTCCCACTTTGCCAAGAATGTCATGTTTGTTTTAACATTAGAAATGACAGCGCCACCATTGTATGTGAAGCCGTCGCACTCCCAACCGTCAAATATATAGCCTTCCCTTTCAGGAATGTTGTTTGGAATCTCATAATATGCGTCATAAGTAAGTGTTTCCTGCGGAGGCATATTTGTAACTTCGTCCGTTGTGTTGGGGTCAAATGTAACTGTTACTTCGGTTCCGCCACCAGGTGTGCTGCCGCCGCCTATTGCGCCGCCGGGATTTGTGCCGCCATCGGAAGGCATTACTGTTCCGTCAAGAACTGTTCCAACGAGCAAGCCGTCAAACACTTCTGAAGTCTTGGGCAATACATCGCCTAAATGCTCCGAAATATTGATGTATGTGTTGTTGATTTCGTCCATCGACTTTGTTTTTGTGCCTGTGCCTGAGGGTGTTGTTCTCAGGTAGAAAGCATAGTCAGCTTCGGTAGGTGTGCCTAATTCGCTTTCTGGGCAGTTACGCTCTTCAATCAGTTCCGCTAAATCCTTATACTTAAACGGGTTGCCTGCTGATTGCATGAGCTTTCCAACATCATCGCCTGAGGTTGCATAGCCGAAAACGTAGAATTGATTTGCCTTTTCTACGAATATAACTATGCTTGATGCTAATTGACCGTCAACCACAGCGAGGTTTTCAGCCAAAAAAGCAGTTAGCGAGTTACGAGCATCGGATAAAGCCGACTTCGCATTGGCTCGCACTATCATATTGGTGAATGCAGGAATTAAAATTGCTGCTAATACACCGATAACCGCTATAACGATTATCAACTCGACGATTGTGAAAGCTCTTTTTTTTGAGTTCTTTCTTTTCATCTCTTTCATATCTCCCTCTCCAATCTTTATTACAGCTTAGAAATAAACTATCCTTTTTCTAACAGTTTTTATTTCTGCCGTAATCTTTACCGTTATTACTAAATAATTCGGTATCTATGATAATATTAAGCAAATATTTAGTCGTTGTCAATCCATATGAAAAGATTAAGACAGCGATTGTGAGAATTAAGAACGGAATTATCCACTTTTAGCCACTTGTGTTGTTTCTTTCTACGTTATGTTTTTGCTTTATTTTCACTTTTTGGCACTGTTGGGACATAAATAATAGTCTTTTTTGTGTATTTTGTTATCTTTTTGTGAAGTTATCTACGCATAATAAAAAGAATTAAACAACATGACACTAATTGTAAATGTTTATGAAAATGCACGAATTTCAATAAATTAGCTAAAATTATTAACTAAGTTTCTTACCAATGCGTTAATGTGTAGATATTTATTCCAAAAACCCCTTATAATGGGCTTATAAGGTGGGTATTCATATCCATAAATGTAAATGCTTATATAATGCAATGGCGTTTGCCCTGAATATGAAATTAGGCTTATTTGCCAAGAACGGCATAATCCGCTAATCGAATTGAAAGCGATGGATGCATTTTCGGGGATTTTGCGATAAATTGTTACAAGGTTTGATATGTGTGTCTTTGGTTTGATTGCCGTGGCTTTCAAAAAGTCCTTCAGCCTCCATTATAGGGTTTGTAAATGTTACAAGGCAAAAGCAAACCCCCTTTCGGGGGCAATTTAGTCGTGTTCGATTCAAACAA
>LSQX01348452.1_pt1 | contig 14929 bp, 12 predicted proteins | sample 654561 | NCBI WGS metagenome assembly LSQX01 (sample SAMN04489861, study PRJNA283612) | anaerobic digester metagenome | isolation source: 4 biogas reactors fed with cattle manure at either 37C or 55C with and... | place: Denmark: Kongens Lyngby | collected 2014 | reverse complement strand
TCAAAAAACGAATTGAGGCAGAATCTGACGGTAAAATAACCGTTCAGCTTTTTCCCACCAGTCAGCTGGGTATGGCTGCCCAGATGATTGAAGGTGTGCAGGGCGGAACTATAGAAGGTGTCTTGATTCCTTCATCGTATTTTGCTTCTTATGCACCGGCGATCGCCATCCTTGACCTGCCTTTCTTGTTTGCCACCGATGGATCCGCATCACAGCAAGCCTATGATATCCTTAATGCCGGAACCAGCCTGGACAAATATCTGGAAAGCAAAGGCTTTGTCGTCGGCGGTTTCCTGTTCTGCGCCAATCGATACATTCTGTCGACACACAAGATCGACAGCATGTCTGATCTGGCGGGCAAAAACATCTGGGCACTGCCGAGCCCAACCCTGCAAAACGAACTCAAAGCCTACGGCGCCTCTCCGGTGACCCTCGATCCGGGCGATATCGCTGTCGCGCTGCAAAACGGCACCGTAAACGGCGTCTGCACCGACCCGACATTCTATTTCTCAATGAGCCTTTATGAAAGCGCCAAATTTATCAACAAAATCCCTTCCAGCGCCATGACCAACTGTTTCTTCTTCAGTGAAAAATGGATCAAAGGGTTGCCGTCTGATGTGAGGGAGTTGGTTCTGAAAACAGCAAAAGCCACTGTTGCCGAATACGAATACGACTATATGAAAACATTCTGGGAAACAGCCGAGAACAAGATGGTTGAAGCCGGTGTGACGATTGTTGAGCCGAGCGCCGCCCTGCTGGCCGAACTGCAAGCGGCCTCTGCCGGCCTGCATGATACCTTCAAAGGCACCGACAAAGACTGCGCCGCCATTTATGATGAATTCCGCGGTCTGGTTGACAAGAAATAACAACATCGGTTTTGCAAAGCTTGCCCGGGCCCATGGACCGGGCAAGCTTTCTTCTATTAAAAAGGAGTGTTTCCACATGAGCATCGGTCTGAAAATCACAAGACAGATCCGTGTTTTTCTGATGGCCATATCATCGGCTTTTATTGCGATGGCCACAGCCTTGGCGACGTTGAACGCTTTGGCACGGCGCTTGGCCCTCGGTGTTGCCTGGTCGGAAGAATTGACCAGTTATTTTGTTGTTCTTCTGGTCTTTTTGGCCATTCCCTACCTCGAAGGCAAGGGTGATCAACTTTGCATTACGGCCATTGACTTGGTGGTCAAGGGTGAAACCGGTCAACGCATTCTTAATTACATTCGTGGTTTGGCAACAAGCGCCGCCTGCGTCATGTTGACATACTATGGATTTTCAGTCACTCTCACGGCGTTCGAGCGTTCACAGGTTACCTATGTTCTTCACATGCCCAAGGGCATCCTTTATGGCATCGCCACCTTAACTTTGGCTCTGACCGTCATTGTCTGGCTGGTCATCATGATCTGCAATAAAGGAGAGTTTGACGAATGATGATAGAAATCCTCTTGCCAGTACTGGCCATCCTGGTTATCCTTTCGCTCTTAAAGTGCCCGATTTATATCTCGATCTTGGGCGCAGCCATTTACCTGCAGCTTTTTGTCAACAAAATGTCCTTAACCAATGTTTTTACCGGTCTCTTTGAATCCATGACCAAAAACAGTTTGCTGGCCGTTCCCTTCTTTATTCTGGCCGGAAGTATCATTGCGGCCAGCTCTTTAGGACAACGTCTGATCAATGTTTTTATTGAGTTGTTGAAAAAAGTCCGCGGCGGTCTGCCGATCGCTTGTCTGCTCTCCAATGCCCTCTTTGGCGCGATTTCTGGTTCCGGACCGGCCGCAACGGCGACCTTCGGCAAAATTATCTACGAACCCCTTGCCAACCGTCACGGGGAAAAGATGTCCCTGGGCATCATCACTTCATCCGCCGCATTAAGTACCATCATCCCGCCAAGCATCTCCATGATTATTTACGGCGTGGCAACCGAAACTTCGATCACCAAGTTGTTTTTGGGCGGGTTTTTGCCGGGCGCTCTGATCGTGGTCATTGTCGGTATCTACCTGGTCATCAGGGGCAAGCCTTTGGCCACGGCAACCACCGCCGGTTCGACCTCTATCGACGAGTCGTTCAGCTGGAAGAAAGTCGGCAAGGCTTTTTACGAGGGCATTCCGGTTTTGATTTTACCGGTGATCGTCCTGGGCAGCGTTTATACCGGCCTGTTCACACCAACGGAATCCGGCGCTTTGGCGGCTGTTTATTCTTTTTTTGTCGCGGTCTTTTTTACCAAAGATGTTAATTTCAAGCAACTGTTTGCCATCTTAAAGGAATCATCGCGCACAACCGCTCAGATCTTTTTGTTGATCGCCACCAGTACGGTTTTCGCCCAGGCTGCCACCATCGCTCAACTGCCCCAGTTGCTGACCAACGCTTTTTCAGGGATGTCCAGCACGATGTTCTTGCTGACGTTGAATATCCTGTTGTTGATCGTCGGTTGTTTCTTCGATACAGGGGCAGCGATCCTGATTCTGGCACCGATGCTGCTTCCGACAGCCACCGCATTGGGAATTGACACGCTCCATCTGGGCATCGTCTTTGTCGTCAATTTGGCGATCGGTCTGTTTACACCGCCTTTCGGCTTGAATATCTTTGTGGCCCAAAGCATCCTGAAGCGTCCGATGGGTCTGATTTCCAGATCATTGGTGCCTTACATCATCCTTTACATTGTTGCGGTCTTGATCATCACCTACGTTCCACAGATATCATTACTCCTGCCTAATTTGCTGGGATAATCGAGAAAAATACTCAATCGAATGTAAAAATTTAAAAAGAAGTCGCGGTCATTTTACCAAATTCGATCGCGACTTCTTTAGAACATTCGCATCTTCACTATACAAATTTACAAGCTGCGGTAAAATGGTATAGACTACGTTTATAGCAAAAACTGTGGGGTATCTATTTTGCTGCAAAACAGACCTGCGCTCGACAACATCGATCCGGAAAATCAATTCAGACTGAGAGCAGAAGCAAAATGGCAATTGCTTTACGGCTTCCTGACACCGATCCTGGTGATGCTGATCGCGTTTATCGCTGCCGGCCTCGCCCCGTTTGGCAACCGCAACCTGATGGCGATGGACGCATATGCCCAGTATTTTCCCATGCTCCGAGAATACGTCCGCGCCGGTTCCGATTGGTCTTTTGCCGGAGCCTTGGGCTTTAATCAATTAACCCAATCTGCCTATTACACCAACAGTCCCCTTTGGCTGTTGCTCCATCTTGTTCCGCTGAAGTTTACGATTGAAGCTGTGCATTTTATTATCCTTTTCCGTTTTGGTTTGGCCGGTCTCAGCTTTACGTATTTCATCGTACGCTATTATAAGTCTCGGTCGAAATTTGCCTTTATTTTCGCCGCGGCTTATGCGTTATCGGCTTACACATTGGCATTTATCAATCAATTCATGTGGATGGATCTTGTTGTTTTGCTCCCGCTGTTGGCGGCATCCCTGTGGCGTTCGTGGGAAAAAGATCAGTTCATTCCCTACATTTTGGTTCTGGCGACGGCCTTATATACCAATTTTTATCTTGCCTATATGCTTTGTTTATTTGCGCCGCTATGGTCGATTCATTTGATGTTCAGGCAAAAAGAAGCCACGCGCAAGCGTTGGCGCTATCTTATCAAGTTTGCCTTTGCCTCGCTGATCGCGTCAGGATTGGTTGCTTTTGTTCTGATCCCTACTTTTTTGAGTTTGCGAAACACCTTGGCCGTTGGATTAAGCCCTCCCGATACTCTGAAATTATATCATCCGATCCGAAATTACCTGCTACGCTTTCTTCCCTTTCAAAAAATATCCTTGGCTTTTGAAGAGGCCAATCTTTACTGTGGTTTAACCGCCTTTCTTTTAGCTGTCTTTTATTTGTTTTCACGACAACGAACCGCGCGGGAACGATGGATTTTTTCCTTATTTATTATCGGCTCGTATTTCAGCTTCAACCTGAATTTCCTCGATTATTTGTGGCACGGCCTGCACTTTCCCAACCAGTTGCCGGCCAGGCAAAGTTTTCTTTTTATTTTTGTCCTGCTGATTTATGCCTGCAAAGTGTATGACACCAATAATTTCACCATCCGCTTCCAAGCCCTTGATCTTCACAAGCCCCGAAAAAGCCTCAACCTGAAAACATGGATCGCCATCGTGCTTCTTTTGGAAATACTGGTCAATGCCGCATTTACCTTGACAACGTATACCTGGAAAGCAGATCACGGGGATTACATCCAATACGAGGCCGAAATGCATGATCTCTTGGAGACCTACGCGCCGCAGGGAAACGAATTTTATCGCATCGAATTTCTACAGCCTGCCCATAATCAGGGTTTGCGTTACGGCTACAACGGACTGGGCTACTATTCCTCCCTGATGTCCAAGAAATGCTATCAGTTCTTTCAAAACATCGGCATGGAGGTTTATGCCCGGAACGTGAGTACGAATTATGTTCCGGATGCCCTTTTGAATGATGTTTTTGCCGTGAGGTACCTCATTCAGAAAAATGACGCGCCGGTCGAGATCGAAAAACTCAATTTAATCAAAGTCAAGGAGCTGGAAAAACTGACGCTTTACGAAAATCCCGGTTTTCTTCCCCTTGGTTTTGCCATAAGCGGGATGGATTTTCAAGGCACAAATGCCACCCAGATGAAAGCCCGGTTGGAAGCAAGCTTTCGGGCGGATCCTCAGTCGAATCCTGTGCATTTGCTAACCTTAACCGAATATAGACCCGATAGAATAAAGGGGCACCTGTCCCTGCCCCAAGACGCGCAGCTCCTGACCAGCATCGGAGCGGAAAAGGGCTGGAAAATCCTTGTCGACGGAGTCAACGCCGAGACATTTCAAGCCTTTGATTACTTGCTGGCCGCATCGCTCAAGGCAGGCGACCATGATATTGAGCTGCTTTATACGACGCCGGGGAAAATCGCAGGTTCCTGCATCTCGATCAGCTGTCTTCTGCTTTTGTTTGCTTGGGCTTGGATCGATCGATACAAACATCGCAAGAAGGCTTGATTCTCGGTCCCCTCGGGTGATTTCGGCGCCTCATGCCAAGACCACGCGCAAGACCGTTTATTTGACCCCTTCAATGATTTTGGCTACAATATTGGTGTGTCGACATTATCAAAACACATCATCGTTTGCCCAAGACCGACCCGATAAAACAATATCTTTTCCGCTGAGGCAAGAAAGGCTCGCCGGGCTTGCCGGCGCCAACTTCAGGCCATGCGGAACAATTGGGAAGGCGGTCGTCACCAATTCAATACGCAGGTATTGCCGTTTTGGAAACAATACGGGATACGGCCTCAAAAAATGTGGTATGACCTTTATTGCTCCAAAGACCGCGCGTATGATCCCTATTACATACCGGCGGACATTTATTGGCAGAAGATCTATCCCGCCCTGAATCAAGCTGATTTTCGCCACGCCTATACGGACAAGTGCTTCTACGAGCACCTGTTTCCGTCTCTAAAACAGCCGAAGACAATCTTGAGAAACAGCAATCATTGTTTTTATGATGCTACCGGTCGGATTTTGAGCTTTGATCAGGCGAAATCCGTCTTGAAGTCCAAGAAGCGCTTTGTCATCAAACCGGCCATATATAGTGGCGAAGGTGTGGATATTTTTTCTATGAACGGGAAAAAGATCCGGATCTGGATTTTGCCGGTCTGCTGGTTTTTGAAAAAGAAAGGGCGATAGGATGAACATTTCTGTTTTAGGTGCCGGTAACGGCGGTACGGCGGTAGCGGCCGAGCTGAGCCTGCAGGGCCACGAGGTCAATCTTATTAAGACATCTCACGCCATGAATGATGAAAACTTTAATCATCTGCTGCAAAATGGCGGTGTGGTTCATCTCCTTGAAAAGAAGAAAAAAACCACGGCTCGGATCAAACACGTAACCCGTGACCTTTCCCGAATCAGCCAAAGCCAGCTGATTATTATCTATATTCAGACCAACTATCATGAAGATTTGATTAAACGGATCCGGCCTTTTCTTCGCGACGGACAAATTCTTCTTTTGAATCCCGGCTATCTTTCTACGGCTTATGTGCTGAAACACTGCCCGGACATCGACCTTATTGTTTGTGAGGCTCAAAGCTCATTTTTGGATTGCCGAATTACCAAACCGGGAACCGTAAAAATCGGTTTTCGCAATGTCAGAAATCCATTGGGCATCTATCCGGTCAAACGCAGGAAAGAGGCTCAATCAACGCTTGATCAACTTGATTTTCCCTTTGTTTATCTGCCCTCGGTCATCGAGGCCGCGCTTCATAATCCAAATTTGATCGTTCATACCGTAGGTGCCATTATGAGCATCCCCCGCATCGAAAAAACCAAGGGAGATTACTGCATGTACCATGAGGTCTTCACGCCCGGCGTCTGGCGAATTCTGGAAGCTTTGGATGAGGAAAAAATGGCCGTGATGGAAAAACTGGGCTGCAAGCGGCTTTCATATGTTGAGGCTTGTAAATATCGCAACACCTTGGATGATAACCGAGGTGCCAAAGAGGTGTTCTTCTGGTATGCCGGCATGCCCACCCGGGCCAAAGGGCCCACCACCGTCGACTCCCGATATATTTCAGAGGACGTTCCCCAAGGGCTTGTCCTTCTGGAAACCTTGGGACAGAAACTGAAAATCGAAACACCCATTTGCTCCTCGCTGATCCATATGGCTTCCGCCGCTTTGGACCGCGACCTGCGAGAAGAAGGCAGGTCGATAAAGCGCATAGGAGAACATATATTGGAGTTGATCATTCAAGATAGTCGTGACGCACGGATTGCGGATACCGATCGGAAAAAACCAACGCTATCGATGCCGGATCCGTTCGGCAGGCCATCCTCAAGGCCGTTGCGGAAAAATTACCCGTTTTTTGCCGAAATAGTACCCCACGCCGAGCAAGATTTGAAACAAGGAAGCCAGCGGCGCGGCAAAACCAACGGCAAACAAGCCGATGCCCCCGAACAAGAAGGCCAACGGTGCTCGAACAACAATGGTTGCCAGCAGACCGTTCAGCATGGTAAAGCGCGTACGACCGCATCCGTTGAAAAATCCGTTCAATGGAAAAACCACCGCAACCATCAGATATTCCAAACTGGCCGAGCGCAGATAGAGCACACCGCTGGCGATGATGGCTTGATCCGAAGTAAAGATCGCCAAGACTGATTCAGGCGATATCTGTATCCAAATAAACAGCAAGGCGGCAAATGTCACGGCAATCTGCAGGCTGACCCTCAAAATACGCTTGATACGCTTATATTCTCCGGCACCGAAATTCTGACCAGCCATTGCCGCCACCGACATACCCATCGCGCCGGACAACATCATCGCGAAAATATCAAACCGCATCACAACCCCGACCGCGGCCGACGGCACGACACCGAGCCGATTGACGATGGCATTAATGAGAATGAAAGAAACGTTGATGACCGTTTCCATCAAAGCCAGCGGCAAGGCCATCCGGATCAATTCCAAAGCTCGTTTGCCATCCGGTTTAAATCTTCTTATCTTAAAATCAAAGACAAAGTTTCTTTTTTTCAAATAGACAACCGCAAATATAAAGCCGATGACCTGAGCAAGCATCGTCGCCCAGCCTGCGCCGGCGGCACCCATATGCAAACCGCCGATCAAGAACAAATCAAGCAAAATATTGATCACGCTGGTCAGCCCGATAAAAATCAGCGGACTTCGCGAGTCGCCCATCCCCCGCAAGATGGCGCTGACTCCCAGATAGCCATAGGAAAAGAGCAGACCGGCCGCGCAAATCAAAACATAAAGACGGGTCTGAGCAAAGGCCTCGGCCGGAATATTAATGGCGGAAAGCAACGGATCGATTAAAGTAAATAATCCGATCATGATCACAGCCGCCACCAAAGCAAACAAAGTAAAAATCGTACCGATTGTCTCCTTGAGCTCCTTGGTGTTTTTGGCTCCCACATATTGGGCGATAAACACCGTTCCCGCTGTAATAATACCGGTAATCGGACCATTGACAATGAAGATGACCATACTGCCGTTGGCCACGGCCGCGATCCCGGCCGCGTCGGAAAACCGACCGACAATAATCATATCCGCCATGCTGTACAGGGCCTGGATCAAGGACGACAGTAAAAAAGGCAGGCTGAAAACAATCAGCTGCCGCGTCACATGCCCCTGGGTCAGATCCTGTCCAAACTTCATTTTGTTTTGCTCCCCTGCCGGTATATGTGCTGATATGCTCTCCAAATCCTTTTGATTCTACCATAAAAGGTGTTGACAAGGTGGTTTTCGGATGTTAAGCTTTGAATAAAGTTAGCCTTGGTTAACTTTGCTTGAGCTTATTGATGCTCTCGGCAAAAATGCAATAACCATACAGCTCTTGCCGACGGTCAGGATGGAGAACCAAACCATGATCAGCATTTTTTCTCTGAACAGATCCCAACCACGCAGGCGCAGACGGCGTTTCCGCGGGAGAGAGGGTCCGATGACCCTTTCCAACGGAGAAGTGAACAAAACATACACGATCCGAGCCGTCAACACGGCGGATAAGGATATGCAGGATTATTTGTTCACATTGGGTTGTTATCCGGGTGAATCCATCACGATTATCGCCAAACTCGCCGGAAACTACATCGTCAATATCAAAGACGCACGATACAGCATCGATGACGTACTGGCAAAATCCGTTATTATCTAAAAAGAACACAAGGAGATCAGAACATGAAAATCGCATTAACCGGTAACCCAAACAGCGGTAAAACAACACTATTCAACGCAATTACCGGCAAAATTGAGTATGTCGGCAATTGGCCGGGTGTCACAGTGGAAAAAAAAGAAGGAACCATCAAGGCAAGTCTGAATCCGAACAAACTGAACCTGGTGGCGGTTGACCTCCCCGGCGCTTACTCGATGTCGCCGTACACGAGTGAGGAGAGCATTACAAGTGAATTTGTTAAAAATGAAAAGCCGGATGTCATTATCAATATTGTCGATGCGACAAATCTTTCCCGCAGCCTTTTCTTCACGACACAACTCTTGGAGCTTGGCATCCCGGTGGTTGTGGCCCTCAATAAAATCGACATGGTCGAAGCCAAGAACGACACCATCAATGTGCAGTTGCTTGAGCATTATCTCAATTGCGACGTTGTGGCAACATCGGCGACAAAATCCAGAGACAATGGCTTGGATTTATTATTGGAAAGAGCTGTTGAAGCCGGCAGACGCGGTACACAGACGCCGCCGCGCATTGATGACCTGAAGGAAGCCCATTCGAAACGTCAGTTCCGTCAGGCTGACAGGGCCAGGTTTGAATTCATCAAGAACGTGGTAGCCGAGGCGGAGCGGAAAAAAATCAGCCCCGCCGCACAAACGCGTCAAGACAAATGGGATCGCGTCATCGCCCACAAATGGTTGGGCATACCGATTTTCATCGCGGTCATCTGGTTTATTTTCTGGGTATCACAAGCATGGCTGGGGCCGCAGCTGGCAGATGTCTTTGTCGGCTGGCTTGAAACTTTCCAGGAATGGGTCGCAGGGCTTCTGGAAACCGCCAACCCCATCGTGACATCCTTGCTCGTCGACGGTATGATCGGCGGCGTCATCGCGGTGGTCGGCTTCCTGCCCCTCATCATGATCATGTTCTTTCTGATGGCTTTGTTTGAGGACTGTGGTTACATGGCACGCGTGGCCGTCGTGATGGATCGCTTTTTCAAAAAGATCGGCCTTTCCGGACGAAGCGTGATCCCGATGATCATTGGAACAGCCTGCGCGATACCTGGTGTAATGGCAACCAGAACAATTAAAAATGAACGCCAGCGCCGTACAACGGCCATGCTGACACCATTCATGCCCTGCGGAGCCAAGCTTCCGATCATCGCTTTGTTTGCAGGTGTGTTTTTCGCGGACAATGCCTGGGTCGGCACATCCATGTACTTTCTGGGAATCGTTGTGATCCTGATCAGCGCGGTCATCATCCGCAAAATAACCGGAGATACTTCCCAAAGTTACTTTATCATGGAACTGCCGGAATACCGCATCCCCAGTGTCAAGCGCGCGTTGATTTCCATGTTGAGCCGCGCGAAGGCGTTTATCGTTAAAGCCGGTACCATCATCCTTATCTGCAACACCGCGGTTCATGTCATGCAGACATTTGACTGGAGTTTCAGCGTCGTCCCCGAATCAGCTCCCGAAACCAGTATTCTGGCATCCATCGCCGGTCCGATTTCTTTGTTGTTTATCCCTCTTGGCTTCGGTATTTGGCAATTCGCCGCGGCCGCCGTCACCGGGTTCATCGCCAAAGAGAACGTCGTTGGCACGCTGGCGGTCACCTTCGGCATCGCAAACTTCATCAGCACGGAAGAGCTGTCGTTGATCGGTGAAGCCGGAGCAGCCGGCGGCGTCGCAGCGGCTTTTGCCATCACCCCCGTTGTGGCTCTTTCTTATCTGATCTTCAACTTGTTCACCCCGCCCTGCTTTGCGGCAATCGGAGCAATACGCGCTGAGGTCAACTCTGCCAAATGGACGTGGGGAGCGATCGGGTTCCAGCTTTCTGTGGGTTATACCTTAGCATTCTGTGTGTACCAGATCGGTTCCTGGATCACAACCGGAAGCCTTGGCAACGGTTTTGCCGGCGGCTTGATCGCGGTACTGGTCATCTTTGCCGTCATCGGCGGACTGATGGCACGAGGCGGAAGAAAGGCAACCATTGAGGCCAAAACAGAAATGAAGGCCGGTGCGTAAGTATGTGGGCAACGTGGATCGTTATTGGTATAGTCGTGCTCATGATCGTAGGAGCACTCCTTGCGACCGTGAGATTAAAAAAACGAGGCGTAAAGTGCATCGGCTGCCCTTACGCCCATCAATGCGCCCGGAATCGACAAAAATCCGACAGCTGTGAAATTTGACAACGATTTTACAACTCATGTCTTTCTAACTTTACATTCGGTCGGTATCCTTGTGAGTATAGGAGAAAGAAACCATACATTAAAAAGGAGTGTACCGACATGAAAAACATGAAAAAACTGATTTATTTTGTTCTGATCGCAACCTTGTTGCTTGGCGCTCTGACCGGATGCGCCGAAAAGGGCGGCTCGGTTTCCACCGACGGATCCACTTCCATGGAAAAGGTTATCGGTGCTCTGGGAGAAGCCTTCGAAAAGAACAATAAGAACGTAACCTTTACTTACAACCCCACCGGCTCCGGTTCCGGCATCAAAGCGGTTCTGGAAGGACGCTGCGACATCGGTCTTTCCAGCCGTAGTCTGAAAGAAGCCGAAAAGGCCGACGGCCTGATCGAGACGGTTCTGGCTTATGACGGCATCGCCATCATTGTCAACCCGGCAAATTCTGTGGCGGATCTTACACTGGAGCAAATTGCCGAAATTTATACCGGTAAGATTACCAACTGGAACGAAGTCGGCGGTAATGATGAAGCGATCGTTCTGATCGGCCGTGAAGCCGGATCCGGTACCCGTGACGGTTTTGAATCCATCACCGATACCAAAGACACCTGTCAGTACAGGCAGGAACTGACCTCGACCGGCGACGTAATCACGACCGTTGCCAGCAACCCCAGCGCCATTGGCTACGCTTCTCTCGCTTCCGTCAAAGACAGCGTTAAGGCGATTTCCGTGGGTGGCGTGGCTCCCAGTGAGACCACGGTCAAGGACGGCAGTTATGCTGTGCAGCGCCCCTTTGTGCTGGTCACAAAGAAAGACACCAAGCTTTCCGCAACCGCCCAGAAGTTCTTTGACTATATCACCTCTGCCGCCGCGAACGAAATCATCACCTCTTCCGGTGTCGTTCCTGCAAAGTAACACCGACAGGAAAGAAACGCTTTTTATGTTATGATTTAAGCGGCGGCGAATATGCCGCCGCTTAAAGGTATGAGAGGTGATGGCAATAAAAAACAAAAAGAAGTTGATTGAAAACGTCATTCACGGCATATTTCTTATTTTAGGACTGGTGACGGTCGGATGCGTTTTGCTGATTACAGTATATTTAATTGTTTCCGGCATCCCGGCGATCCGAGAGATCGGCTTGGTTGATTTCCTGTTCGGCCCCAAATGGGCATCCACCGCCGCCGAACCGAAATATGGCATTCTTCCCTTCATTCTAACCAGCATCTATGGTACGGCAGGAGCTATTCTGATCGGTGTTCCCATCGGTTTCTTTACTGCGGTATATCTCGCCAAGCAGGCACCGACGAGGTTTAAAACCGTAATGGAAAACGCTATCAGTTTGCTGGCAGGTATTCCCTCCGTGGTTTACGGTTTCGTAGGGATGATGGTGCTGGTTCCGGGGATTCGTAAAGTCTTCAACGTGCCGGACGGCGCGAGTTTGTTGGCCGCCATCATTGTGCTGGCGGTCATGATCCTGCCCTCCATCATCAAGGTTTCCATGACATCCCTCGAAGCCGTCCCCAAGGAATATGAAGATGCTTCGCTGGCTCTTGGAGCAACCCCCATTGAAACATACTTCAGGGTATCTGTTCCGGCCGCAAAAAGCGGTATTGCGACCGCGGTTGTGCTGGGAGTAGGCAGGGCGATCGGCGAGGCCATGGCGGTTATGATGGTATCCGGCAATGCCGCCAATATGCCGTCCTTGTTCCAGAGCGTCCGTTTCCTGACAACCGCTGTTGCAAGCGAAATGGCCTATTCCAGCGGATTGCAGCAACAAGCATTGTTTTCCATTGCTTTGGTGCTGTTCCTGTTTATTATGCTGATCAATGCGACTTTGAACTTCTTTCTCAAGGGGCAAAAGGAGGGGGCGTAAAGATGCAACACAATTCACTCCCGGCCAGACGAAAGTTGTATATCGGCATGATGCGCGTATTGATGTGGCTTGCCGTTTCGATTGCCGGAGCGCTGGTGCTTTTTTTGGTTAGCTATGTTCTGATCAAGGGCATCCCCAACATCACATGGGAACTGTTGTCCACCAAACCCAGCTACCTCGACGGAACCATCGGCATTTTGCCGAACATTTTAAATACGGTTTATATCATCCTTGCCACGTTGGTGGTCGTGTTGCCGCTGGGTGTCGGCGCTGCGATCTATCTCACCGAATACGCCGGCAATCAAAAGATCGTGGGCATGATCGAGTACGCCGCCGAAACGCTCTCCGGCATCCCCTCCATTATTTACGGTTTGGTCGGCATGTTGTTCTTCTGCCAATTTATGAATATGCAGACATCTCTTCTGGCCGGCAGCTTAACGCTGGTGATCATGAACCTGCCCACGATCATGCGCACAACCCAGGAAAGCCTGAAAACCGTTCCGCAAAGCTATCGTGAAGGCGCGTTCGGCCTCGGCGCCGGCAAATGGCGCGTGATTCGCACCGTTGTGCTGCCCGGTTGTGTGGACGGTATCGTAACCGGCTGTATTTTGGCTATCGGCCGCATTTTGGGCGAGTCTGCGGCGCTGCTCTTTACCGCCGGGTTTGCTCATGCGCTGAACGGTCTGTTTGACGGATTGACCAGCGCCGGAGCAACGCTGACCGTTGCGCTCTATGTTTATGCAAAAGAACAGGGTGAATTTGAGGTGGCATTTGCGATTGCCGCTATTTTGATGGTATTGACGGTTCTGGTCAATCTTGGGGCCACCCTTGTGGGCAAATACTTCAAGAGGAAGAATAGCGTATGAATATAATAACAGCGAAGGATCTGTGCCTGTGGTATGACGCTTTGCAGGCGCTAAAAAATATCGATGTCGAAATTCCGGAGAAAACAATCACGGCTTTGATCGGTCCCTCCGGTTGCGGTAAATCGACATTCCTTAAAACCCTTAACCGCATGAACGATTTGATCCCCGGCGTAAAAATCACGGGAAACGTCCATTATCAAGGCCAAGACATTTATGCCCCCGGCGTGGATGTCAGCGAGCTGCGCCGTCAGGTCGGAATGGTTTTCCAAAAACCAAATCCTTTCCCCATGAGCATCTATGACAATGTCGCCTACGGCCCCCGCACCCACGGAATTACCGCCAGAGTGAAGCTGAATGAAATTGTTGAACGATCTTTACGAAATGCTGTTATTTGGGATGAGGTCAAGGATCGGCTGAAAAAGAATGCTTTGGGCCTTTCCGGCGGGCAACAGCAGCGTTTATGCATTGCAAGGGCACTGGCCGTGGAGCCGCAGGTGCTTTTAATGGATGAACCCACCAGCGCCCTTGATCCGATCTCGACTTCTAAAATCGAGGAGCTTGTTACTTCCCTCAAGGAGAAGTACACTATTATTATCGTCACCCACAATATGCAACAGGCCGTCCGTATTTCGGATCAGACCGCGTTTTTCCTGTTGGGTGAGCTGATCGAATATGGCAATACGGAAGAGATGTTCTCCAAACCGAGGGAGAAACGCACCGAGGCTTATATTACGGGGAGGTTCGGATGATGAGAAGCCGATTTGACGAGCAGCTGGCGCTGCTCAACAGAGAGATTATTGAAATGGGCGCTTTGTGTGAGGAAGTGATTTCCCTCGCATCCTCCGCCCTGTCCGAAGGCGATATGAAACTGGCCGCGCAAATAGAACCTCTTGACCGTATCATCGATCAAAAAGAACGCGATATTGAAACCCTTTGCATCAGGCTGCTGCTGCAACAACAACCCGTTGCCCGGGATTTGCGGCAGATTTCCGCTGCTCTGAAAATGATCACCGATATGGAGCGCATCGGCGACCAGGCAGACGATATCGCCGACATCATCATGTCCCTCAACGGGCGTACGGTCGAAGAACACAGCCATATTAATGAAATGGCGACGGCAACCATGAAAATGGTAACGGACAGTGTGGATGCTTACGTGAAGCGTGACATCGCCCTTGCCCAAGCCGTGATTGATTATGACGATGTGGTGGACGAATGCTTCATCTGCGTTAAGAAAAATCTGATTAAGATGATCGCCGCCAATCCGGATGATGGCGAATACGCTCTCGCGCTCCTGATGATCGCAAAATATTTTGAGCGTATCGGCGATCATGCCACCAACATCG
>LSQX01249855.1_pt1 | contig 14930 bp, 7 predicted proteins | sample 654561 | NCBI WGS metagenome assembly LSQX01 (sample SAMN04489861, study PRJNA283612) | anaerobic digester metagenome | isolation source: 4 biogas reactors fed with cattle manure at either 37C or 55C with and... | place: Denmark: Kongens Lyngby | collected 2014 | reverse complement strand
TCTCGCCGTTGGCGGTCTGTGCGGCGGGCACCGTCGTGGCATCATCAAGGTCGGCCTGCGGCTGACCGTCGCGAGACCAGCGGTAGCGGTGGGTGATCGTGTCATCATCGGGATCGTCGCCGCCGGTCACACTCACCTGCAGGTCATCGGTGGTGAGAGGCGCGGTCGGCGTGATCTCCGCCACCACCGGCCCCGGCACGGTGTTGCCGATCGTCAGCTCGTCGAAGCCTGTGGGGCCGTCTACCTGGCCGTCGTTGGGCGTCATCTCGTAACGCCACACCTGGCCTTTCACGGTGCGGCCTGCGGGCACCGTCGTGGCATCGTCAAGATCCGCCTGATGCACGCCGTCGAGGAACCAGCGGCGTGTGAGAGTGACGGGATCGAGGTTCGGGTCGGTCGACTCGGTTACCACCGTGAGCAGCAGGTCATCGGTGGTGAGCGGTGCGTCGGGCTGAATGTCCACCACCGGCTGTGTCGGCGGCACATTCCCTCCCCTTGACGCGGTCTCGGTGTTCCCCCAGGCGCCGAGATTGACACGCCCACCGTTGGGGTCCGACTCGCGCGAGAAGTCCGAGGCCGGGTCGCCATTGTCTATGCAGGGGCTGTGTTCGTCATCCACAATCCACGATTGGCTCCAGTGGTTCCAGCGTCCGAAGACCGACTTGAGGTGGTAGCCATCTACCCCGCCGTCTACAAAGAGGGGGTCTGCATTGAAGTTGTCGGTGCCCCCTACGTTAACTGCGTCAGGTCCGATGCAGCAGTAATCTACGTCTATGTTCCCCTGCAGAGGTGTGCCGTCAGTGTTGGCCCAGACTATTGAGTTGCTGATAGTGGCGCTTCCCGTCTCTATGCGGAACGCCCCGCCAACATTGTCGGCCATGGTGCAGTTGGTCAGTTCCCAGTTGCTGCCCTGTGTGTCATTGATGCAGATGGCCGGGCCGTCGGAGCCCCGGTTCCCTGCAAACAAGTTGTTGGAGATGGGGAAGATTGGCCAGGCTGCCTGCCGGTCGATGAACACGCCACCACCAACAGCGACGCCGGTGCCTCCCCCGAGAGTGTTCTCGACGAAGCTGTTCTCGGACATTCGCGTCAGAGGTGCGTATATGCAGACCGCGCCCCCGTTGCGGGTGGAGGTGTTATACTGGAACTTGCACCGGTAGATGTCGCTCGTGCCGCTCTTGTGGACTATCGCGCCTCCATCGCGTCCCGCCGTGTTTGAGGCGATGTAGCACTGGCTTACTTTCGTCGTGCCGCCATCGATGCAAATCCCACCACCATCGCCGGTCGCATTGTTGAACATGAGATGATTGCCGATTATGGAGGCATCGGAGTTGATCACGTAGATGCCGCCTCCGTCGCCGCCTGACTGGCTGTGAGCCACCACTCCGTTGGTGAAGGTCGGCGCGCCACCCTCGATGTAGACGCCGCCACCGCGGCTTTGAGCGGCATTCTCCGAAACAGTAATCAGGGACATCTCCAGCGAAGAATCCGTCACATGCAGGCCTCCACCGTTGTTGGCGGAGCCGCCTTTGACCACGAAGTTCGAAAACTTGGCCGACGCAGGTACATCGGAGATCGTTACCACGCTGGTCTGGCCGCTGCCGTTGATCGTTCCGCCGTTCCGCGTGGAGACCCGGATGTCCTTGCCGGCCCACGTGATGTCCTCGTTGTACGTCCCCGACGCAACCTGCACCTCGTCGCCATCCCACGCGGCGTCGATTCCCCCCTGGATGGTCGCATACTCGGCGGGAACCTGAATCAGACCGGAGATGTGTACCTCCGCCTGGGCGGGCGTCCCATCGAGCAGGCCGTCCGTCGGCGTCACCACGCATTTCCACATGTTGCCCGGTTCAGTGGCGTCGGCGGGAAGCGTCGTCATACCATCATAGGCCGGGCGATGCACGCCATCCTCGTACCACTCGTAGCGGTAGGTGACCGGATCGACGTTCGGGTCCACGGCCGGCGTGACGATGCTGCACACGAGCGGCTGCGTCGTCTCAGGGGACGCGGGCATAACCTCTACCACCAGGCCATAGGGCTGCACATTGCCGCCCTTCGACGCCTCCGCGGTGTTGCCGTATGCGCCCATATTCAGCCGCCCCGCCGGCCAGTCGGATTCGTTGGAATGGTCCGCGACAGGGTCTGCTTTGTCTATGCATGGGCTATGTTGCTGCGGCGGATCGGTCACCCATCCGCCGGGGGTGTAGCGACCGATGGCTGAACGGAGATGGAAATCAGCGGTCTCGGGGCTTGCGAATTTTGGATCGACGGAGATGTTGCCGTTGAGACCAGTCTGATTGAGTATACCGCGGTAGAGCAGCCCCTGGCCATAGACGTTGGAGTTGGAGATGTTGAGTGGGGTTCCAACCACGGCGACCCCGACGAAGTAGCCAGACTCCACGATGGAGTTGGTGATTGTGAGTGCGCCGCTCGTCGCTTCTACCATGGCCGAACAGCCGGCAGGCGCGGCCAGAGTGCAGCGGTCTATGGTGACTGCGGCAGCGGTGAGCACCTGTGGGGCAAACGGATCGCAGGTATTGCGGTGCAGCAGGCAGCCCATGACGTGTCCTGGCGTACCCATGACGAGAATGCCGCTACCGGCCTGGTTTGAGGCGAAGATCGAGTCATCGATAGTGCAGCTTGCCCCGGCAGCGGCCGCAATCGCCCCGCCATAACCGCTCGCGCTATTGCCCTGGAACAGGCAATCTCCTACTGACAGACTAGAGGCCAGAGATCCGTCCGCGAAGTAGATTGCTCCGCCGTGTATGGCGCGGTTGTAGTTGAATGTCACGCCCTCAACTGCGGCGCCTGTATTCGCGAGATACATACCGGCGCCGTAGCCACGGGCCGGAGCCAGAGCATCGTTATGCTCGATGACGCCGTCGGTGATCTGGAGGTTGGTCGTCCCGGTGACGAATATGCCCCCACCGTGTGGGGCCACATTGCTCTGGATCACGTTCTCCACCAGGAGCGGGGAGGTGCACATAAACATGAATATGCCTCCGCCTGGTCCGTCCGCACTATTGCCGTAGATATGGTTGCGCAGGATCGTGGGCGAACCCCAATCGATCCGCATCCCGCCACCGTCGGCCTGCGTGTGGTTTCCGGTGATGACGTTGTCGCTGAAGGTCAGGGAGGATCTTTGCAGCCACACTCCTCCCCGGGTTGTTCCGCCGGTGACTGTGAAACCGGAGAAGCTGGCGGTTGCAGAAACGTCGTGGATGAACACCACGGGGACAGTGGAGTTTCCGTTAATGGTCGTTACGTCTGCCCCCGCCCCGATCAGCTGAAGGTCCTTGTTGTCCCACATGACGAGCTCGTTGTAGGTTCCTGCCGCCACCTGAACCGCGTCTCCGTTCGAAGCAGCAGTGATCGCCGCCTGAATAGACCCATAGTCGAAGGTGGGCGGCCCGGTGGGACCAACGGTGATGGTAGCCGAGAATGCGCCCGCGGCTGTCAACACAAGAAGTATGCTGACGAAGATGGCCTTAAGTGGCACAGTGGTGCTGTGCTCAGAGGTCTGCATTGTTGCCTTTCCTATTGCGAACGACATGGAGTGATCGTATTGCCGGGCACGTGGTTCTGCTATCGACGATCCCCGCTGCGTGGAAAAACCTGTAGACGTGGCCGCTACAGCCGCTGCCAACTCTCTCGCACCGCGGCAGTCATATCGATGCGCTCTTCGACCGTCTCCGCCGGCGCTGCTGAGACCTCGAGGGTCCTTCCACCATTATACTTCTGATCGCGCAGAGCTTGCAAGAAAGGTACAAAATCGAGACAGCCTTCGCCGGGGATCCGGTGGTCTTTGCCATCAATGTCCACATCGTGCAGATGGAGCGTGAAGAGCTTGCCCGAGGAGAGCGCGATCTGCAGTTCATCCAGCAGGTCCAACTGCGCCTGCTGCGAGTGCCCGATGTCCATGCAGAGGCCGACATGATCGCCGAGGCCGTCTATCAGTTCGAGGATCGAGGCCATGGTTGAGCCGGGATGGCCATCGCGACCAAGATTCTCCACCGCCAGCCTCAAACCGGCTTCCTCTGCCGCGTCCGCCAGCGCCTCAAGCGACTTGCGCGACTGAGCGGGCGTCGCGGCCCATGCCTCATCACTCCTGTCCGCACCACCGCTCACCGGATGGATGACGATCTCCGGGATGCCGGAGGCCTGCATCAGCCCGAAGTAACGTATGTCTTCCTGTACCGAGGCAATGCGCGAGTCGTCATCGAGGAGATCTATCTGGCGGCCCATCCGGGGGCAATGCACGGAGGGAACGGTAATACCTGCGTCGGCAAGCCGCGCGCAGGTCTCTTCAGGCGCACTCTCCCACTGCGCCACGATCGGGGCCCACCCGGCGGATAGCTCAATCTGAGTGAAGCCTGCGTCGGCCATCAGCCGAATCGCGGCCTCTGCTTCGACATTGCCAACCAGCCACGTTGAGAGCGCGTATTCGTTCATCTGATGATCTCCCCTGAGGAGACGAGGTCGCTGAATAATGGGCGCAATCGGTATTCCTCAGGAAGATGGTCCAGACCTGCCAGATGCTCGCGCTATCGGGAGATCAGCGGCCCGGCCCCGGCCCCGGATTGTCCGGGGCCGGGTCTGCACGTGGCAGGTCAATGACGACGAAGGTCCGCTGTCCGCGCAGATGGGAGACACTGCGCTGCAGTCCCCGCAGGTCCTCGCGCCCGGCGGGCGGATCAACGACGATCGTGTAGCTGCCGGAATCAGGCGCCTCGAAACGGAAGTAGCCGCTCTCGCCCGTGACCGCATGGCCGACTACGCGCTGCCCGCGCATCAGCGTGACCCGGGCGCCGCCAATGCGCTCCGCATCGTCAGGGATCGTCTCCACTACGGCCTGAGCGGTCGCCACCGCGTCATCCACGGAGGCAACTACCACGCCACCGAGGTCGGGCTCGCCGGGAGGCAGGCCGCCGCCGGTGTAGGCGATCAGAGAATCGCCCCCGCAGCCTGCGAGAAGAAGCAGGATGAGGCTGATAATCGCCGCTGAAGAGATTCGCGACGCCGCGTTCATTCTGAATTACCTCCGGGACCGACATCGGGCAGATGCTTCAGCATCTCTTCGCCCTCCGCCACAAGATCATCATACCCGAAACCGCGAGCAGCCTCGGTAGCCTCGCGCAGGTCCCCCGTGGCGTCCGCTTCACCGAGCCTGGACTTTGCCTCCGCGAGACGCAGTGCCGAGGCGACTGCTATCCGCTGCAGCCTCAGTCGCCCGGCGCGCTCGTGACTGTGTGTCAGATGATACGTCGCATCTTCGTACAGATCGTCGGCAATACAGGCCATGCCGAGAACAAGCTCGGCCTCGGCGACCATCGCGCCATTGATCGAGCCGTTCCCAAGTTCAATCGCGTCCATCGCCAGCCGCCTGGCAGACACCGGCTCTCCGGTGCGCAGCAGGCGCTCGGCCTCAAAGATCGCGGCGAGTCCGGCGATACGCCGATCGCCGGCAAGCTCCGCCCATTCCCTTAGCTGCTGCAGCAGTTCGCCCGCTCGCTCCGAATCGTCCCGCCTCAGTGCTGCGATGGCGCGGTTTAGCGTCGCCTCCCGCACCTGGTCGGGCAATCCTGCGCCGGCGGCGAGTTCGTGCAGCCTCTGCGCCTCCCGGTCAGCGTCGGCATAGTGTCCGCGCGCCAGCAGCAGGTTCACGCGGTTCGACAACACGTAGACGCGCGCGATCGCAACATGTTCGAGCGGAGCTTCGGGCTCGGCGATGATCTGCTCCGCCTCATCCAGCAGCGCCTCCGCCGAGGGCAGGTCGCAGCGCTGCTCGTCGATGGCGGCCATGGCGACTCGCCCGGCCCAGCGCGGCCACCAGCGCTCGGTCGCAGCAAGCTCCGCCGCCTGCTCGCGCGCCTCTTCGAGCCGCCCTGAGGCCTGCTGCACGCGCACGAGTTCCTGCCGCGCCGCAAGCTCCGCCCGCTCATCAGAAAGCGCCTGTGCCAGTGATAAAGCGCTCCGCAGCGCCTCCTCGGCATCCTCGCGCTTCCCGAGGCCGAAAGCGGCATGTCCTGCATGAAGCTGTGCCGCCATCAGCGCAGGCTCATCGCCAAGCTGGCGTGCGATCTCAGCACAGCGGGCGGCGCTCTTCGTCAGCCCGTGCATGTCGCCGGAAGCCCTCTGCGCCCGGCATAGCTCCTGCAGCGCCTCAAGCAGCGAACGTCGGGCAGCTTCGGCGTCGGCAATGCGCGCTCCACGCTCTCGCGCAAGTGCCGCCTCAAGTGTCTCGCAGCGTGAGGCCAGTTCATCAACCTGCGCCTGCACGCGCTGGATCTCGCCCGCAGCGCCACCCGGGTCCTGCACGATGAACCAGTCGAGTGCCCTGCCGGTGAGTTCGGCAATCGCGGTCAGGCGATCAAGCTGCACCAGCACATCACCCGACACATACTGATAGATGAGCGCGCGCGAGCAGCCGAGCGCCTCCGCAAAGGCCGGCAGCGACGGGTAGCCCGCGTGCGCGATCGCGCTCTGGATGCGTCGCCCGAGTTCTTTGCGCCCGCTCTCCTCACGCAGGTCCATGGTAGTTGAAGCATACCACCGCAGGCGGAGTTTGTCATCCTGAACAGACAATAGTCCAGTGAGGCTATACGAAATGACGCTCGGGGGTTGAATGCACAACCGTTCAGGGGCAGACTGTCGGCACGAGGACATTCTGCTTGACTACAGGAGGAACTTCGAATGAGATACGGTACGATCATGATGGTGATTGCGCTGGCCGCGGGTGCGGCGCTGCTGCTCACAGGTTGCGGTGGGGGCGGAGGTGGGAGCGCTGACGGTCCCGGCGGTACTGACACCGCAAGCCTCACCGGCACAGTCTACGCCCCCGCGGTACAGGTGGCCGGGGTCGGGCCCGCACAGGACGGCCCGGCGGGCATTCCGGTCCCTAACTGCCCGGTCGAGGTACGCACCGAGCCGGGTGGGCAGAGGCTCGCCTCCGGAACGACCGACGGCAACGGCCGCTACGCATTTTACGGCCTTGAGGTGGGGCAGAGGGTGATGGTGGAGGCGCGAATCAACGGACAGATCCCCTTCATGGCCCAGGCGCGCCTGCGCGATGGCACCTGTGAGGCGGACGTCACCGAGGGCACGACGATGGCGGCGATCTGCGCTCGCATCTCCCGAGGCGACGGCACGGGAGCGGACGCGGACGGCGTTTCCGATGCCGTGCTGCAGGAATGTCTTCAGTACCAGGCGCGGAACGGCTACCGCTACGGGCAAAGCGAGTCGAGGCGGCCCGACTTCACCGACCCGGAGGACGTGCAGCAGAGCGCGGGCGCTCTGATGACCGCGGCCGCTGAGGAAGCACTCGCGCGCGCGCGTTCCAGTCGTTCGGAGAGCGACTGCACGGGGGCGACGCAGATGATGCTCGCTCAGCTTCGCGCCCGTGGGCAGAACCGGCTTGAGTGGGACACGCAGTTGATGAACCGGCTCACCGAGGCGCTCCAGCGCGGTCCGGTCACGGAGGAGCAGGTCGCGCATGTTCTCAGTCGCGTTATGAACCGCAATGTGACTGCCGAGCAAGTGAGGCAGGCGGTGGCTGAGATGCGCCAGCAACTCGGCTTCGGACAGGTGGATCGCGACCCCGAGGTGGTTGAGGTCGTGGCGGCGATGACGATGAACGCCGGCGCCGGGCAGCAGCTTCGCCTGCAGACGCTCGCACAGGTGCAGGCGATGGTGCAGATGCTCGCCGAGTAGGCCGCCCGCGATGTCCGCCACCACTTCGCCGCGGGAGGTGCCCGGTCTTCCGCGGCGAAGCGGTTCTGCGCGCGAATCATCCCGCGGCTGACGGGGAGGAACCCGTGAAGTTTCTCTACGTGATGGCGCTGCTGATCTCTGCAGGGACGCTGGCACACGCGGCAGACCGTTTCCTCACCGACGTGACTGCCCCCGAACTGGCGGCCTACGCGGCGCCGATGCAGGTTGACGAGGCGCAGTACGGCTGCGGGCCGCTGTTGCAGCCGGGCAGAAGCTTCTTCGTGACGACCACGGGCGATGATGCCGCCGACGGAACCTCGTGGGATAGCGCGTGGGCAACGGTGAACCATGCGCTGAAGCAACTGCAGGCTGGAGACACCCTCACCCTCGGCGCCGGCACCTACCGCGAGCGCCTGCTGACGATGGCCGCCGCCGGCGAACCCGGTCGCCCTATCGTCATCACGGCGGCACCCGGTGCGCGCGTCGTCATCAACTGCGCAGCACCGATTGGTCCCTTCCAAGCTTCGCAATGGCCCTACGTCTACGAGGCGCCGCTGCCGGAGCTTGAGCTGACGGACGTCTGGGAGGCCGACTCGCTGGTTGAGCTGCAGAACGCCACCTCACTCGATCGCGTGCGCGAGCTTCCCGGCACCTGGTTCGCCGACACCGCGGGCGGCAGGCTGCTGGTTCACTTCTCCGACGGCAGGCCCGGCGATGGGCGCTACGTGGAGTGCCGCCGAGTGCAGACGGGGATGGCGCTCACGGGCGCATATACGCACCTGCGCGGCATCTGGTTCAAGCATGGCTGGGAGGGTGTGCTGATCAAGGGCGGCCAGCACAACACGGTCGAGGACTGCGCATTCTTCGCCAACTCCCAGCATGGCATGTCCATCCGCGATGAGGCTAACCGGAACCTGGTGAGGAACAACTACGGCTTCGCCAACCCCCTCCGCGGCACGGTCATCATGCACGGCAGCAGCCATCACAACCTGCTCACCGGCAACCGCTGCGATCCGTCGCCGCCCACCGTGCGCACGCGCGCGTCGGATTTTCACTACGCGATGAACAACTACAGCGGCGCCACCGGGCCCGGCAACATGTTCATCGGCAACATCCTCAACGACAGCCTCTCCTTCCGCTGGAAGCCGCCGGTGAAGGGCACCGTCTTCGAGCGCAACATAGCGACCGGGAGCATTTACAGCCAGTCGGCCGCGTGGGCAGATCGGGTGCCCGAAGATCGCACGGTGATGCGCAATAACGTCATGCTCGCGGGTATCGCGTGGCAGGACGAACTGCCCGACAGCGGCGGGAATGGCGAGTGGCTCGACGAGGACAAGGTCTTCGTGGGCAACTTCCATGGCGCAGGTGACCGTGACGCCATCGCCGCCGCGCGCTTTGCAGACCCGGCATGGCTCGACTTCCGCCTGCAGTCTGACAGCCCGCTGGTCGGCGCAGGACCCGGCGGCCGCGATCGTGGCGCCTACCCGGAGGGCTCGTCGCGGGTGCTCTACGTCGGCCCCGGCGGCAGCGATGGCAACACCGGCACTTCCGAGCGACTGGCCTTCGCCACGCTGGCGCGCACCGCAGAGGCCTTGCAGCCCGGCGACACGCTCTACGTGATGGCCGGAGAGTATGCCGAGCCTTTTCGGGTGAGCGCATCGGGCACTGCTGAGGCGCCGATCGTGATCCGCGCCTACGGCCGCGAGCGCTTCCCGCTTTCCGGCATCGTGCTCGATGGGTCGCATCTGAAGCTTGAGGGCCTGACGGTCTCCGGCGCACCCGGTGACGGCATCCGCGTCAGCGGCGAGGACAATGCGCTTGAGGCGCTGCTGGTGACAGACTGCGATGGCGCGGCGATCAGCACCGCAGGCGCCGATGGCCTCGCGATCGACCACTGCACGCTCAGCGGCAACCGCACCGGGCTTGCGCTGGCGGAAAGCAGCAACGTCTCGGTGCGCGACTGCATCCTCGCGCTCAACCGAGAGGCGCAGGTGGCCGCCGATGCGGCCTCCGGCGCAAGCTTCTACGGCGGCAACAACTGCTACTTCGGCGCCGGGGCCAATGTCTCCGGGGAGGATCGCAGCATCGTCGGCGATCCCGCGTTCGTGGATGCAGCGGAAGGCGACTACCGCCTCGCCTGGGATAGCCCGGCGCGGTATCTCGCGGACTTTGGCAGGCCGGCCGGCTGGGAGCCTGCGCTCTCACGCCCCCCGCAGATAGCCGACGCGCGCGCGGAGATCGTGCAGCATCAGAGCGCGGTCATTCGCTGGGAGACGCCGAATTTTGACACCACCGGCACTGTGCGCTACCGCGCGGCCGGCACGGAGGAGTGGCGGACGGTCGGCGATCCGGAGCAGGGGTCGGTGCATGCCGCCGGGCTGGTGGGCCTCGAGCCGGAGACGGAGTATGAGTACATGATCGAGGCGTGGAACCGACGCGGCCCCGGTGCCACCAGTGAACTGATGTCCTTCCGTACAACCGCCACCTCGCGCGAGCCAGCCACCTTCTACGTCTCGCCGGACGGCGACGACAGCGCCGATGGCCTCGCGCCCGACAGGGCGTGGCGCACGATTCGGCAGGCCTGCTTCGCGGTTCAGCCGGGCGACACGGTGCTTGTTGCGCCGGGGGAGTATCATCAGGCGATCGCGCCGATCAGCAGCGGGCTGCCTGCGGCGCGCATCACATTCCGCAGGCACGGGGACGGCGTGGCGCTGCTGACGGCCAACGGCGTGCTCGATGCGCTGGTCTCGCTGAACAACCGCGATTACATCACCATCGACGGCTTCGACGTGGCGATTGGCGCGGCGAACTGGGTCGTCTCGCCGCACCTCATGGACCTGACGAACTGCCGCGGCGTGGAGATACTCAACTGCCGGCGGCACATCTCCTCGCGCCACGATCACTCCACCGGCGCCGATGAGAAGGGCCACTGGGCGGGCTCGGGCCTCCACGTCATTGGGTGCTCGGACCTGCGCATCGAGGGCAACGTCATCTGGGGCGCGCGCTACCTGGTGCGCCTCTTTGATTGCGAGGGCGTGCTGATCCGCGGCAACACGTTCGCGCTCAAGTCGGTGGTAGCGGTGCAGATAGGTGAGACCGGCGATCGCAGTGGTGTGCGCTTCGTCAACAACCTGCTCCACGAGAATCGGAGCTTCCGCAACACGTTCTTCTGGCTCAGTCCCGGCAGCGTCTTTGAGAGCGACTACAACCTCTACTTCACCACTGATCCGGCGCTGGGGATCGGCACGATCCTCGCCGCAGGCCCCGATCCGGCGGCGGTGGCGATCGATCTGCCGCAGTGGCGGGAGATGACCGGGCAGGAGCAGCACAGCATCGTCGCCGATCCGGTGGTGATCTCAGTGGATGAGCGTGACTTCCGCCTGCAGCCGGGAAGCCCGGCGATTGGCGCGGGCGACGATGGTGGCAACATCGGTGCGCTCGGCATGGCGCCGGGCGAGTGAGACTTGATCCGAGCTTGTTGATAGACGGGGAGGTTCTGCAATGAAGCGACTGCTTTTCATCGTGGCCCTGATCGCGCTGATCTGCTGCCCGGTTGCGTGGGCGCAGGATCGCGCTGAGCTTGAGGTGGATCACAGCGTGGACAGCGCCTTCGTCTCGCCGCACACGGACTGGGCGACGCCGTACGCGCAGGGGACCACGCGAGTGCTGTTCTTCGTGAACGGCCGTGGCACTGCCGCGCGCGAGGTGATCGAGCTTAAGCAGCGCTTCGACCTCGACGCGGAGATGATTTTCTGGGGGCGGCTGGTGGACACATCGCGCGATGACTGGCACGGGGGAGAGAACGGCCTGCTCCGGATGGAGGAGTTGCTCGCGCGGGAGTGGGACGCGTTCGTCTTCATCGGAGTGAAGCCGGTGGACATGCCGGCGGACCAGCAGTACACGATGATTGAGGCGGTGACTGAGGGCACCGGGCTCGTGCTCGTTGGCCTCAATGACGAGCGCCTGCTCAAGGATAAGAACCGGCTTGACCTGCCGCCGTTTTTGAGCGACATCGAGGGCGCCGGCGCCTTCGACGTGCTTGAGGGGCGTGGGGTGCGGATCGCGCAGGCTCCGGTGATAGACTACCGCTTCGGTTGGGAGAGCGACTACGACCAGTGGGCGATGCGTCTCGGCAAAGCGATCCTCTGGGCGGCGGACCGGGAGCCGGCGCTGAGGCTGTCTCTCGCCGCGGGCGCCGGGCAACTGCAGCGCGACGCGCTGCCGCAGGAGGCAGTGACGCTCAACTGGCAGGGCGCAGGGGATGGCGCCGTCGCGGAGGTGACGCTGCGCCGGGAGGATGGCGCTGCTGTCGAACTGCCGGCGCAGACGCTGGCGCGCGGAGAGGGCGCGGCGCAGATCAGCATCCCGGCAACGCGCGCGGGTGAGTACGACCTCAACGTGATCGCGCGCGAGGGTGACAGGGTCGCGGGTTTCGCGAGCCTGCCGCTGGCGGTGATCAGCGAGCGGCGGGTGGATGCGGTGCAGCTTGACGCCGCGTGGGCGGAGCCGGGAGGAAGGCTGGAGGGCGGCGTGGTGCTCTCCGGCGAGCCGGGTGCGGATGAGGAACTGGTGGTGAGTTTGCGCGATCGGCGGGGGCGGGAACTGGCGCGGCAGGCCGCCGATGCAGACGGTCGCTTCGGGTTCGACGTGCAGCCGTGGTCGCCGATGCTGGTGGAGGTGCGAGCGACATTGCTCGATGGCGGCGAGGAGGTCGCCTCGGCGTGGCAGTTTGCGAAGGTGACGAAGCGCCATCGCGGTCAGTTCAACTTCGTCATGTGGGACGTGCCGCGCGGGAACCTCGCTCCGGTGGCTGAGGAGAGCCTTGCGCGCACCGGCGTGAGCGTTCACCTCGGCGGCGGCGAGCCTCCGGCGTATCTGAGTGCCTTTGACATGGCGTGGATCCCCTACACCACGCACATCTACAACGAACTTGACGAAGCAGGAAACATGAAGCCCGCCTGCTGGAATGACGAGGAGGCCATCGGGGCGCACGTTGATGAGATCGTGGAGAAGCACGTGCCGATGCGCCAGCATGGCGTCTTCGTCTACTCGCTGGGTGATGAGATTGCGGTGCGCGGGTCATGTCTCAGCCCGCACTGCCTCGCGGCCTACCGCGACTATCTGCAGGAGCAATACGACGACATCGCCGCGCTGAACGCCTCATGGGGGACCGACTATGACAGCTTCGCGGAGGTCGAACTGAGCGCGCCTGATGACAACAACGAGGCGACCGCGCTTGCGGCGGGCAACTTCCCGCGCTGGTTCGACCGCCAGGCATACCAGTCGGACAACTTCTGCAAGCTCTGCGAGCGCTTCGGAGACGGCTTCCGGAGCATAGACCCCGAGGCTCGCACCGGCTTCGAGGGCGCGGGCACCTTCAAGAACGCCGATGACCTCGACGGCTTCGTTCGCTCGAACGACTTCTGGTCGCCCTATCCGGGCACTGCTGACGAGGTGCTGCGCTCTATCGCGCCGCGCGACTTCCCGCGCTCGAACTGGATGGGCTACACGAAAGACGCCGACAGTCTGCTGGAGAAGTACTGGCGGATGGTGACGCGGGGCTGTGACGCCGTCTGGTGGTGGCGCTGGGAAGTAACCGGGCGCTTCCACGGCTGGCTCTCGCCGAACGGCGACCCCTACCCGGCGGTGCAGGAAGTTTTGCGCGACACGCAGATCGTGCGCGATGGCCTCGGCGACCTGCTGCTGCACTCTGAGATGCAGACCGACGGGATCGGCATGCTCTACTCGCTGCCGTCGGCCTACGCCGCGAAGGTGCAGGAGTCGGACTCGTTCGGCAACTATGAAAACAATCACAGCGCGTTTCACAATGCCCTGCGCGACCTCGGGCTGAACTTCCGCTACTTCACCGACCGGCAGATGCGCCTTGGCGAGGTGAACCTGAGCGACTTCAGCGTGATCATCCTGCCGATGACGCAGGCGATGAGCGCGCAGGAGGCACAGATGCTGCGCGAGTACGTCGGCGGTGGCGGAGTGCTGATCGCGGACATCCGCCCGGCGATCTTCGACGGACATGTCAAGCCGCTGGACGCGGGGCAGCTTGATGACGTCTTCGGCGTCACGCGAGCGGCGACAGCGGCCGCCACTGTGACCGATGGCGAGGTCGAGGTGCCGATGGCAGATGGGGCGGCCCGATCGCTTCAACTGCCGAGCGTCCGGGCTGACGGCGGAATTCAGGCGGCGGGCGCATCTGCAGCCGGACAGGTGGGTGAGGTGCCGCTGCTGCTCACGAACAGCTTCGGCGAGGGCCGGGCGGTGCTACTCAACATGGCGATGTCCAGCTATCCGACGGTGCCGGAGAGCGAGGAGGTCGCCGAGCTTGCGTCCCGGCTGCTACAGGTGACGCTGGGCGAGTTGGCGCCGGAGGTGGAGCTTGCCGCGCCGGATGGTCGCCGCCTGCGCAATATCGAGGTCACGCGCTGGATGAACGGGCGGGTGCAGGTCATCTCGATCTTCAGCCGCTCGGATGACTCCGAGGCGGTGGTGAGACTGCCGCAGGAGCGCTTTGTCTACGACCTCAAGCGCGGCGAGCAACTTGGCAGGCAGGCGGAGTTCCGGGTGAAGCTGACGCCGTCGCGGGCGCAATTCTTCGCACTGTCGCCGGAGCCGCTGGGTGTTGTGACGCTTGAGCCGCAGGCGCAGAGCATCGCCCCCGGCGGCGTGCAGCAGGTCCGCGTCACCTCCGCTTTGCGCGATGGCCAGCAGGCGGTGAAGATCGAGGTGGCGCTGCCGGATGGCAGTACCGCCGACTGGGTTGACCCCGTAGTCGTCACTGACCGCGGTGGCGCGACCGTTGACGTTCCCGTCGCGCTCAATGACCCCGCCGGCACATGGACGCTCAGTGCCACGGACGTGTACAGCGGCGAGACCGCTACTGCGGAGTTCGCAGTCAGGTAGGTGATGAGGATGAGGTATCTGTGCATAGCCGCTCTTACGCTGCTGGCGCTCCAGCCGTTGCTGGCCGCCGACAGCTTCCCGATCAACGTCTACCCCTGCCCCCGCGCCGAGGAGGCGCCGGTGCTCGATGGTGTGCTTGATGACGACGCGTGGCTCCGTGCGCCGCTGGTGTCGGGCTTTACCCACTACGCATCAGGCGAACTTGCGCAGCCGCAGACCTCATTCCGCGTGCTCTGGGATAACACGCACCTGTATCTCGGTGTGCGCTGTGAGGAGCCTCTGATGGAGCAGGTGAATGTGCAGCG
>LSQX01182199.1_pt2 | contig 14930 bp, 13 predicted proteins | sample 654561 | NCBI WGS metagenome assembly LSQX01 (sample SAMN04489861, study PRJNA283612) | anaerobic digester metagenome | isolation source: 4 biogas reactors fed with cattle manure at either 37C or 55C with and... | place: Denmark: Kongens Lyngby | collected 2014 | reverse complement strand
CCTCATAGGTAGACTATAAACCCGTTTTAGCTGCAAAAATATAACACCGATGAAGGTGTAACCTAAAATCAGCGTAATCAGTAAATCCTCGGGAAAAACGTATTTCTAACATTTCATAACTCTGATAAGTTGTCGTCTGACCACGGGCTTTTTTGCACTATTACATATCGACGACATTAAAAAATACTTTTTATTCTTTCCTGACATACATCTTTCCCTGAGCGGAGCTTGTCCCCATTTATATACTATATCAGAATCTCCCTCTCCGTCAATACTGTCCGAATGCGATGATCTGCCAGCTGCTCTCCTGCACAAACTGCCTCTATCATGCCATCTAAAATCCCAGCCTCACTGACGATCAGCTCCGGAGCTTGGTAAATTTCCATCAATTTCTTGACCACACCAACGCCTGCGACAGCTATCTTGGCTCTTCTTGGATTTTCCAAGCCCGGCAGACTTGTACGCTGGTTGAGGGAAAGACTGGAGATTTCCCTGTAGAGCCTCAGCACTGTACTGTAGGCAAGCTTCTCACCGTGAAAATCGCGCGAGTACTCGCGCTGGCTTAAAGCCAACTGACAGAGAACCGTCACAGTACCACCAACACCAATAAGCAATTTATAACCAGGAAAAGTATATTCTTTCAGTATGTCTGCTATATAGTTTTCCAAAGCCTGCCGCTCTGCCGGGGCAGGAGGATCTGAGTTGAAAAAATTCTCAGTGAGGAGCCCTGCTCCCAGGGGCAGGCTCACCGCCTTGTCCAATTTATTTTGGCCAGCCATCAGCTCAAGGCTGCCGGCTCCCAGATCAAAGGCTAAAATGGGAGTGCTGCCAGAAAAATTGGAGGTGATGCCTGCAAAGCTCAAAGCTGCTTCCTGGTCGCCAGTGAGAATCTGGAGTTTCAGGTTCCTTTGGGCCAGCCTCCTTTGAAACTCCTGGCTGTTGGCTGCCTGGCGCAGAGCCTGGGTGCCGGTGAGCCAAAAGCTGGAGGAGCCAAGTTTTTTGCCCTGCTCCACAAGCTTCATGATCGCCTGCTCAGTCCGGACCATGGCTGCTTCGGAAAGGCAGCCGCTAGCCAGTCCCTCCCCCAGGCCTGTTACCTCCAACTCCCGAGAAAGCTCCTCCCAGCCGGCATCATTGATGCGGACGAAGAGAGCTTTGGTAGAGTTAGTGCCGACGTTTATAGCAGTGAAAATCATCGGCTGCCTCCTGAGAAGAGAAAATGCACCAGCTCCCCATCCTGCAGCTGGTACTCTCTGCCTTCGCTGCGCACAAGCCCCTGACGCCGCAGTTCTGGCAGAGAGGGATATTTTTTCAGATCAGCCAGCTGGATGATCTCTGCCCTGATAAAGCCCGTCTGCATGTCAGAGTGGATCTTTCCTGCCGCAATCTCTGCTGTGGTGCCTTGGGGAATCTCCCAAGCACGGAGTTTGTTGTTGGCAAATGTATAAAAGCGAATGAGTCCCAGCAGCTTGAAAATAGCTTCAATGAGGCGCGCTAAGGCATCCTCCTCAAAGCCAAGCTGAGAGAGAAACTCAATCCGCTCGTCAGGCTCTAGTTCTGCACATTCCTCTTCCAGTCTGGCGCAGACTGGCAGTACATTCTCTGGGCCAAACCGCTGACAAAGCGCTTGATAGCCAGCGTTTTCTTTGTAATGCCCTGAATCATCTATGTTTGCCACAAAAAGCACAGGCTTTCCCGTAAGGTAATCTAAGGGAGAGGCAAGCTCGGCCTCCTCCTTGGAAAGAGGAATGTCCCTGACAGCTTCCCCTGCAGACAACCCACTAGACAATTTCTCCAATACTGCATGAAGCTTTCGGCCTTGGGGGGAAAAATCCCGCTTTGTGCGCTCTGCTTCTTTCTCTAGCCGCTCCAGATCTGCAAGTGCTAATTCCGTTTCAATCAACTCCACATCCCGAAGGGGATCTGCACTGCCTTCAGTGTGGGCTATGTTTTCATCTTCAAAGCAGCGGACAACGTGCACCAAGGCATCCACCTCGCGGATCTCGCTCAAAAAGCGGTTCCCCAGGCCCGCACCTTGACTTGCACCAGGAACAAGCCCTGCTATATCCACTATTTCCACTGTGGCAGGGACAGCTTCCTTTGGATCGAGCAAGGCTTTTAGTTCTTCTAAAATTGGATCAGGCACTTTGGCCGTGCCGATGTTTTTTTCGATTGTGCAGAAGGGGTAGTTGGCTGTCTCGGCTTTAGCCTGGCAAAGTGCGTTGAGGAGAGTTGATTTGCCCACATTCGGCAAGCCGATTATGCCTGCGGCAAGTCCCATAAAAAACACCTCCGCCTTGATTATACCACAAGGCGGAGGCTTTTTTTAACTGGTTCCTGCCAATTCCTGTTCGTGAATCTTGAATTCTTCTGGGTCCACCTCCACTGTCGGAAGGGGGTTGGGATATTCCACCACTTTCCCCTCCCAGGTCCGCAGGAGGACCTTGCCTTGATCTGCGGAGATCAGGTACTGGGGCAGAATAGGCGTTTTGCCCAAGCCCCCTGGGGCATTGATAATATACGTGGGTACAGCAAGGCCAGAAGTTTGGCCTCTGAGGTTCTCCATAATGTTGATCCCAACTTCCACAGGCACCCGGAAATGCATTGTGCCGATAACACACTTTGCGTGGAAAATATAGTATGGCCGCACTCTGATCTGCAGAAGAGCCTGATTCAACCTCTTCATCAAGTGGGGATGGTCATTGATGCCCCTCAGTAAGACTGCCTGATTTCCCAAAGGCACCCCTGCTTTGGCAAGTCTTGCGCATGCTTCAGCAGCTTCCGGGGTAACTTCTTGGGCAGTATTGAAATGGGTGTTAATATAAACTGGGTGGTGCCGCTCCAAGATAGCGCACAGTTCAGGGGTAATTCGCTGGGGAAGGGTCACTGGAGTTCTCGTGCCCAATCTTTTGATCTCCACGTGTTCAATTTTGTCCAGCTCTCCCAGAAGCCAGTCTATTTTCTCATCTGAGAGCATCAGCGCATCTCCGCCTGTGAGGAGCACATCGCGAATCTCGGGGTTAGCCCGAATGTAATCCAGCGCAGCCTCGAGTTTTTCTGTAGTTGAATGATGATCATCTTCGCCTATGAGCCGTCTCCTTTGGCAGTGCCTGCAGAACATGGCGCACTGGTTGGTCACATTTATGATCAGCCGATCAGGGTAGCGCCTGGTGATCCCCGGAGCCGGGGAAGTGTATTCTTCAGCCATGGGATCAACTTCTCCGCTGCAGTCCAGCTCTGCCAAGATTGGCACAGCTTGTTTTCTGATGGGGCAGTTCTCTGTAGGACCCATCAGGGATGCGTAATAGGGAGAGATGGCCCAGCGGTAGGTTTTGCCAACTTTAGCAATAGCCCTGCATTCTTTGGGACTGAGATCCAGTATTTCTCCCAAAAGGTCGGCATCGTCAATTCTGTTTGCCAGCTGCCAATGCCAGTTGTTCCAGTCCTCTTCAGTCCCTCCCAATATAGACAGCAAACGCTTTTTTTGCTTGGCTGTACGCTCGGCTAAAGTGAAACCTGTAGGAATAGCTTCCTTTGCCTTTAGGTAATCGGCGATTTCAGTTCGCAGCTCGTTCGCCCTTTTAGCTGCGATCTGCCTGCGTTCGTCTTTATACCTCCTTGTGAAAGCCCCCTTCTGTTGCACAAATACCACTCCTTTCTTTGTCCAACGGCAGCGGGCAAGCATAAAAAAACCGCGCAGAGGTACTCTACACGGTTTGCAGGCAAAACCTGCCTACGTGCAACTTCCCCCTAGCCACGCCTACGAGGTTAGCTGACGGATTCGGACTGTAGGATAGCCCTACCGGCACAGCCGGATTCACCCCAATTGTGGTTCCCCCGCTTCCCTTTCGGGAACTCGGCGTTCTGGACGTTACATCATATTCATTTTTTTGGCTTGTATTCCATTATAGCAACTTTCCTTGAGAATGTAAAGGGGAGGAAAGAACAAATAGTCGCATGATTAGGAAGATATGAAATTATGCGTTAATTTTTCGGATTAAAGGGCGGGGCAGCTTCCTGCCCCGCGGCACTCTTTAATTATATTTTAGGTCCTGCTGCTTTGATTTCGTCGGCAACGCCAGAGATTTTGTTCATATTATCAATGAAGCTCTTGGCGAGATTCTTCGCCTGTTCATCGTAGGCTGCCTTGTCTTGCCAGGTGTTTTTGGGCCAGAGGATCTCAGCTGGCACGCCTTCGCAGCTTGTGGGCACTTCTATGCCGAAAATAGGATCTGCTACAAACTCAGCTTGCTCGATTTCACCAGTCAGGGCAGCCTCCACTAGACGTCTGGTGTAGGGCAGACTGATCCTTTCGCCCACACCATATGGTCCGCCAGACCAGCCTGTGTTGATTAGGTAAACCCTGGAGCCGTGGGCTGCGATTCGCTCGCCGAGCATTTCGGCATAAACTTGTGCTGGCAGCGGCAGAAATGGTGCACCAAAGCAGGTTGAGAACGTTGCCTCAGGCTCTGTGATGCCTCGCTCTGTGCCAGCCAGCTTGCTGGTATAGCCGCTGATGAAGTGGTACATTGCCTGCTCGGGTGTAAGTCTTGCAATAGGCGGCAGGACGCCGAAAGCATCTGCTGTGAGGAAAATCACTACTTTTGGATGTCCTGCTCTTCCAGAAAGGTCGGCATTGGAGATGAAATCCACAGGATAGCCAACTCTGGTGTTCTCAGTGCGGGAAGCATCAGTATAATCTGCTACACCGCCAGGGCCTAAAATCACGTTTTCCATTACCGCACCAAAGCGGATAGCACCCCAAATTTCAGGTTCATGTTTGGGATTCAAGTTGATGGTCTTGGCATAGCAGCCGCCTTCGAAATTGAAAATACCGTTATCGCTCCAGCCGTGTTCATCATCGCCGATGAGCTTGCGGTTTGGATCTGCAGACAATGTGGTTTTGCCTGTGCCGGACAAGCCGAAGAATAGGGCGCTGTTGCCTTCATCATCTACATTAGCAGAGCAGTGCATGGGCAGAACACCCTTTTTGGGGAGAAGATAGTTCATAATGGAGAAAGCAGACTTTTTCATCTCGCCTGCGTAGCTGGTGCCGCCAATGATCACAACCTTCTGCTTGAAGCTCACCAGGATGAAGGCTTCGGAATTGGTGCCGTCAACTGCAGGATCTGCCTTAAAACCAGGGGCGCAGATAATGGTGAAATCTTCTTCATAGTTGTCCAGTTCACCAGGCTCCGGCCGCACAAACAGCTGCCGGACGAATATATTGTGCCATGCATATTCGTTAATTACCCGCAGATTAATCCGGTATTCAGGATCTTTGCCTAAAAAGCCTTCGAAGACAAACAGTTCTCTGTTCTGAAGGTATGCCATGAGCTTGCCGTAAATTCTCTGGAACTTTTCTTGGGAGATTGGTTTGTTCACAGAACCCCAGGCGATTTCGGCATTGTAGGGCGGCTCATCCACGATGAATTTATCGTTAGGCGAGCGGCCTGTGTATTTGCCAGTTTGTACTGATAAGGCTCCTGTAGAACTGAGCACTCCCTCGCCTCGTTTTAAAGAAGCGGTTACCAATTCTGGCACCGAAAGATTCCAATTTACTTTCCCTAATGAGGCAATTCCTAAAGCTTTTAGCTTGTCTTCTCTCATGTTTTCATGCTCCTTTGCAAAAAAAATATAAAGATTTCCATTCTGTACTATATTACCATACCTTCCGCTGGTGTGCAACGGATTTTTTGAAGTATACCGTATGCAATGGGGCAGAAAAATACACCCGGGAGCAATTCCGTCCCGCTATAGACAGCAGAGAAGCCGGCATCTGCCGGCTTCTCCCTAAAAGAGCTTCCCTGGATTGAGAATTCCTTCTGGGTCGAAAGCTGCTTTGATCTTTTTCATCAACTCCAGCTCCACTTGCCCCACTGCCATGGGCAGGTGCTTGCGCTTCAGGTAGCCGATGCCGTGTTCTCCTGTGATGGTGCCGCCGAGCTCTATGGCCTTTTGGAACACCCGTTCAATTACACCTTCCAGCTCTGTCTGCCATTTCTCATCTGAGATGTCTTTTTTCAAAATGGCTACGTGAACGTTGCCGTCGCCAGCGTGGCCCCAGTTCACAATGGGAAAGCCGGTCTCTTTTGAAATCTCAACTGTAGCGCGGATCATTTCCGGGATTTTCGCCCTGGGAACCACAACATCCTCCACTTCCACCTCTTCGCTGATGGCCTTGAGAGTCTCAAGAAGCTCACGCCTAGCCTCCCAAAGGTTCTCTTTAGCAAAGGGAGTGTCTGCCACCAGCACATCGTCTGCCCCTGCTTCCAGGCAAATCTCCCCTACAATTTCACATTCCTGCTCCAAGAGCTCTTCATTGTTTCCATCAAGACCCACGATGAGCTGGGCTTCAGCATCGCTGAAGGGCAGCTCTTTGCCTAAAAAGGCCTCACAGCTTTTCACCCCTGCCTTGTCCATAAATTCCAGTACCACAGGGGTGATTCTGCTTTGGAAAATCTTCGTCACTGTATCTGCAGCTGCTTCAAAGCTGGAGAAGGGTACCAAAAGGTCTATCCGGTATTTGGGCAGGGGAATCAGCTTCAAGACCAATTTGGTCACAATGGCCAGGGTTCCTTCTGAACCCAGGAGAATATGCAGTAGATCATAGCCCGACGTGTTTTTCACCAGTTTGCCGCCATAATTGATGATCTCCCCAGAAGGAAGCACGGCCTCTATTCCTGTAACGTAGTGGCGGGTGATTCCGTATTTGACAGCCTGCGGCCCTCCAGCATTGGCAGCAAAATTGCCGCCGATGCTGCAGCTGTCCAGGCTCGCAGGATCCACCGGATAAAAAAGTCCTACAGCTTCAACCTCTTTCTGCAGCTGTCCGGTGAGCACTCCAGGTTCCACCACAGCCATCATGTTTTCCTGATCGATCTCGAGGATCCTGTTGAACTTCTCGAGGGAAAGGACAATCCCTCCCTCTACAGCCACAGCTCCGCCGCTGAGTCCAGAGCCTGCACCCCTTGGAGTGACGGGAAACTTCCTCTCGCTTGCCAAAGCCATGATTTTGCTTACCTGTTCGGTGTTTTCAGGCTTGACCACCGCATCAGGCTGAAAGTAGAGGGAAGGAATCTCATCGTGGCAGTAGTCTTCTAGAGCTTCGTTGTCCAGAATCACGTTTTCCTTTCCTACAATCTCCTGTAAAGCTGCAATATCTGAGTCCGTCAATTTCATTTCGCTCGCTCCTATCTTGTTAAGTATGGAATAACTAAAGGTCCCTGAGGCAGGACCCCAATCCGCATTTTTCTCTCCCGGCAGAGCTCTGCCACCGTTTTTTCAATGTCTTGGATCGGCTCAAGATGGCAAGCCCGGACGTCTTCTGGCGGAATGTAATCTGTGTAGAGGTACACCTTAAATTGGCTGAGGATTTTGCCTAAAATCTGGGCTGTCCACTGATCCGGCTGATAAAAGCCAGGCGCCTGAATTCTCTCTAGCAGCTCCTCCGGGCTCGCTGCCCCTTTTAACAGCGCTTCGAATTCTGCTCCGCCTATGCCTTCGCGGCACTGGGCAGCCAGGATAATGCTGCCGCCAGGGCGGGTTATCTTCGCTGCTGCTGCAAGCCCCTTTACTGCCTGGTAAAGGTTCAGATCCATGGGATAGCCGCTGTTGGTTGTGATCACCAGATCGCAGGGCTCGCGCAATGCAGCCATAGAGTTTTCCCTCACAAAGTCCACCCCAGCCTTGTGGGCTTCTTCCAAATCGCCGGCAAAGACTCCTGTGATTCGATGGTCACCTGTAGCCACATTGACTATGAAATCTACGCCGGCCATTTTGGCAGCTTCCAGCATCTGCTGGTGCACAGGATTGCCCTCCAGCTCTCCGAAAGTTGCCTTAGGGTGGTTAATAAACAGCGCCTGGTGATTGGCCCGGATGCTCTCCTCCCCGGCGATCCCGGGCAGGATCGCCTTGCGGCCGCCGCTGAAGCCCGCAAAGAAGTGGGGTTCTATGAAACCAGTGAGGATTCTACACTCCGCTTCCAGGTAGTGTCTGTTCACCCACAGGGGTGCGCCGTCTGAAAGGTTGCCTATAAAAGCCAGCTCTTTCTTTTCCTTGGCCAGATGATTGACGATTTCATATTTTGCCACTATTTCTTGGCCAAACATAGAGCACAATTCCTCACGGGTATTGGGCCTGTGAAGGCCTGTGGCAATCAAGATCTTTATCGAGCGGGCACCTGCCCGCTTGAGGGCAGGCAAGAGTGCCTTGAGAATGGGTTTGTTGGGCACAGGCCTTGTGAGGTCGCTGGTGACAACACAGACTGTCTTTCCTGCTGCCAGCTTCTCTATAGGAGGGGCCCCGATGGGATCTGCAATGGCCTCCGCCACCGCCCCTGCCTCATCAGCCAGAGCAGGCTGTGCTTTCGGCTGAACAACCACTGCATGGGAGGGCAGATCAACTGTGAGGCCCTCTTGGCCATAGGCCAGCTTTACCTGCATTTTTCTCCACCCTTTAATATTTTCTCAGCATTGCCGCCCTCCACAGCTGCCAAATCTTCGGCTTCAAGCCCCAGCTCCCGCAGCTGCCCGAGGCTGCTCAGCTGAGGCGCCCAAGGGGAGTCTGTGGCGAAAAGCACTCTGTCAGGGCCGTGGGCTAAAATCAGCTCCCTTGCTTTTTCCCTGCCCAAGTACGGCAGGGAATAGGAAGTGTCCAAATACAGCGGCAGCCCCAGGAGGTGCTCGTTTACTTCGTCCCACATCTGCCAGCCGCCTAAATGGGCTGCAATGATTTTGTCTCCTCCAAATTCGTCCACTACCTTCCGCAGCCGCTTTGGCGTACAGTGCACAGGCGGCGGCAGGCCCACATCCACCCCCGCATGGAAGAGGATGTAAAGATCGTTTGCAAAAACCTTCTCATAGAAGGGGAAAATCGCCTTGTCATCCACAAAGAATTCCTGGTAGTCTGGATGCAGCTTCACGCCCCTGAAGCCTAATTCCAGGATCAAATCCAGATCCCGCTCCCAGCCTTCTGCACCTGGGAAAATGGCAGCAAAAGGTTCGATGCGCTCAGACCGCAGGGAGCTGACCCACCTGTTAATCCCCTCCACCTGCTCCGGCCGGGTGGCCACAGGTTGAAGCACTGCCTTATCGATTTTAGCCTGGGCCATGGATCTTTCCAGCTGCGTAACTGTCCCATCCAGATAGGCTGGAATTGCTGCAGCTTGAGCTAATTTTGGCACTGCGCGCCTGGCGAGGTCGTCTGGGAAAACGTGAACGTGAAAATCTATAACCAAATTCAAACCTCCATTTTCAGGTCTTCTAGGATATTTCGCTGAAAAACAAATAATTCCTTCCTTTAGGGAAGGAATACATTTTCGCAGGGCAGAATACTAAAACAAAAAGCGTAGGAGGGATAACATGTTTGCCAAAACTCTCTTTGTCCTGGCTGCCATTTGGTGGGGACTTTGGATTGTACTTGCCTATGGCACCGGTAAAAAGACTGTCGGAACCTTTTTGCTGGTGATCGGCATCATTTGGGCCGCGAGCAGCTGGGTTTTGGTGGAAAGCAGCGCTTTCTTCGCCCTTTTGCTGGTCCCTATTGTTCTTTTGCCCAGCATGGTCCGGATAATCACTGAATATGAACGAGGAGTGCTGTTTCGCTTCGGAAAGCTCACCGGTTCTGTGGGACCAGGCCTGAACGTACTCCTGCCCTTTGGCATCGACCAGCTGCAGCGAATAGACCTGCGCACCCTCACCATTGACGTGCCCAAGCAGGAGGTAATCACAAAGGATAACGTGCCGGTGATGGTGGATGCTGTTGTGTATTTTAACGTTGCAGACCCCATTTTGGCTGTGACCCGTGTCATGGATTACATCCACAGCACCACCCTTTTAGGCCAGACCTTTCTGAGATCAGTTCTAGGCCAGCACGAACTGGACGATATGCTGGCCAAAAGAGCAGAGCTGAATTCCACCCTGCGTAACCTCCTTGACGAGGCAACGGATCCGTGGGGGATAAAGGTAACAGCTGTGGAAATAAAAGCTGTTGAGCTGCCAGATACCATGAAGCGGGCCATGGCAAAGCAAGCAGAAGCGGAAAGAGAGCGGAGGGCAAAGATCATCGCTGCTGAAGGAGAGTTCGAAGCTTCCCAAAAACTTTTGGAGGCTGCCCAGATCATCGCTGCAGAGCCAGCAGCCATGCAGCTGCGGTATCTGCAGGCTCTCTCTGAAATCTCAACTGAAGGCAGCTCCACCACCATCTTCCCGCTGCCCATTGAGATCCTCCGGGCAATAGACAGAATTGGTAAGGATTGAAAAAAGCGGGCCTCGCCCGCTTTTTTTATTCACCTGACTGCGCAATAGGCTGGAAAGGTTCCAGCTTCCCTCCCTCTGCCTCTGCAAACCTGTAGAGGATTTCTCCCTTTTTCACAAAGCCCAGCTCTGCCCGGGCAACTTCCTCAACGTAGCTGTCAGACTGAAGGTTCTCTATCTTCCGCCTCAGCTGGGTATTGTATTCTGTCAGCTGCACGATTTCCTTTCTTTTTTGGCTTGCCTCCCGCTGGAGCTGTCCAATCCGCCACTGACCGCGGCAGAAAAGCAGGCTCAGATAGAGCAAGAAGATGCCGATAAGGTGAAAGATTCGTTTGGGATTTTTCAGCACGTACCTCCGTTTACTACTCACCGTTATCCTCCTCTTCCTCGAAACCCAAGCCCAAAGCCCCTTCAGGAATAACCGCTACAACCTGATAGCCTTTGTTGCGGGCGCGGTTGTATAATGTGGCCACAGAGCTGGTGCTGATCCCCAGCCTCTTGGCAATTACATCTGCACCAAGGCCCATTTCCTTGAGGATCACAACCTGCCGCTCGCGAAAGCTCAACCGTTCGAGTCCCCGCAGCTCGATCTGCAACATTATTTTTACGTCCTTTGGACATTTTTATTACAATATTTCTACATTCATCTGCCAATTCCTTCCTGGAAGTGATCTTTTTCCACTAAAAAAGAGCGGGGCTGGCTCAGGAGCCTGGCCAGAATCAGCGAGGCAGCGCCCACCACAGGGGATTTCTCCCTGTGCGCAGAAGCCACAACTGTCACCCTGCCCCGCTGCCAGGAAATTGCCCGGGCATCGATCACCTGCCTCAAAACAGGCAGGAGCTTATCCACTATGAGCCCTTTCGGGCTGGAAAGCACAATCAGGCGAGGAGAGAAGAGGTTGATGAGGTTCGCAAGGGCAAGGCCAAGCACCTCACCTGCTTCTCTGACGACAGCCTCTGCCCGCGCCTCGCCTGCTTCGAGAGCAGCCAAAAACTCCTCTTCTCCTCCGCCCCATTTGTTGGCCAGGGCAGGCAGGGCAGCAACCTTCTCCAGGCACCCCCTGTTGCCGCACTGACAGGGAGGGCCGTCCGGCTCCACTGTCACGTGGCCTATTTCGCCTGCAGCTCCCAGGTCTCCCCGGAATATTTGCCCATCGAAGACGATCCCAGAGCCAATTCCCCCTCCTATGCGCACCATCACGAGGTTATGAGCCTCCTGGCCCACTCCAAACCAGTATTCTCCTAAAGCCATGGCCCGGACATTGTTTTCTACTGCCACAGGACCTGGAAAAATAGCCTGACAGTCTTCAAGTAAAGGCAGATTGCGCCAGCCTTCCCTGCTGGCAAAGTGCAGCATTCCATCTGGGCTGATGATCCCCGGTGCCACAACGCCCATACCTACTAACTTATATTTGCTTCCAAGCTCCTCGATGAAGGAAGCCAGGACCTGGAAAAGCTCCGGCCAGGCTTCGCCCCGCAGCTCCCTTTCCCTGCTCTCCACCACCTGTCCTGCCAGGTTCACCACTGCCATTTTCACGCTCTGATCTGACAGGTCTGCACCTAAAGCGTAGGCAGAGCTGGGCTTCAAAGCCAGCAGTACAGGTTTTCTGCCGCCGCCAGACAGCCCCACCCCCACCTCTTCCACCAGCTGGCTTGCCAAAAGTTCATCCACCACACTTGAGACTGTAGGGGGGCTCAGATCCAGTTCTTTAGCGATGCTGATCCTGGAGATGGGGCCTCGGGTCCTGATGGTGGCAAGAACCCTGGCCATGTTTCTCTCTTTCAATTGTACTGAATTTGCGATGTTCTGCATGCGATCACACTTCTTTTCTTTTTGACAGTTAAAAGCTTTGAATGCTATTAAAATGTCTCCAGCAGCAATTGATATCTCTCATTGAGAGCTTGCCGCTCCACAGAGTATTATAACCTGTTTTACAGTTTCCGAATAATGCGTTTTGTCTTCTTTACAGGATAAGGAGCGTCTTCCTCTTTAAAATACTCAACCTTAACCACCTCAGCTTCCACAGGCTGATTATCGCTTCCCACAGGCACCACAACGCGGTCGCCAACCTCTATGCTGTCATCATCTGTTATATAGTAATAACTTTTATCGTCATAATGGTTGAATACTACACTGCAGAATATCAATTCATCTTTACAGCGCTTGCGTTTGTCATAGTTGAAGGGAGAAAGGATTTCTCCCAAACCACAGGTCATCATGATGTCAAATACTGCCTCAGCAAAATCCGGCCAGTCTTCCGGCAAACCGTTTTTATCGAATGTTCCTATAATTACACGCTGCTGGTCGCTTGTGTACTCTATAGTTATCCTATAGAGCTTTACTTCGAGTGGTGTTTCAATGACATCTGGGGGATTGCCTTTTATGTTTCTGAACAAGTCCGCTTCTGACAGAGCATCCAGTAATCTCTCCACACCATCCTCAACAAGATACCGTCTGAAGACAACACAGCCTGGTCCTTTAAGCTGGATATACTCTATACTTCCTGTTTGTCTGTCAATAACCAGCTTCTCGGTATATTCCCGGGTTATATATTCACTGTACATACCCTCAGGAACTTCGTCTGGTTTTATCTTTGCAGCCCAAAAATAATCTACTGTGATCCTGGTTATTTTTACTGGCATTGCATTGCCATCGAAAAGATGTAAACCATCCAGTCCTTTCCTATCTGCCACTGGAAACACCTCTTTAGCCTTCTGTGGCACTCTTCACCAATCCCACTGCTTCGATCACAATATCTCGCAACTTAAACATAATTGCCGAATTGCTCTGCTTCTTCGTTTAATTCTTCTGGATAGGCCGTTTCTTTTCCTTCTAAATTGAACAACCTCTGTGCAGCCGTCCAACTTGGTTTTTTTGTTTTATAAAGTCCCGAAATAACTTTCCAAAGGAAAAGCCCCCGAAGGGGCTTTATTTAGAAAGTGCCGATGAGCTTGGTCGTAATCACGTTGCCGAAGTAGTTGGCACTTGAAATCTTCTTCCCGTCTTGGTAGCCGATTAATTTCCAGTCCACATTAACTCTAGCGCTGGGGCTGATGGTGTAGTTTATCCCAATTGTCCCCTCAAGCTTTCTGCCGTAGCCGCTGCCGCCTACGTAATTGGAAGAGCTCCAGCTGCGGGCGTTATCTGAGAGCCGGATGTTGCCTGTTGCCTGAATCTTGTAGCTGAAGTTGTAAGTGGCATTGGCTGTTACAGTATTAGTGAACGGCTTGGTACCAGCAGTAGTGGTGCTGGTAGACTTGTTAAACTGAAATTCGTAGCCGGTGCGCAGCGACAGCCCCGGCAGAGGCCGGAAAGAAACGTTCAGGGAACTTGTTGCAGTTTGGCTCTCTGTAGGCTGAGCTGAGCTAGTGGTCCAATAAGACGCTGACGGCCGATAGGAGTTGCTCCAGGTAAGCTGCACTCCCTTTTGTCTGAGCAGCGGGTGCTGAGGTGTGTACCTCACATCCCCTTGAATGGTTCCGTATCTGGAGTAGGAGCCGTTGCCGTAGCTGCTGTTGCTCAGAACCACGCTGGAGCTGAAGCCCAGGTTGGAACTGTAATTATAGTTCCAGGAAAAGTTGCCGTAGTCCATAGTTGAACCGCCGTAGTAGGAGCCAGGATCCATGGTTCTTGTGAGGCTGCCCCGCAAAGTGACTTTCTGGGAAAGGTTGTGGGTAAAGTTCAAGCTGCCCCGCTGAATGTTCCGCTTCTCACCAGAAGTTGGGTCCAGAAGCTGAATATTGTAGCTTCCTCCTACTGTTAACTTGCTGCTGGGCCTGTACTCCATAGACAAGTTGTGGGCATTGCTGCTGCTGTTTCCAGTTGTCTGCTGTGTGCCCAGCTGCACTGAGTTGGTGAAGCTGTAGCTTGTGTTGAACTTGCTGCTGGGTCTGGCAGTTACATTGAAATTGCGCCGCAGGGTGTTCTGTGAGTAGGGTATGCCTGAAACCGTGTAATCGTAATCAGAGGTGCCCATGCTTGCTGAAATGTTGAAGATCTTCCAGTTGTAATTGGTTGAGATGGCGTTTTCTATCCGTTCAGAGTTCGGTGCCAGGCTCCTGCTGTTGGTAAGGGATAAGGTTGGCCAGCCAGGCACGCTTAGCCTTACCTCATTGCTGATCTGGCTGCTGTGATAAGGAATATCTTTTATTACGTTTCCTTCTTTGATCACGTTTACGTTCTCGTAGCTGTTCACATTGGTGCCTATCTGCAGAAAGCTAGTCGGCCGCAGGGTCACGCCGGCAGTGAGCCTGGACAGTTCCCTGCTGCCGTAGCCTGTGGTGCGGGTCATGCCCAGGGGATTGAACTCCCTGCCTAAAGAGCGCCAGTTCAAATTGATGGAAGCTTTGTCAAAGTTGGCTGTGCCGCCGATTTTGACCCCCAGACCGGTTACCTCTTCCCCTTCGCTTTCCAGTGTATCTTTATCCAGATATTTGTATCTGATGGTGAGGGATTCCAACTCTGTGTCTCTATTCTTTAAAATCTCAGCTGCTGCTCCGAAAAACCTGATTACACCGGTATCAAAGTCTATTTCGTAGCTGTCGCCGCGCATAAGGGTTGTGGTGGTGCCTGTGGCCCTCCGTATGGTGATGGTCTCGCTCATAGGTTCGATAGGCAGCGGGAAATATACGCCCGTCCCCTGCACATCGAAGCGGTTCAAATAGAGCGTTACA
>LSQX01330190.1_pt1 | contig 14931 bp, 17 predicted proteins | sample 654561 | NCBI WGS metagenome assembly LSQX01 (sample SAMN04489861, study PRJNA283612) | anaerobic digester metagenome | isolation source: 4 biogas reactors fed with cattle manure at either 37C or 55C with and... | place: Denmark: Kongens Lyngby | collected 2014 | reverse complement strand
ATCAATTAAACAGTTTCGAATCCAAAAAATATTTGGTTATTCAGGCTTAAAAAAAATAGTTTTAGAAGAAGCAGAAGCAGGAGATATATGTGCTATTGCAGGATTACCTGATATATCAATAGGGGAAACTATATGTGAGATAGGAAAAATTAAACCTCTACCTATTTTAAATATTGATGAACCGACATTACAAATGACCATTGGTACTAATTCTAGTGTATTATCAGGTCGAGACGGAAAAATATTAACTGCTAGAAAAATTGAAGAACGTTTAATTAAAGAAACTCAAAAAGATATTAGTTTAAAAGTAGTTGCTAATGATCAAGAAAGTTTTATTGTTTCTGGTAGAGGAGAATTACATTTGGGTATTTTAATTGAGAATATGCGTCGTGAAGGTTTTGAATTAGAGATTTCCAAACCTCAAGTAATAATAAAAATAATCGATGATAAAAAATATGAACCATATGAAGAATTACAAATAGAATGTCCAGAAGAATATATTGGTAATATTATTGAACAATTAGGACAACGTGGTGCAATTATGGAAAGTATGGCAAACTTCGGTAATGTAGTAAGATTAATTTATACTATTCCTTCTAGAGGTTTAATAGGATTTACTACAAACTTTATGACTTTGACTAAAGGTTATGGAATTATTAACCATACTTATAAAGAATACCGAGAAATGGTAAATATTAACATTGGAGAAAGAAGTTTAGGAGTTTTAGTTTCAATGGAAAACGGAAAAGCAACAGCTTATTCCATTGGTAATATTGAACCTAGAGGTGTAATGTTTATTGAACCAGGGGAAGAGGTTTATGAAGGTATGATAGTAGGTGAACACTCAAAAGATAATGATATATCAGTTAATGTTATAAAAGGAAAAAACTTAACCAATGTTAGAGCTGCCGGAAGTGATCATACTGTTGTATTAAAAAGACCAAGACCAATTACTTTAGAATATGCCTTAGATTACATTAATTCTGATGAATTAGTAGAAGTAACTCCTCTTCATATTAGGTTAAGAAAAAAGATCATATCAGAAAACGATAGAAAAAAAGCAAAAACAAGAGATAATAATCAATATTAAATCTCTAAAATATAATTATTTATAAGATATTAATAAAAGGTTGCTTATAGCATATAATTATGCTATAATACTAATGATTTAATTTTATTTCGTCCCTTTAAAAGACCTTAATAAAATGATCAAATAATTATTAAGAAGGAGGAACGAAAATGGAATTCAAAGATAAGACTATTGTATGTAAAGATTGCGGTAAAGAATTTGTATTTACTACTGGAGAACAAGAATTTTACAAAGAAAAAGGTTTCACTAATGAACCTGTAAGATGTAAAGAATGTAGATATGCAAAAAGAAATTCTTCAAATGATAGAAGATAAATAATTAAATAACAATCGTTGATTGTTATTTTTTTTATAAAAAAGTCATTTAATTAATCCAATATGTTATAATATAATATGTATTAAAGGAAATAAAATATGAAGAAAATACTAAATTGTTTAAAACCATATAAAATATTTATTTTAATAGTTATTATTTTTATAGCTATTCAAGCTCTAATAGAGCTTTCTTTACCAACGCTTATGTCTTTTATTATTGATAAAGGAATAGCTAATAATGATTTAAATTATATTATTAAAATAGGTTTAATTATGCTTATAATAGCTGTTATAGGAGGATTTATTCAAACTGCTATAACTTGTTTTTCAGCTAAGATAGGAATTGGTTTCGCTAATGATTTAAGATTAAAAATTTTTACAAAAATAGAAAGCCTTTCTTTACAAGAATTTTCAAATTTCAGTACTAATTCGTTAATTACTAGAACTACTAATGATGTAAGTAATATTTCTAAAGCTTTAGTTATGGTAATAAGGATTGCTCTTATGGCACCTATTATGGGAATTGGGGGCGTTTTATTAGCTTTAAAACAAAATGTTTCTATGTCTAAAATAATTTTATTTGGTATAGTTGCAGTTACAGTTTTAATGATTATTGTTTCAAATCTAATGAAAACTAAATTTACCCGTTTACAAAAACTAATTGATAAACTAAATTTATTAATTAGAGAAATAATTACAGGTACTAGAGTTATAAGAGCTTTTAATAATGAAAAATACCAAGAAAATAAATTTAATGATAATAATAATGAAATTACTAATACTAATTTATTTATTAACCGTTTAGGCGTTGCAATAGAGCCTATGATTAATCTTATCTTTAATTATATTACAATTGCTATTTTAATATCAGGAGTGTTACAAATTAATTTAGGAAAATTAGAAGTGGGTCAATTAATAGCTTTTTCTCAATATGCAAGTCTTATTGTTACAAGTTTTATTATGCTATCTCTTATATTTGTTATGTCGCCTAGAGCTTTAACTTCCATCACTCGTATTAATGAAATATTGCAATTAGAAACATCTATTAAAGATAAAACAAAAACTAAAAAGATGCCCAAAACTAAAAAATGGGAATTAATTTTTAATAATGTAACTTTTAATTATTTTAACTCTCCTTTACCGGTTTTAAAAGATGTTTCTTTTAGTATAAAAAGTGGAGAAGTTTTAGCTATATTAGGTTCTACAGGATCTGGTAAAAGTAGTGTAGTTAATTTAATTCCTCGACTTTATGATATTAAAGAGGGATTAATTACAATTAATGGAATAAATATTAAAGATTTAAAATTAAAAGAGTTAAGAAATATTATTGGTTATGTTCCTCAAAAAAGTATGTTGTTATCAGGAAGTATTAAAGAAAACATTAAATATGCAGATAGTAAAATAACTGATTTTAATATGAAAAAAGCTGCTAAAGTATCACTTAGTTATGATTTTATTATGGATCGTAATGAACAATTTGAAGATAAGATTGTTGAAAGAGGGTCAAATCTATCAGGGGGACAACAGCAAAGATTACAAATTGCACGAGCTATAGCGTCTAATCCAGAAATATATATTTTTGATGATAGTTTTTCAGCACTTGATTTTCAAACAGATAAAGAGATAAGAAAAAATCTAAAGCAAATAACAAAAAGCAAAATCGTTATTATAGTAGCCCAAAGAATAGGTACGATTAAAAATGCTGATAAAATTTTAGTTTTAAATGAAGGTCAAGTCGTTGGTTATGGAAAACATCACGATTTATTAAATAATTGCCCAATATATAAAGAAATTGCTTTATCGCAATTATCAGAAGAGGAATTGCTATGAAAGGAACAAAGAATAAATCTATTACTGATAAACCTAAAGATTTTAAAAATAATTTAAAAAAATTATTACAATATTTAAAACCTTATTATATTAGAATCATTATTATATTAATAATGAGTCTTATTAGTACAATTTTTACGGTATTATCACCTAAAATTTTAGGAGATATTATAACTAATATTTATAATAATATTCAAAATCATAAAACAATTGATTTAATTAATTTTAAAGATCTTATAATAATTTTAATTATTATATATTTATTATCTTCTTTATTTAGATTTATAATGGGCTTTTTAATGAGTAAAATAACAGCCAATATAACATATAGATTAAGATCTCAAATTAGTGAAAAATTAAATAAGTTACCTTTAAAATATTTTGATAATAATTCTTCTGGTGACATTTTAAGCAAGATTACTAATGATGTAGATACTATAACGAGTAATATAGATACGATTATTACAGAAATATTTTCATCATTTATTACAATTGTTGGTATTTTCATTATGATGATTAAAATTAGTGGTTGGATGACTTTAACGGCAGTAGCTACTTTGCCTATATCAGTGATTTTAATTTTTCTTATAGCATCTAAAAGTCAAAAACATTTTGATAATCAACAAAAGAACATTGGAAAATTAACAGGTTATATTACGGAAACTTATTCTGCTCATAATATTGTTAAAGTTTATAATGGAGAAGAAAAAAGTATTGAAACCTTTAATAATATTAATAATCAATTAAAAGACTCATCTTTTAAAAGTGAGTTTTATTCGGGTTTAATGATGCCGATTATTAAAGTAATTGGTAATTTTGGTTATGTTATTATTGTCTTATTAGGTGGTTTCTTAGCAGTTAAAGGTCGTATAAATATTGGTGATATACCAGCATTTATTCAATATGTTCGTAAATTTAATCATCCAATACTATCAATTGCATCAACTACTAGTTTAATCCAAGCAATTGTAGCATCAGCCGAAAGAGTTTTAAATTTATTAGAAGAACCAGAAGAAGAACCTAACAAACTAAACAAAAAGATAGATCATGTTAAAGGTAAAATCGAATTTAAAAAAATTAATTTTGGTTATCAAAAAGATATTAATGTTATTAAAGATTTTAATGTTGTTATAAAACCAGGGACTAAAGTTGCTATAGTAGGACCAACAGGGGCGGGAAAAACAACTATAGTTAATCTTTTGATGAGATTTTATGAATTAAATAGTGGTAAAATACTAATTGATGGTGTTGATATAAAAGAAATGGAAAAATCTTATTTAAGAAGCTTAATAGGAATGGTTTTACAAGATACGTGGATTTTTAATGGTACGATTAAAGAGAATATAGCGTATGGTAAATTAGATGCATGTGACAATGATATAATAGACGCTGCTAAATTATCTTATGCTGATCATTTTATTAATACTTTACCAAATGGTTATAATATGATTATTGATCAAGAAGTATCTAATATATCAGCAGGAGAAAAACAATTATTAACGATTGCTAGAACTTTTCTTTCAAACCCTAAAATATTAATACTTGATGAGGCGACTTCCTCTATTGATACTAGAAGCGAAATCTTAATAACTAAAGCTTTTGAAAAACTTATGAAAAACAAAACAACTTTTGTTATAGCTCATCGCTTATCAACAATTAAAAATGCTGATATGATTATAGTTATGGATCAAGGCAAAATAGTTGAAATAGGAAAACATGAAGAATTATTAGCTAAAAGAAAGTTTTATTATAATTTATATAATAGTCAATTTGATTTAACAAACTAGTTGTAAAAAACTTTAAAATAATATATAATTAGATAAGATAGGAGCCTAGATATGAATAAAAAAGGATTTACTCTAGTTGAGTTATTAGGAGTGTTAATAATACTTAGTATTATTATGTTAATTGCAGTACCTAACGTGATTTCAATATTAGATAAAAATAAGAAAAACATTTTTGTTGCTGATGCGAAAAAGATTGTTTCAGCAGTAGAATACGAACTAAGTAAACGAGATAAATACCCTGATACAGGTGCTTGTTTTGTTAAATTATCTGATTTAAGTAATATAGATCTTGAAATCGGACCAAATGATAAAAAATATAATAATGAATCCTATATAAATATATTAAAAAACAATTCTAAATATGAATATAAGATTTATTTAACAGACAGTATAATGAATATCAACGGAATAGATTCATCCGCTTTATCAAAAACATCTGTTAAAACAGGAAACATTAACTTGACACCGTCTGGTAATTCTTGTTATTAAACAAAATTATTATTGACTATAAATAATTGTTATGTTAATATTAAATTATAGAAAATATGGAGGAATAAATATGAAAAAAACAAATAAAAAAGGCTTTACATTAATAGAATTATTAGCAGTTATCGTTATTTTAGGAATTATTTTAATTATAGCAATACCAAGTATAAGTGCAGCTATTTTAAATGCAAGAAAGAATGCTTATGTTGATACAGCAATTCAATTAGTAGACGGAGTTAGAATGGCAGCTTTATCAAATCCTGCTCTTTTACCAAGTGGAGCTGAGACAACAAATGTTTCAATATCTGCAATAAAACTGGAAAAGGGAAGTAATTCTAAATCTCCTTTTGGAAACGAATATGAACCCATGAGTTATGTTCAAATAACATCTTCTGGTGAGGATTATATTTACTCAATATGTCTTATGGATAACAAAGGGAATGGTATTATTAATACAACAGATAATACACCAGTAAAAATAGTAGAAGGAGATACTTCACAAGTTAAACTAGGTTTAACAGAACGTTGTACGACAGTTACTACTATTCCTAACGAAGCATTATATGGTGAATAAAAAAGGCTTTACTTTAATAGAACTATTAGCAGTTATCGTTATTTTAGGAATCATTTTAATTATAGCAATACCAAGTATAAGTGCAGCTATATTAAAATCTAGAAAAAATGCTTATGTTGATACTGCCAATCAGTTAGTTGATGCTGTTAGAATTGCAGCTTTATCGAATCCTACGATATTACCAACAAATAATATTAATAATCATCATTTGACTTTTGTTAAACTATCTGCTATTAAATTAGAAAAGGGGAGTAAAGAGAAATCTCCATTTGGTAATACCTATAGTTCAAATAGCGTTATAAGAATAGATTTTNNTATATGGTGAATAATAAAATTTAAACTTAAGTAGATACTTAAGTTTTTTTATGTTAAAATTAAAGAGGTGATGTAAATGTTAATAATAGGATCTCATGTTTCTTTTAGTAAAGAACAATTACTAGGATGTGTTAAAGAAGCTTTAGGATATGGTGCTAATACTTTTATGTTTTATACTGGGGCACCTCAAAATACAATGCGCTCTATAATAAATGATAACTTTACTTTAGAGGCCATGTTCCTAATGAAAGAAAATAATATAGATTATAATAATGTTGTGGTGCATGCACCATATATTATAAATTTAGCCAATATTAAAAATACTGATTTTAGTATTAGTTTTTTAACTCAAGAGATTAATAGATGTGAACAATTAGGAATAAATAAATTAATTCTTCATCCAGGTAGTCATGTAGGCATTGGCATAGAACAAGGAATTCAAAATATAATAGATTGCTTAAATATCGTTTTGAAAAACACTAACGTGAAAATCCTATTAGAAACAATGGCTGGAAAAGGTACTGAAATAGGTTCTTCTTTTGAAGAAATAAAATTAATTATAGATGGAGTTCTTAACAAACAAAATATAGGAATCTGTTTAGATACTTGTCATTTAAATGATGCTGGTTATGATATTAGTAATTTTGATAAAATATTAGATGAAATCGATGATAAAATAGGGTTATCATATGTAAATTGTATTCATATTAATGATAGTAAAAACGAACAAGCAGCCCATAAAGATCGTCATGATAATATAGGTTTTGGTACGTTGGGCTTTAATAATATAATTAATATTATTTATAATCAACGAATTAGTCATATACCTAAAATATTAGAAACTCCTTATGTAGAAGAAAAACCTCCATATAAATATGAAATATTAATGATAAAAAACAAAAAATTTGATCAAGACCTTAAAAACAAGATTGTTAATTAATCTTGTTTTTATATTCAATATAAAGTTTTTTTAATTGTAAAAAAGCTTGAGAATTAATTTTTTGTTCTAATTCTTTTATAATATCAGAAGGATCACCTCTATAAAAAATCTCCCAATATTTTTTTGTATATTTTAATAAAGTATCAGCTTCTTTTTCATTAATGTTTATTTCTTTTTTTTGACATAATTCTATAACCATTTGATTATCTAATTTATTAATATACTGTTTTATTAAATTATCGTACATATTTCCTCCTTATAAATTTATATGTTATTATAATAATTTTATTAATTCACATAATAATAATGGTGAGCATAATGGATAAAATTGTTGATAAAAGATTTAAAATATTAAAAACTATAATTATAATTATTTTCATTTATATAATTATAAAATTATATAGTCTTATGATTATGAAACAAAAATATTATAAAGAAGTGTTATCTTCTTTGGTTATAGAATATGTTGATGGCTCTGTTGCACCCAGAGGACGTATATATGATCGCAATTATAATCTTTTAGTAGATAATAAACCATTATATGTTATTAGTTATAAAAAAAATAAAGGAATTACTTTTAAAGAAGAAAAAGCCTTAGCGTATGAGATTGTTAATTATTTAGAATTACCTTATCATAAGCTTAGTTTACGGCAAATAAAAGATTATTATATTTTAGATCAATCAGATAATATCAAAAAGAAGTTAACTAAAGAAGAAATAAAGAAATATCAAAATCATTTATTATCTGCTGAAGAGTTTTATACTTTAAAATTAGATAGAATTACAGAAGAAGATTTGATGATTTATGATGACCATGATAAAAAGGCTATATATTTATATTGTTTAATGAATAATGGTTATTATTATGAAGATCATATTATTAAAGATAAAAATGTTTCTGATTCTGAATATGCTTATATTGCTGAACAAAATCATTTATTAAATGGATTTAAAACAATGATATCGTGGGAAAGAGAATATTTATATGGAAATACTTTAAGGAGTTTATTAGGAAGCATTGGTTCTATTCAAGAAGAAGAAGTTGATATGTATTTAGCTAAGGGCTATGAGCTTAATGATATTGTTGGTACTAGTTATATAGAAAAGACATATGAAGATACATTAAAAGGCCAAAAAGAAGTATATAAAGTTCAAGATAATAACTTAATTTTATATAAAGAAGGGAAAAGGGGAAAAGATTTAGTTTTAACTATAGATATTAATTTACAAATAGCTATTGAAAGTATTTTAGAAGAAGAAATTCTAAAAGCTAAAAGAGAACCAAATACTGATTATTATAATCGTAGTTATGTTATTATTTCTGAACCAGAAACAGGTGCTATTTTAGCTATTAGTGGTAAACAAATATTAAATAGTGGTGCTAATTATAAATTTATTGATTATACAACAGGTTTATTAACTAATCCTGTAGTTCCTGGAAGTATTGTTAAGGGAGCATCTATGTTAGTTGGATATCAAACAGGGGTTTTACAAATAGGTGATGTCAAAAAAGATGAGTGTATTAAAATTTTGGCAACACCAAAAAAATGTTCTTGGAAAACATTAGGCAATCTAAATGATTTACAAGCTTTAGCTATGTCTTCAAATGTCTATCAGTTTAAAATAGCAATGGATGTAGGAGGAGCTAATTATGTTTATAATGGACCATTAAAAATAAATGTTGAGGCTTTTAATATATATCGAAAACTATTTAATCAATTTGGTTTAGGAGTTGAGACAGGTTTTGAATTAGGAAAAGAAAGTGTAGGTTACATTGGAAATAAAACAGATGCTGGTTTTTTATTAGATTTTTCTATGGGTCAATATGATAGTTATACAGCTATGCAAATTAGTCAATATATTAATACTATAGCATCTGATGGGAATCGTTATAAACCTTATATTATAAAGGCAATCCATCAAGCAAGCGATAATAATGAAATCGGTCCTTTATTTAAAACAAAAGAAAAAGAATTGCTTAATATTGTTGATGCTAATCCTCTTTATTTAGAAAGAATAAAAGCTGGATTTCGATTAGTTATGACTAACGGATTAGGTAATAGCTATATAAATCCAAGTTATCAACCGGCTGGAAAAACAGGTACTAGTGAAACTTTTATTGATACTAATAATGATAATATTATTGATACTGAAACTTTAACTAACGCATTTATTGGTTATGCACCATATGATAATCCCAAAATGGCTCTAGCAGTTATTTCGCCTGATATTAGAAAAGTTAATAGTAATTCAACTTATCAAACAACTGTAAATAAAAGAATTACAAGAAGAGTATCAGATGCTTTTTTCCAAATATTTAAATAATTGGTTTTTTGTGTTAAAATAATAACTGGTGATTACTGTGATTAACTATCAAAAAGAATTAGAAAAAATTATTAATAATTTAGAGACTATCCCTAGTTTGTTATTACATAGTTGTTGTGCTCCTTGTAGTACTTATGTTATAGCATATCTATCTAGTTACTTTAAAATAACTATTTTTTATTATAATTCTAATATAACAGATGAAGAAGAATATCAAATAAGATTGAAAGAACAAATTCGTTTTATAAAACAATATCAAGTTAAATATCCTGTTAGTTTTATAGAAGGAGATTATCAACCTGATAAATATAATAATCTAATTAAAGGTTTAGAAAAAGAAAAGGAAGGAGGAACACGTTGTTATAAGTGTTACTCCTTAAGACTTGAAGAAACAGCTAAATATGCATCTTTAAATACTTTTGATTACTTTGGTACAACTTTGACAATAAGTCCTTATAAAAGAGCTGATATTATTAATGAAATAGGGCATAGATTAGAAACTAAATATAAAGTGAAATTTTTGTATTCAGATTTTAAAAAGAATAATGGCTATTTAAAATCAATTGAATTAGCAAAGAAATATGAGTTATATCGTCAAGATTTTTGTGGTTGTGATTATTCTAAAAAACCATAGTTTGTATTGACCTATTTATAAAGCTTTTGATATAATTAATAAAAGAATAGAGGTTTATTATGGAATTGATATATTTAATTATTATTTTAATGTTAGTAGCATTTGTTTTTAAAAGTTTTAATGGATTTATTTATTTAATAGTTATATTTGATATTTTATTTAGAATTTTAACTTTTATTAAAAACAATATTAATTTAGGTGAAATGAATCTTATTATAAGTAAATATTTTTCTCCTAGTATTCCGGCTATAATTCATAAATATACATCAGGAGATTTAGCAACAATTTTAATGTGGATTTTAGTAGCTATTTATTTAATTTTTTTAGCTTTAATTATTAAATATTTATGGGATAGAAAATAACGTAGGAGGATTTATGCTTGAAATTATTATATTAGGTATTATTCAAGGAATAGCTGAGTTTTTACCTATCTCTAGTAGCGCTCATTTAATTGTTTTTAGAGATCTTTTTAATATTGGATCATCTATCCCAAGTAATGTTACTTTAATTTTCGATATTGCATTACATTTTGGTACTTTATTAGCCATTTCCATTTATTTTTATAAAGATTTTATTAACATGATAACTAAAGGTTTAACTATGGGGATTAAAGATAAAAGTGGTAAACTTTTTTGGTATATTGTTTTAGCTACAATTCCAGCCGCTATTATAGGCTTTTTATTTGAAGACATTATTGATGGTTATATCCGCTCTAATTTATTAATAATTGCAATTGCTTTAATTATTATGGGTATTATTATTTATATTGTAGATAAAAAAAGTCCTTTAATTAAAGAACTTCATAATATTAGTATGAAAGAAGCTTTTTTGATAGGCTGTTCTCAAATACTAGCTTTAATTCCTGGCTTTTCAAGAAGTGGTACAACTATAGCAACAGGTCGTTTATTAAAGCTCGATCGAGAAAGCGCTGCTAAATTTTCTTTCTATTTATCAGCACCTATAGTAGCAGGTGCAACGATAATTAAACTTTTAGAAAAAGAAACACTTCTTTTAATTCAATCATATTGGTCTATTTTTATTATTGGTATTTTAGTATCCTTTATTATCGGTTTATTATGTATTGCTTTTTTATTAAAATATTTGAAAAAACATGATTTTAAAATATTTATGTGGTATCGATTACTTCTTGGTATAGTTATTATTATATTAACTTTAATTTAAAAAGACTATAAATTATAGTCTTTTTAGATTGCACGATATTTGTTCATATCTTTAAAGGGATCTTCTTTATCAATTAGATCAGTAAATATAATTCCATTCAAATGATCTATTTCATGTTGAAAAGCTACTGCTAATTCTTCTCGAGCTCTTATTTTGATCTTTTTACCATCAATATTAAACCCTTCTACAGTTACTCTAGCGTGTCTTGGAACTATTCCTTCTACATTACGATTAACACTTAAACAACCTTCGCCACTATCAACATAAATCATTTCATCTGATGCGCTTATTATTTGGGGATTTACAATAACATAATTTGTAAATTTACTATCTTCTGCTTCATGAACGATAACAAAATATCTTTTAGGAATCCCTAATTGAATTGCTGCTAATCCCATTCCAGGACGTAATTTATATTTTTGACACATATCTTCAATTTGACTATTGGTTAAGTACTCAATCATTAAATTTATATTATTTAAATCATCTTGTTTCATAGGAAAGATTACATCAGTACTTTTAGTTCTTAAGATTTTTTTATTTTCATCTAAAATATCTTTATTTTTTAACATAATTATCACCACACGCCAATATTATAACATAAAATCAAGCGAAAAAAAAGGGAAAGAAATTCCCTAAGATATAAATCTTGCTCCAATAATTATAACTAATAAAATAAATAATACTAAAATAATAGCATAATTAGATCCTGTAGGAGCACATCCACATGTTGGCATTGGACAACAAGTTGTTGAAACGTTAGGGCAGCATCCGCAAGGAGACCCTCCAAAATAATTCATATAATAACCTCCTTTATTTGTTATCTAGTATAGTTTATTAATAATATTAAAATGTGACAAAGGTAAATGACTATTTTTAAATAATATATCAAAACTAATAAAAATATGATAATATAATTATAGGATAGTGATAATATGAAAAAAGTTTTGCGTAATTTAGATAAACCATTATTAATTAGTAATATTATTTTATTTACCATAGGCCTATTAATGGTTTTTTCATCATCTAATATTGCTGCTTATATGCGCTATAATAAAGCTACATATCATTTTTTTGTAGTTCAAATAATTGCTCTTATAGCCGGTTTAATAGGGGGATTAATAACTATTAAGATTAATTCTAAATATTATAAATTTCTAGCTTCTGTTGGCATAATAGCTATTATTGTTCTGTTATTAGGTTTATTAATTTATGGAACTGCTACTAATGACACGGTAGGATGGATATCTTTAGGTTTTTTTCAACTTCAACCTAGCGAACTAGCTAAAATAATTGTCATAATATGGTTAGCGACTTATTATGATCAAAACAAACAAAAATTAGAGAACTATATTAAAGCTCTTTTCCCTTTAGTAATTGCCGGTGTAATAGCCTTTCTTATTATCTCTCAGCCAGATTATGGAACTGCTTTTATCTTTTCTATTATTATCTTTTTTATGTTTTTATTATCCCCAAGTTCAAAGAGTTTAAAAAAAACAATTTTGAGTTTATTGATGTTATTAAGTATTGTTTTATTATTAACTGTTTTTATTTCACGTAAACAAATATTAGAAAATATTAAGGGAACACGTTTAGATTATATGAATTCTTGCAGTGAAGAGAAATTTTATAATATTGGTAATCAAGTATGTAATGGTTATATAGCTATTAATAATGGGGGTTTATTTGGAAAAGGTTTAAGTAATAGTACTCAAAAGTATTTATATTTACCGGAGGCACATACTGATTTTATTTTTGCTATAGTAATTGAAGAACTAGGATTAATTATTGGTCTAATTATTATTATGCTATATATATATGTTTTATATAGAATTATAAAAATTGGCAGAAACAGTTATAATTTAAGAGGACAATTAATTTGTTATGGAATTGCTTTTTATATATTTACTCATATTTTTATTAATTTAGGAGGTTTATTAGGAATAATACCGCTGACCGGAGTACCCTTACCATTTATTAGTTATGGAGGCACTTTTATTGTTTGTTTAATTATGGCTTTATCATTTGTTCAAGTAGTAAATATAGAAACACAAATAATTAAAAAAGGTGTAATTAAAAAAAAGAAGTAATAATCTCTATAGGAGGTTATTTTTTATGTCAGAACTTATTGTAAAGATTATAAAATATAAGAAAGAATTAATTATAAGTAGTATAATTTTTATTTTGTCTTTCGGTATTTTTATTTTTATTAAATTTAATTATAAAAATCCAATAAATGAAGTAGTTACCGTTATGGAAGAATTAAATATAGACGAAAAAGATGAATTTATTGAAAATCCTTTAATAGCAGTAGATATAAAAGGCGAGGTAAATAAACCAGGAATTTATTTAGTTAATGAAAACTTAAGAGTTAATGATATTATCGTGTTAGCAGGTGGTTTAACTGAAGGAGCAGATAGTAAAATAATTAATCTTGCTAAAAAGGTGTTTGATGAAATGGTCATTATTATTTATAGTAAAGAAGAAAGTAAAGATATGATTAAAACTTTAAAAGAAAATGAAGTAAAAAACGAAAAATGTTTAGAATATCAAGAAATAATTTTAAATGATGCTTGTATTGAAATCCCAGAAACAACAACAAAAACGAATTTAGTTAATTTAAATAAAGCTTCAAAAGAAGAATTAATGACCTTAACTGGAATTGGTGAAAGCAAAGCTATTAGCATTATTAATTATCGAGAGGAAGTTGGTTTATTTGTTACTATAGAAGATATAATGAAAGTATCAGGTATAGGCGAGGCTATATTTGTTAAAATTAAGAATTTTATTACTATCTAATTATTTATATATCTTTTTACTTATTATTACTGGAGTTTATTGTTTTATAATTATTAATATAGGTTATCAACCTAAATATAAATTAAATGAAACAGAAATTAAAGGATATATTTATGATATAAAAATAAATAATCAAAAGCTAAGTATAATTATAATTGGTAAAGAAAAAGTATTAGGACATTATTTTTTTAAAAATGGAGAGACTAAGAAATTGTTTATAAATCAATATCGATTAGGTGATTATATTAAATTAAAGGGCACGCTTAAAAAACCCAATAATAATACTGCGCCTAATATTTTTAATTATCATAAATATTTATTATCTCAAAATATTTATTATTTAATAGATATAGAAGAGTACGTTTTTTTAAAAGATAATCATAACCCTTTATATACCTGTAAAAATTATATTTCTAAGCGTATAAATAAAATTAGCTTATCAAAAGATTATATTAAGGCTTTTATCTTAGGAGATATGGCTAATATTGATAATGATGTTAATAGTAGTTATCAACAAAATGGTATCACTCATCTTTTTGCTATTTCTGGGGCTCAAGTTTCTTTATTAGCAATAGTTGTTTTAGTAAGTTTAAAGAAAATAAAAATGAATGAAAAAACAAGATATTTTATTACCAGTATTATTTCTGTCTCTTAT
>LSQX01377912.1_pt2 | contig 14935 bp, 15 predicted proteins | sample 654561 | NCBI WGS metagenome assembly LSQX01 (sample SAMN04489861, study PRJNA283612) | anaerobic digester metagenome | isolation source: 4 biogas reactors fed with cattle manure at either 37C or 55C with and... | place: Denmark: Kongens Lyngby | collected 2014 | reverse complement strand
AGTCAAGACAGCTTCTTGGCCCCAGGTACCCTGATTCAGTCCCTAATTCTCATGCAGGCTGTAAGCGAACCCCGGTGCAAGCGTCCCTGGCGTCCCCGGTAGTCGAATAAAATATCAAGAGAAAGCTGCTATGCGCAGGCGCCGGACTTTAGAAGAACGGTATTCTCGGATCAAAGAGGCATGGTACTTACTGCCACCCCTGAATGTTCAGGGGTGTTTTTGTTTATCGGGGGGGGGTTTTTCGGTATTACGGGCTGTTTAGGACTCATACATATGCTAAGGAAGAGCCTCAAAGTGGAGGGGGACGTCGGTATGCAGCCAGGGGTTCGTTGGGGCAAAAAAGTAGCGGAGTTGTTAGAAATTCCACCGGATATTGTACTTGATCTACCCCGAGTCACCATGGTGGGCAATATTGAAATTACGCTGGAAAATCACCGGGGAATCATTGAGTATACACCGGCTAGGCTACGCCTCGCTTTACCCCAGGGCGAACTGATTGTGTCCGGGAACGAGCTTATTCTTGTCAGTCTGGCTCAAGAAGAGGTGGTTATTAGAGGCCGTATTAAGAGCTTGGAACTAGCTTGAAGGCAGGGGGTGACGGGATGTTGCTGCTTAGAAGTTGGTTCTGGTTGCAGGGCCAGGTGCTGGTTAGAGCAGAGGGAGAAGAGACTGAGCGGCTTCTCAATCAGTGCCTGGCACGAGGGATCTATTTATGGGACATTCGCCGCCGGGAAGGCATACTGTACTTTCGGCTCAGCAGCCGGGCTTTTTTGCGACTGCCTCCTTTGGTACGCCACCTTAAGGTGAAGGTATCTATAGCGGAAAAGGTGGGGCTGCCTTTCTTCGTGCGCCGGTTAAGGCGCCGCCGAATGCTGGTGGCAGGGGGGCTGTTATTCGTACTTATTCTTTATGTTTGGTCCGGCTGTATTTGGTCGGTCCAAGTGACAGGCGTAGGACATCCGGGGCAGCAAAAGGAGCTGGCCCAGCTGTTGGCGTCCCGCGGTGTTATGCGGGGTGTGCTGAAGGAAAGAATAGACCTTGGGATGGTGGAATATGAGGTGCTGACTCAGTTTCCGGAACTGGCTTGGGCGCGGGCCTATTTTACTGGGACTAGATTTGTGCTGGAAGTGGTTCCCAAGTTGCCCCAGCCGGAACTGGTTCGGCCGGGCCATTTAGCAGCCAAGAAGAATGGCCTGGTTCTGGATGTGCTGGTATTGGTTGGAAAAGCGCTGGTGAACAAAGGAGCTTCGGTGCAAGCCGGGGATGTGCTTATTTTGGGCGAACAGGGCCGTCAGCCGGTGCCAGCCAAGGGGCGGGTTTTGGCTCGAGTGTGGCATGAAACGTACCACGAGGGCGAGACTTTTGAACAATGCTGGGTTCGTTCCGGTAACACAGCTAGCAGCAGAATGCTCAAGGTTTTAGGTCGGGAATTGATAATAAGAGGGGTTAAAGCAGCGCCCTTTCAGTATTTCGAGACCGACTACCAGCGCAAAAAGATTCTGCCCTGGAGGAATAGCAGCGGTCCCGTCGAAGTTATAGATAAAACATACTACGAGCTGAAGGAAACAAGGAGCACAATCTCCGAAGCAGAGTGTATCAAGCGGCTTACGGAGCAAGCATTGGCCGAGATAAAACGGAACCTGGACGAAGGATCTCAGATCACCCAGGTAGACAAGAAGGTTTTGTCTCAGCCCGGGGATAGTCCCGTTAGGGTGTGGGTGAGAATAGAAGCGGTGGAAGATATTGCTGTGCCGATACCTTATTACCCCCGGACAGGTGAAGGAGGAATTGGTATTGGGGGAACAATTAGAGAGAAAGGTAGCAATGACCGACCATGACAAGGCGATGCGCTTGTTCGGTCAATTCGACGCTAATTTACGCTGCTTGGAACGTGAGTTTCCGATCCGACTGGTGCCTAGAGGTACGGAAGTTACTATAATAGGGGCTGCAGAACCGGTGGAGCAGGCCACCCAAGTATTGGAGCAACTGAAGACATTGGCCCTGGAAGGGAATTTGATTACCCCTCAGGATGTGCAGTTTACAGCCAGTATGATCAAGCGTGGTCAAGGGACGGTTTTGGATCCTGCTGAGGAAGACACTATTTTGGTCACCCATCGCGGCAAAGCCGTGAAACCCAAAACAGTAGGGCAAAAGCGATATATCGAGGCTATCAACAAGTATGACATTGTGTTTAGTATCGGACCGGCGGGAACGGGCAAAACCTACTTGGCCATGGCTATGGCGGTGAAAGCTCTTCGCAGTCGCGAAATTAGCCGCATTGTGCTTACGCGGCCGGCAGTGGAAGCAGGGGAGAAACTAGGATTTTTACCCGGCGACCTGCAGGAAAAAGTAGATCCTTATCTGCGCCCCTTGCATGATGCTCTATACGACTTCTTAGGAATGGATGCGTATCAAAAGTACGCTGAACGCGGCATTATTGAGATTGCGCCACTGGCTTACATGCGTGGGCGAACGTTGGACGATGCTTTTATCTTGCTGGACGAAGCGCAAAACACTACCCCGGAACAAATGAAGATGTTTTTGACCCGATTGGGTTTTGGCTCTAAGGCTGTGATTACCGGTGACATTACTCAAGTGGATCTGCCGCGCGGCTGCTTTTCCGGTCTGGAAGAAGTGCGCTTTGTCCTAAAAGACGTAAAAGGAATCGACTTTGTCTACTTCAGTCACCGGGATGTGGTCCGGCACGAGTTGGTACAGCGGATTATCGCCGCCTACGAGACTTGGGAGAAGGAAAAGGAGCACCAGGGCCCGGCTACAGGCGAGGAGGAATAAGGCATGGGGCTGCCCTTTATGCAGCAACGCCAACACTCAAGATTCCCAGTTCTGATTTCCCCTGAATTTGGGCGGCGTCTAACCCTAGTAGCCGTCACTTTTCTACTACTTACTTTACTGGTTAGTCTGCAGTGGGTGCCCCGACAACTACAGCTTACGGTTGGTCAGCCGGCCCCACGCAAGATCACGGCCCACAAGACAGTGAAGTACGAGGAAGAAGAGAAGACCGAGCAGCTTAGGGCCAATGTGGCGGAATTAGTGGAGCCTGTCTATGATCCTGATATCAGTGTATTACAGGAATCGCTGGAGAGCTTGGAAACAGCTTTCGAAAGAGCGGACAGAGTACGCAATGCATCCCTGACCCGGGAAGAGAAGCTGGAGCAATTAGGGTCGGATCTTCAGCCCCCCCTACCGGTGGACATTCAAGCAGCTATGCTCGATCTTAGCGAAGAAGAATTCTCCAACCTAAAATCAAGGGCACCGGAGCTGGTGCGCTCTCTGATGGACAAAGGCGTGCGGCAAACGGATTTGCCCCTGGTAAAGGCGACATTAGTGGAAAAGATAGAAGAAGATAGCGGATCAGCCGGTTTTAAGCAGATCTTACATGTTATGGGTGATGCTGCTCTTCAACCGAATCTGGTTTATAACCATGAAGCTACCGAGCGGCGCCGACAAGAAGCTCGTGATAGCATTCAGCCAGTGGAGAAAACCGTTTGGCAAAACACAGTGATCGTTCGCGAAGGCGATCCTATTACCACCGAACATTTACAGATGCTAAAGGCGCTGGATCTGTTGCATCAGCGTACGCATTGGACAGCGGTATTGGGTGTAGCCCTGGTGGTGGGCTTCTTGATGCTGCTCACATCTGCCTATCTGCAGTTTTTGACCCCGAGGGTCTTAGAAAGTTATAAACTGTTGCTGCTGTTAGCGTCAGTGGCGGTGGGAACGCTGGCTTTAGGAAGGATATTCTTGCTGATACCGGTGGATGCCGCCGCCAAGTTTTTCCCGGCTGCGGCCGGGCCCCTGTTGGTGGCTATCTTGTTAGATAGTCGGCTAGCTGTGCTTGCAGCGGCCGAGCTGGCTCTTTTGTCTGCTATTATGGCCGGTTCCGAACTTGGTTTAGCCGTGGAAGCGGTTGTCGGTAGCTTGGCCGGTATCTTAGCAGTGCAAAAAGTCAGCCAGCGCAGCGATCTGGCTCGCGCCGGATTGTTTGTCAGCGGAGCAAATCTTTGTGTGGCCTGGGCGTTGGGGCTGATCGCCGCCTCTAAACCGTTGGAATTGCTAGTAGATAGCTTTGCCGGTATCATAAACGGCCTGCTGGCAGCGGTGCTGGCTATCGGCCTGTTACCTTTTATCGAGAGCGCTTTTGGCATTACCACTCCAGTGCGGTTGTTGGAGCTTGCCAACCCCAATCACCCCTTGCTGAAGCGGGTGCTGCTGGAGGCACCGGGCACATATCACCACAGTATTCTAGTGGGCAATCTGGCTGAGACGGCAGCCGATGCTGTGGGTGCCGATGCTCTGCTGGTCAGGGTGGCCAGCTACTATCACGATGTGGGCAAGATAAAACGCCCTGAGTTTTTTATTGAGAACCAGTTGCTGGCTTCTAACCCTCATGACAAAATGAGCCCCAGCCTGTCCACTCTGGTTATTACTTCTCATATCAAGGAAGGGTTGGAGCTGGCCCGTGAATACAAGTTACCCCTGGCCATTAGAGATATCATCAGGCAACACCACGGGACCACACTGGTTTCGTATTTTTACAGCCGAGCTGCTGCCGGTGCCGAGGGCACTGTACCGGAAGACAGCTTTCGCTACGACGGCCCCATACCACAAACCAAAGAAGCAGCTTTGGTGATGTTGGCTGACGTGGTAGAGGCGGCTGTACGGTCTCTTTCCGATCCCACGCCCGGTAAAATAGAAGGTCTGATTAGAAAAGTAATCAAGGATCGCTTGGATGATGGGCAGTTGGATCAAAGCGATTTGACCCTAAGGGACTTGGATCGGGCGGCAGCAGTCTTTGCCAAGGTTTTAACCGGTGTCTATCATCACCGGGTACCATATCCAGACAAGGAGAAAGGGATTTGAGCGAGGGGGCTGGCTGATATGCCTGTTGTAATCAGCGTAGATGGAAAAGACTTGGCAGTAGCTCCTAAGTGGCTGCAATTGCTCAAGCAGGCCGGGGAAGAAACACTAAAGCAGGAGGGAGCGGCCGAAGCTGAATTGAGTGTGTTGTTGGTGGATGACACCGGCATTCAGGAGCTAAACAGAATCTGGCGCGGGATCAACGCCCCCACCGATGTGCTGTCGTTTGCTTTGCGCGAGGGGGATGATCATCTACCCCTACCGGTAGACCAAGAACTGCTGGGAGATGTGGTGATTTCAGTCGAGCGGGCTGTGCTGCAGGCTAAAGAGTATGGTAACAGTGCCGAACGGGAGCTGGCTTTTCTTCTCACCCACGGTATATTACATCTACTGGGTTATGATCATCAGACCCGTACCGAGGAGGAACGAATGCGAACCAGACAGGAAGCGATTCTGACTGCCTTAGGGTTAAGTCGTTAAGGAAGAGGTGGCTCAAGTGGCTCGCCGCCCTTTTTCGGAAAGCCTGCGTTTTGCCTGGGCCGGTTTATGCTGGGCCTGGCAGACCCAGGGCAATATTCGCCGACATAGTGTAGCCGCAGTGGCGGTTTTGCTATTGACCCATGTATTAGCGCTTACTTTTATCGAGCGGGCACTGATTGTATTGACTATTGCCTTGGTAATCACGGCTGAACTTATTAATACTGCTATCGAAGCAGTGATCGATCTGCATGAGCCGTGCTACCACCCCCTGGCCAAGCGGGCCAAGGACGTAGCTGCAGCCGCTGTATTGGTAACGGCCATGGCTGCGGTCGCTACGGGCGTTTTTTTGTTTGGCCCCCGGTTGCTTCAGTTTTTTTCCTGTCGGTAGCTTGTTTCGAAGCAGGAGCTATGGCATACTTAAAGGCGGACTGGGAACAGATCAGCTCCAGGGTGGAGAGATAAAACCCTTAGACTCTGACAAGATAGAGACTAGATCCGGACCGGGATGAGAGGGGAAGGTGAGCTCGGTGCCGAAGGTGGCCGATCAGAAAGTAGTGCGCTCTTCAGAGAGGGCTTCATTATCACTTAAGATTTTAGTAGTTCTAGTATTGATGTTACTTATTGTCAACAGCGTGGTGCTGGGGATACTCACAGGCTATCTAAAATTACCCCACCAAGCGCTGCCGCTTGAGGTAGCGAAGAATGCCGGTAAGCTGTTGGTAGATTACAGCCAACGAATAGCACGAGACTTGGGAGTGGAACAGAATCAGGCGGTACGGGCGGCGTTGGCAAAGTTCGAATTTGAATTGGGGCAAGCCGGTAATCCGGAACAAGTGGCGCAGGTGATTCTGCGGTTTGGGCGAGAGACACAAGACATTATTCTAAGAGAACAAGAGAATTTGCATCGGGAAGAGCTATTATCTCTTATTCGCCAAGACCCACGGCTGCCCAACATGATGGGTGAAGCCACCATCACTATTACCAGAAGTGAAGAAAAGGGGTTGGAGATAGACGATCCGGCTCGGTTGTTGTCACCGGAAACTAAAGAGCGGCTGAAAGACAGTAAGTCGCTAGCCCTACCGGGGCAAGTGGTGGAAGTGAAGGTGGTGGACGGACGGGCCAGTTTGGTTACACCAGTGTCGGTGTTAGAGCGCCTGAAACACGCCGAAAAAGAAGTTGATGCCCTGCGGGCCAGATTGCAAGAAGTTAAGGCCAGTGCCGGTTTGGCTCCGTTTAGCGGTAGTGGCATCATCATTCGTTTATATGATGCTGAAGGGAGTGCCGGTATCGGCGAGATTGTGCACGACTTTGATGTGCGCGATATTGTGAACGAGCTGTTTGCCGCCGGGGCCACCGGGGTAGCAATCAACAGCCAGCGGCTGGTTACCACTTCATCAATCCGCTGTGCTGGTCCGGTGATCTTGGTTAACCAAAAGCCGATTGCTGTTAACCCGGTAACTATATATGCTTTGGGAGATTCCGAAGTGTTAGATAGCAGCTTGGACTTGATTCGAGCTCAGTTCAAGGCTTCCGGTATTCGCTTGGAGGTTGAGCAGGCAACCGATATTGCTTTGCCGGCGTATGAAGAAAGTAGCATTGTGGGGGGATAGACGGTGCCGCGGAAAAAGAAATGGTTTGCTTTGAGTGTGGCTCTGGTGCTAGTGTTGTCACTGGGCGTTGGTTGCCGGCGCCAACCGACTCCACCGGCAGAACCGAACGAGGAAAGCGATGGCCTGGAAGAAACACCAGGCGAGACAGAGGAGCAATTCTTTTGTCCGTTGGACGGCCTTCCTGTTACCGACCCGGAATTAGTTGAGCGGCGTCCGTTGGCAGTGATGATAGGCAATATCCCGGGACTGGCAGAGCCTTCAGGCCTGGATAAAGCCTGTCTTGTGTTTGAGATCCTCACTGAAGGCGGAATTACCCGTTTGATGCCAGTGTTCTTACATCAGGACGCGCCGCTGCTGGGATCGGTGCGCAGTGCCCGGCACTATTTCTTGGACAAAGCACTGGAGTTCAATGCTGCTTACAGCCATTGTGGCTATAGCCCGCAAGCCAAGCAGGATATTAGCAGTCTAAAAGTGATATCGCTGAATGAGTTTTACCTGCCCCAGGTGTACTGGCGCGTCCGGACGAAAAAGGAGCCTCATAATGTCTATACTAGCACCGAGCGCCTGTTTGCCGAGCTGGAACGCCGCGGTTTGCTAACCGCTCCCTCACCGGTACAATTCAGTTTTTACGATGATACCTGTCAGCCCCTGGGACCCGGAGCAAAGAAGGCCGCTTTGCGTTTTTCGCCTAACTATGTGGTAGAATATAGGTGGGACGAAGCTGCCGGCGGGTATGCCCGGTTTGTAAACGGCAAACCCCAACAAGATGAAAACAGTGGGCAGCAATTGGTAGCCAAGAACGTATTGGTGCAATTTGCGGATGGTACCAAGGTGTTGGATGCGGAAGGCCGGCTGGATATGAAACTGGTCGGGCAAGGCGGCGGTCGGATGTTTCAACAAGGTGTCACTTACGAGCTGAATTGGTCTAAACGCAGCCGTACCGAACCCACCAGTTGGACAGACAAAAACGGTCAGAGCATCCGGCTGATTAGGGGTCAAAGCTGGATTGAAGTATTACCGCATGGAGCAGAGGTAACTTGGGAGTAGTGGCAAGGGGGAAAAATAGGTGAACCAGAAGGAGCAGGAATTAGTGACGGCGGCCCGGGCAGCGCGGGAGCAGGCCTATGCTCCCTATTCCAACTACCGGGTAGGGGCAGCCCTGCGGACGGCTTCAGGGGCAATATTTACCGGCTGCAATATTGAGAATGCCGCTTATGGGGCCACAGTTTGTGCCGAGCAGGTGGCAGTGTTTAAGGCCGTTTCCGCCGGGGAAAGAGACTTTGTGGCCTTGGCGGTGGCGGCCTCAGGAGAAGATGTGGCTTCTCCCTGTGGCACTTGTCGCCAAGTGTTAGCGGAGTTTGTGCCCGATCTTATCCTGTACTTAACCGGAAGCAGTGGAGCGGTAGAAACAGCTACACTCAAGGAATTATTACCCCGAGCCTTCGGGCCGGCCCATTTGACGGAGGATAGCACATGAGCGAGTATCGGAGTGGCTTTGTAACTTTAGTGGGGCGTCCAAATGTGGGTAAATCTACGCTGCTTAACGGCTTGGTGGGGGAGAAAATCGCCATAGTAACTGACAAACCTCAAACCACCCGGAACCGTATTCAGGGGATTTACACCGATGAGAAGCGTCAAATTGTCTTCGTTGATACGCCTGGTATACACCGGCCACGGAACCGATTAGGGTCCTATATGGTTAAGGTGGCCCAGGGGGCTCTGACCGGAGTGGATGTGGTAGTTCATGTGGTGGATGGCAGGGCGCCGATTGGCCCTGGCGATCGCTATATCGCCTCGTGCTTTTCCAATCTTCCTTTGCCGGTACTGCTGGCGGTAAACAAAGTAGATGTCTTGAAGCGCGAACAAACGATCCTGGCGTTAGATAATTATTCCCAACTGGCCAACTACACGGAGATCGTACCGATTTCGGCCTTAAAGGGAAAGAATTTGCCGTTACTGCTGGAGATAATATCCAAATACCTTCCGGCGGGACCGCAGTTTTATCCGGAGGACATGGTTACCGATCAGCCAGAGCGCTTCGCCGTGGCTGAGCTTATCCGGGAGCAAGTGTTACACCTTACCTGGGATGAAGTTCCCCATTCCGTGGCGGTCCTGATCGAAGAAATGGCAGATCGGCAAGAAAAGGCGCCGTTTTATATTAGAGCTACAGTGTTAGTAGAAAGAGAATCTCAAAAAGGAATTATAATCGGACAAGGGGGGCGGCAGCTAAAGGCGATTGGACAGAGGGCCCGAAAGGGCATTGAGGAACTGCTGGGACGACAAGTGTATCTGGATCTTTGGGTCAAGGTCAAAGAAGAATGGCGTGATCGGGAAGAGTCGCTGCATGAGCTGGGATATTTCGATCGATAATAAGGAGAGTCCGAACATTGTCTTTATATAATCTAGAAGCGGTGGTGATCCGGAGCCGAAATCTGGGTGAGGCCGATCGCTTGGTGACGTTGTACTCTCGCCAACACGGCAAGGTGCGCGCAGTGGCTCGAGGAGCACGGCGCCCGCGTAACCGCCTGCGCGCTGGGGTCGAACTCTTTACTCATGGCGACTATTTGTTGTTTGCCAATAAAGGGCTGGACAATATCAGCCAGTGTGAAATTGTGGAGTCCTTTCGTCAGATCCGGGAGGACTTGGTTAAGGCTGCAGCCGGAGCTTATGTATTGGAATTATTGGACGTCCTGACGGAAGAAGGAGAGCCCAAGGGAGACTTGTTTCCGTATTTACTGGCAGTGTTGCAGGCTTTATCCATGGGTGAGGATTTAGAGCTTGTTTTGCGGGCAGTGGAAGTAGGCTTGTTGGCCCGACTGGGATATGGGCCGGAGCTTAGAGCATGTGTCAATTGTGGTGGACCGTTAGAAGAGGGGACGGGCTTCAGTGTGCTTCATGGTGGTGCCCTATGCGGTCGGTGCCGCTGCAGTGACCCCGATGCCTTTACGGTTACTCCGGGCACTTTAGCCACCCTCAACTATTTGCTCAAGACACCGTTTGATCGGGCAACAAAGTTGCGCGTTTCCCCCCTGATGCGAACTGAGCTCAAGGATACTACTGTCAGCCTCATCAGGGCGCAACTGGGACGGGATGTGAAGGCCGCCGCCTTTCTGGCTCTGGTGAAAGAGACCACCAGCAAAAGTTGACAGGCCTGTTGGGATTTGCTACATTATCCATTAGTGTGAGCTACGGTGAAGGGAACCGGCACTGACGGCGCTAAGAGAGAGCGGGGGAGGCGAGAACCCGCAAGCGAGACGGTGGCCGAGGGGGATCCGAGCTTTATTTTTTTATCAGTAACGTTAAGGAGGGCTGGTCGTGAACTTCCAGGAGATCATTCTTAGACTGCAAGAATTCTGGGCGGGACTCGGCTGCGTATTGCAGCAACCGTACGATGTTGAAGTGGGTGCCGGTACCATGAACCCGGCCACTTTCCTGCGGGCCTTGGGCCCCGAACCGTGGAACGTGGCTTATGTGGAGCCTTCCCGGCGGCCTAACGATGGCCGCTATGGCGAGAATCCTAACCGTCTCTACCAACACCACCAGTTTCAAGTGATTATGAAGCCTTCGCCCGATGATATTCAGGAGCTTTATCTGAAAAGCCTGGCAGCATTAGGGCTAAATCCCTTGGAACATGATATCCGCTTTGTTGAGGACAACTGGGAATCACCGACGCTTGGTGCCTGGGGCATGGGCTGGGAAGTATGGCTCGACGGCATGGAGATTACCCAATTTACTTATTTCCAACAGATAGGCGGCTTGGATGCGCGTCCGGTATCAGTGGAGATCACCTATGGCTTGGAACGGATTGCCATGTTTATCCAAGAAAAGGATAACGTCTTTGATGTGATCTGGGTGGACGACATTACCTATGGGGATATTTTCTATCAGTTCGAGGTGGAGCATTCCTACTACAACTTTGAGGAGTCTGATCCCAAAACGTTGTTTATGCTCTTTGATTCCTATGAGCGCATTGCAGCTCGCTTACTGGCTAAAGACCTTGTCTTGCCAGCTTACGACTACATTCTCAAGTGCTCGCATACATTCAACCTGCTGGATGCCCGGGGAGCCATCAGTGTGACTGAACGTACCGCCTATATAGGCCGGGTGCGGGTGTTAGCGCGGCAATGTGCTCATGCTTATGTGGCTAAACGGGAACAGCTGGGCTTCCCCCTGCTCCCGCGAAAGGAGGCGGCAGTATGAGCCGAGATCTGGTGGTTGAAATTGGGTGCGAAGAGATACCGGCCCGTCTGATGCCGGAGACGCTGGCTCGACTGAAAGAATTGGCTGAGGACATGTTAGCGGATAAGCGGCTGAGCTTCACTGAAGTGAAGACAGTTGGGACCCCGCGGCGCCTGGTGCTGGTGGCGCGAGACCTGGCTGAAGAAACGGCGGCACGAGTAACTGAAGTAAAAGGGCCACCGGCTAAGGCGGCCTATGATGCCTCCGGCCAACCAACCCGGGCGGCGGAAGGGTTTGCTCGAAGCCAAGGGGTAGAACTTTCGGCACTGGTTGTGCGTACAGTAGACGGGGGCCAGTATGTTTTTGCCACCAAAAGCGAACAGGGACGCCCGGCCCAACAGGTCTTAGCCCGGGAGTTACCGGCCCTGATCCGCAGCTTGTCCTTTCCCCGACCCATGCGTTGGGGCAACCGAGAACTCAAATTCGTCCGTCCTATTCGGTGGCTGCTGGCCCTGTTTGGTTCTGAGCCGGTGGAGTTTGAATTGGATGGTATCAAGAGCGATTGCTATACTTACGGCCATCGGTTTTTGGCTCCCGGACCGTTTCTGGTAGCGAACACAGAAGATTATTTTAATTGTCTGGAAAAAGGATATGTAGTCCTGGTTCCCGAAGAACGTAAGAGTGTGATCCGAACACAGGGAGATGAACTGGCCCAAAAAGTGAATGGACGGGTTCTGTGGACGGAAGACCTGCTTACAGAGGTAATGTTTCTGGTAGAATATCCTACCGCCCTTATGGGTTCGTTTGCTCCTGAATACCTAGCCCTACCGTCCGATGCCATTGTGACCCCCATGAAGGATCACCAGCGCTATTTTCCGGTGGTTAATCCGGAAGGAGACCTGCTACCTTACTTTATCGCTGTTCGAAACGGCACTTTTGATCATTTGGATCTTGTACGAGCAGGCAACGAAAAAGTGCTACGGGCTCGACTGGCTGATGCGCGCTTTTTCTTCCAAGAAGATCAGAAAACAGCCTTAGCCGACCGGGTAGAGAGATTAAGACAGATTGTTTTTCAGGAGGATTTGGGTACCCTATATGACAAGAGCCAGCGGCTGATGTCTTTAGTTCGATTCTTAGCCAAACAGGTAAGGCTAGATGAAACGAGCACTTCGTTTGTGGAGCGGGCTGCTTATTTGGCCAAAACTGATCTGACTACTAACATGGTGAACGAATTTCCTGAGCTGCAGGGTGTGATGGGACGGGAATATGCTCTGCTGTCGGGGGAGCATGCAGTGGTGGCTCAGGCCATTGCCGAACAATATTTACCGCGGTTCGCCGGCGATGAACTTCCGGCTACTTTGAGCGGCGCTTTACTGGCACTTAGCGACAAGATCGATACCATCGTCGGCTGTTTTGGCCGCGGCCTGATTCCAACTGGCTCCGAAGATCCTTACGGCCTGCGGCGGCTGGGCACCGGTTCGGTCAACATTACTCTGGATCAGGAACTAGATGTATCTCTGGCCGAACTGGTGAGCCGATCCACGGCCTCATACGAAGAGCAGAAGCTTATGCCTCGCCCGGCCAGCGAAGTGACGGTTGAGGTTGATGAATTTCTTACCCAGAGGTTGCGTATAGTCTTAGAAGATAAGAACTTGCGCTACGATGTGGCGGACGCTGTCCTGGCGGTGCTACCGCATCACCCCAGCCAATCTTATCGTCGAGCGGAGCTCATTACCCGACTAAGAAAGGAACCGTTTTTTGCCGATATGCTCCAGGCGTTTATCAGGGTGGGTAATTTGGCTCGGCAGGCTGGGGAAGAGGAGCTCTGTCCGGAATTGCTGACGGAATCGGCTGAGATCGATTTGTATAAGCACTACGCAGGGCTTAGAGCCGAGGTACCGAAGCTGCTAAAGCAGGATCGCGGCCGGGAAGCTATTGAACAGTTGTCCACTTTAGCGCTGCCGGTAGATCGTTTCTTTACCGATGTGCTGGTTATGGTGGAGGATCAGAAAGTCCGTGCCAATCGGTTGGCTCTACTCAGACAGGTTCGCGACTTAGCATTGTCCGTGGCTGATTTCAGCCGGTTGGTGCCTGAAACCTAAGAAAAGATAGTACCCTGGGCGGAAAAAAAGAGGATTTTTTCTGCACAGGGAGAATTATCCACTGTAATGGTTCGAATTACCAGGCCGGGAACAGCCATAAAACGGTAAGGGGGAGGGTGATGCGTCATTCAACTGACGGCACGACAAAAGCATATAGTGGCTATCGTGAAATCCGAGGGCCCGATTACCGGCGAGGAAGTAGCCAACCGCCTGGAAGTGACCCGAGCCACCTTACGTCCTGACCTTACCATTCTCACCATGGCCGGCATCTTAGAAGCAAAACCTCGGGTAGGTTATACCTACATAGGTGAGGGAGAGGTAGAAGCTCTATCTTATCTTAAGGAGCTCACAGTTGGGGATGTGAAGGCAGCACCGCTGGTAGTCTCTGTTGGTACTACAGCTTACGATGCTTTGGTTACTATGATGCTTGAGGATCAGGGAACGGTGTTTGTGGTGGATGAAGAAGGCTTCTTAGCCGGTGTTGTTTCCCGTCGGGATCTGCTTCGCTTAAGCTTGGGCCGGACGGATCTTAATAATGTCCCGGTGGGACTTATTATGACCCGCGTGTCCCAAGTTATCACTGTAACCCCGGAAGAGAGTGTTTTTACTGCGGCTCAAAGACTCACTGTTTACCGGGTAGAAGTTCTGCCAGTGGTACGTCCAACCGGTGACACCGGTGAGAAGCAAGAGTTACTTGGCCGCATTTCCAGAAGCACCATCACCAAGTTGTTTTCGGAGCTTGGTGAAAAGATCAGTTAGGGGGGGATGACGTATCAAAGAAGAGCGCCCAGTGGTTTTCATCCTCTCGGATTCGCTGGGAGAGACGGCCGAATTGGTGGTAAGGGCGGCTGTAAGCCAATTTGAAGGTTCACCGCCGGCAAAAGTGCGCCGGATACCGTTCGTGGCCGAACCGACCCATGTGGAAGAAGTGCTCCGTGAGGCTGAGGGGATGAACTGTATTTTGGTTTATACTTTTGTCCTGCCGGAGCTGCGTCAGGCAGTGGCTGAAGGAGCGAAAAAACGCGGGCTTACAGCAGTGGATGTGATGGGTCCTGTATTGGGAGCCCTGGGCGAAATCATGCCTGGGCCGCCCAAGCTGGAGGCGGGCTTGATGCATCGCTTGGACGAAGATTATTTTGAGCGCATAGAAGCGGTAGAATTTGCGGTGCGGTTTGATGACGGCAAGGATTTTCGCGGTTTTGCTTGGGCCGATGTTGTGCTTATAGGTATTTCCCGGACTTCCAAAACCCCGTTGTCTCTGTACCTGGCCAATCAAAAAATCAAAGCAGCTAATGTTCCTTTAGTCTCAGGCATATCACCACCGGAAGAACTGTTTGCGCTTCCGCCGAACAAAATCATCGGTCTGACAGTGTCGGCGGACAAATTGGTGGAAATCAGGCAGGAGCGGCTCCGAACCATGGGGTTGGAAGTGAATGCGGACTATGCCAGTCCGGACCGAATTGCGCAAGAAGTTGCTTTTGCTGAAGAAGTTATGGCAAAACTAGGCTGCCCGGTCCTGGATGTTACCAACATGGCTGTGGAAGAAGTCGCGACTAAGATTATGCAATTAATCAACAAGGGGGAAATCCTATGACCAAGTTTGTCTATACTTTTGCCGAAGGCAACGCTGGGATGAAAAACCTATTAGGGGGCAAAGGAGCAAACCTGGCTGAGATGACCGGAATC
>LSQX01140165.1_pt1 | contig 14936 bp, 12 predicted proteins | sample 654561 | NCBI WGS metagenome assembly LSQX01 (sample SAMN04489861, study PRJNA283612) | anaerobic digester metagenome | isolation source: 4 biogas reactors fed with cattle manure at either 37C or 55C with and... | place: Denmark: Kongens Lyngby | collected 2014 | reverse complement strand
TTGCCTTAAGTAATTCATGGTACAGATCATCAAATCTTTTCATATAAGACGGCCTTTCTTCTCGGTAGAATCATTTACATCATTCATGTATTATCTGCAAATATTCCCGCATTATTCCTTTACTAGAGTATGTATTTGACTTATAATAAACCTAGGATTTATCCGGAGATGAATAATAATGGTAAATCAGGAAAATATAATAAAAAACACATGGAGTTAATGAAGTGAAGGAAGTAAATAAAAGACGAATTCTATTGGTATGCTGGGTTATTTTCTATATATATATTTTGCTACTGTCATATTTTTTATTTTTCAGCGAAAAATTCGGAAGGGATTTAATTACACATAATTATAATTTGGAGCTGTTTAAGGAAATCAAGCGCTTTTTCAAATATAGAGAGCAGATAGGACAGGAGGGTTTCTTAATCAATATTTTTGGCAATGTGATAGCCTTTATGCCCTATGGTTTTTTTCTGCCCCTTCTCAACAGATCATACCGTAAGCTTTATTTAATTGTTATATTATGTATTCTGTTTAGTCTGATCATTGAAGTGGCTCAACTGCTGTTAAAGGTAGGAGTTTTTGATGTGGATGATATTTTAATGAATTCACTGGGAGGAATTCTGGGATATTTTTCATTCCTTATTACACATTCAATTGTTAAGAGGAAATACAAGAAATAGTGATTGTTTATATAATAATGCCAGAAAGAAGGGAGGAGTATTTATTCTTAGGCTTTTTAAGAAAAAAGAGACCATACAGTTTTCCGGCAGAAGACATACACGGCTTGGGATTTTGTCGGCGATGATTGGTATCTTAACGGTAATCGGTTTTGTGGCAATCTGTATTATATCCGGAGTAAATGGTGGTGAGGCAGGCTTATATATTGGTATTATCGGTATTTTTATATTTGTATTGGGATTGTTTGGATTTGTCCTTTCCTATAAGGGACTGAAGCAGAGAGATATATATTATAGATTTCCCATGATAGGTATAGTGACCAATGGTACTATGCTTATTATTCTTATGATTATTTATATTTTAGGTTTATATTGATAAAAAAACATAATACATAAAAGCAGAATGGAGAGTATATGGATAATATGAATTTATTTAAAGATCAAAATGAAGTGATTAAGGAACGTTATGATTTAGCCATGGAGCGTATTAGGGAGATTGGGTCAGAAGAGGATGTAAGGGTGCCCTTAAGAGATTATTTTCAGAGAGTAGCATCATTCCTTATTCTTGTGGACAACGTGTCAGGAATGATTAAGGACGGTTCTTATTCCAAGTTAACATTTAATGAACTAAAATCAATAAATCGTTCTCTATATGAGGACATAACCGGTGACAATTATAACCACAGTTATGCTAATCCAACCTATGCCTGTGAAAGACTGGGTAACAGGTATGGTAAGCTGCTGTCATTTTTATATACCGAGCTTAGAGGTACCATAGTATATGCCTATGAGAAGCAGTTATATCTTCACACAATATATCTTGAGCTTTTCCTACAAATATATTTCTATGCCCGTTGGGAGGATGGCTTTACCCCTAAGGACATAAGAAGAGCCATATCGGATTTTATGAATGATTATGTTGACATTCTTATTAATCAAAGGACCGTCGAGACTGCTGACCCTAATTATACCTTCGCTTGGGATATTGTTATGAAATCGGATTTTAATGACCCTTCATATCTATATCAGTACGGAGATTATATATCTGAAAATGAGATAAGAACGGCTGAGTTTATAAGCAGTCTGTCAGATGATAGAATAGAAGCCATGGCTGATACCTTTACATCGGGATTTGTAAGGGGATTCAAAGCCAACAGGCTTGATCTTAGTATTAAAAATAATGTTAATATAAGATATCAAATCGGTTTTGAGAGAGTGGTAAGACAAGTTATACATAATTTCAAGAAAATCGGCTTGGATTCAATACTTTATCGGGCGGCTTATATCACATTATATAAAAGGCAGCATCTTAAGATCGGATACCATGGCTCATCTCCTAATAAGCAGTATGATTATGACCATCGTTTCGATATCGGTATCTTCATGAATTCACAGTATCAGAAGAAGCTTCTGGAGGCAAAGGTATCCGCTTTAGAGAAGGTCAGGCATTTTACTCAGAATTATGCAGGACCTACTCTTATAGAGGTTTTTGGTGAGGAGCTGTTCTCGCCAATTGACAAGCCGGAGGCAATTAAGCTAAACAAGAGTCAACAAAAGCTGATGACAGATTACTATAGGGAAGACAGGCTGTTGGCAAAGAAATACTATAAGCTTGAAGAGACTTCATTTACGATTATATCTTATCCCATCTACGAGATAGGGAAGGATTTTGAGGAAATTTTTGAAGCAACCGTTAAGGTAAATACGTTGGATAATGATGTATATCAAAGAATTCAGCAAAGCATCATAGATACACTGGACAAAGGAGAATATGTCAGAATTCTGGGTAAAGGAGAAAATCGTACCGATTTACTGGTGAAGCTTCATCCACTGCAGGATACGACGAAGGAAACTAATTTTGAGAACTGTGTGGCGGATGTTAATATCCCTGTCGGTGAAGTGTTTACATCACCGCAGCTTAAGGGAACCCGAGGAGTTCTTCATGTACCTTTAGTATATCTCAATGAGCTGGCTTATCGTGATTTGGAGCTGGTTTTTGAGGATGGATTTATAACTGATTATTCCTGTAAGAACTTTGATGACACCGATATGAATAAGAGCTTTATAAAGGAAAATCTGCTTTACAATCATGATACTCTGCCCATCGGAGAGTTCGCGATTGGTACGAATACAACAGCTTACATGATGGGTAAGAAATACGATATAGCACCTAAGCTGCCGATACTTATAGCAGAAAAGACAGGCCCTCACTTTGCAATCGGGGATACCTGTTATTCAATGAGGGAGGATTTAAAGGTATATAATCCTGATGGCAAGGAAATTATAGCGAGGGATAATGAGCATACACTGCTTAGAATGTCGGACCCGAAAAAGGCATATTTCAACTGTCACACGGACATAACCCTTCCTTACGATGAGATAGAGGAAATATCGGCTGTTTTATATGACGGAACGATCATTCCAATAATAAAGGACTCAAGGTTTGTATTGGAGGGTACTGAACTGCTCAATGAAGCATTTGATATATAGGAGGAGGCTTTCATGCTAAGCATTGTAAATTTTTCGAAGAGCTATAAGGGTGGTAAAAAGGCTGTAGACAATTTAAGTCTTGAAATTAATAGTGGTGATATCTTTGGTTTTATCGGTCACAACGGGGCAGGTAAGACGACTACCATTAGGGCCATTGCCGGCGTACTGGATTTCGACGAGGGTGATATATTGGTCGACGGAATTTCTATCAAGAAGGACCCGGTAGAATGTAAGAAGATAACAGCATATATTCCCGATAACCCGGATTTGTATGACCATTTGACCGGAATTGCATATTTGAATTTTATAGGAGATATTTATGCAGTAAGCAAATCTGATAGGGAGCAGGCCATAGAAAAATATGCTGAGGCTTTGGAGCTGACAGCTAATTTGGGTGATGGGATTTCGTCATATTCCCATGGTATGAAACAGAAGCTTGCCATAATATCAGCTTTATTACATAAACCAAAGCTTTTAGTACTGGATGAACCCTTTGTTGGGCTAGATCCCAAAGCCTCTTTGACACTAAGAAATATTATGGCAGAGTTATGTAGCAGTGGGAGTACAATATTCTTCTCAACCCATGTTCTTCTTGTGGCAGAACAGCTTTGTAATAAGATTGGCATTATTAAGGATGGAAGGCTTGTAGCCTTTGGACCTACTAAAGAGGTTAAGGGAGATTCGAGCCTTGAGGATGTGTTTATGGAGCTGATAGAGACCGATAATGCTGCCTTTTGATGGAGGTATATATGAAAAAAATTATTCGATTAGTTAGTATTCAGCTATGGGCAGTTCTCGGAAATATGTTTCCCTTAGGTAAGAAAGAAAATAAAAAGACACGTATTATATATGCAGGATTTGTAATCTTTACTATACTTATGAGTGCTGTGTCATTCTTTTATGCTTATGTGACCGGAATGGGTCTTAAGACGATTAATAGTTTAGAGCTGTTACCATCGTTGTTCATGGCTTTAACAAGCATTATGGTATTATTTACCACAATATATAAGGTTAAAGGAACTATATTTGGATTTAAGGACTATGATATGGTTATGTCTTTGCCTGTAAGTAATAGTCAGATAGTGGCAAGCAGGCTAATACTATTATATTCGATTAATATAGTATTCGTGTTAATTATTATGATTCCCATGATGGTAGCCTATGGAATACTTGTTCAACCGGGAATACAATTTTATGTATTCAGTATAATACTGCTGTTTTTTATTCCATTGATTCCTATAATTATTGCGGCTTTTTTAGGTACTGCTCTTACATATCTATCCATGCGGTTTAGATACAGCAATATCGTATATATGGTTTTTTCTTTTTTGGTTCTGATAGCAATGATGTTTTTCCCTCTGTTTTTGGGAGATTCTAAGCAGGAATTACTTGAAATTAGTCAGGAGATTAATAATCAGATAAATAATATCTACCCCTTGACACATCTTTATTCTAATGTTGTTACTAAAGGGGACATTATATCGTTGATTATATTCGTGGCAATATCCTTATTTACCTTTATGGTTTTTTCTTTTGTAGTCGGAAAGGTGTTCAAACGGATAAACTCAACATTAATGACGGGGAGATATAATAAAAACAATGGGATTAGAAGGACAAAGAGCCTAAAGAGTTCCACGCCATTAATAGCATTATATAAGAAGGATTTTAAAAGGTATTTTGCTTCTGCGGTATATGTGATGAATACTGGATTTGGTGTGGTTATCATGGTACTGGGTGCCATAGCCCTACCATTTATAGATGTTAATGCCTTAATAGGAGAATTGAATTATAACGGTGCAATAAAGAACATTATACCTGTGTTTATAGTTTTTTGTATAGCGACATCCTGTACGACTATGGCTTCTATATCTATTGAGGGTAAGCAGATTTGGATCGCAAAGAACCTACCGGTATCCGTATTAATGATTTTTGCATCAAAGATTTTAGTTAACCTTACGGTTCTTGCTCCGACGCTTTTGGCCTCGTTGTTAATTTGCTATACTATGCAGTTATCTTTTATAGATAGTCTTTTGATTGTGTTATTGGCTGCCTCCTTCTCCATCTTCGTATCTCTGTATGGATTAGTTATAAACCTAAGCTTTCCTAATCTGTCTTGGACTAACGAAACAGTTATTGTTAAGCAAAGTATGGCATCCATGATATCCGTTTTTACGGGAATAGGCATGGCTATTATTCAATATTTTTTAATTATGGTCATTGGTAAAATAGTAACCGGCTTATTAGTATTTATTGGCATATTGTTTATTTTAAGTTTATTGCTATGCAAGAGATTGGCAAGCACCGGGAAAAGGCAGTTCGAGAAACTGCTCTAATAAATAGGCGGCTATTTATTAGGTCTGCTAATAAAAGCGATAAGAATTTATCTGCTGAAAGATTAATCCATGTATGCTAGAATGTTGACAGATAGTAATATGGTTATATTGCATAATTATAGGAGGTTATAATGGATTATAAACAGGCTGGAGTAGATATCGAAGCGGGCTATAGGGCAGTAGACCTTATGAAAGAGCACATTAAGAAGACCATGCGTAAGGAGGTCATATCCGATATAGGAGGGTTTTCCGGGGCCTTTTCTTTAAAGAGATTTATGACTATGGAAGAACCTACTCTTGTATCGGGGACAGACGGTGTAGGTACAAAGCTAAAGATAGCATTTTTATTGGATACTCATGATACGATAGGAATTGACTGTGTTGCCATGTGTGTGAACGACATCGCATGTTCGGGAGCTGAGCCTTTATTTTTTCTGGATTACATCGCCTGTGGCAAAAATAATCCTGAAAAGATAGCGGACATTGTCAAGGGCGTGGCTCAGGGATGTATTGAAGCAGGCGCTGCCTTAATAGGAGGTGAAACTGCCGAAATGCCGGGATTCTATCCTGAGGACGAATATGATTTGGCCGGATTTGCTGTAGGAATTGGTGATAAGAGAAATCTAATTACCGGCAAAGAAGTTCAGGAGAAGGATGTTATTATCGGCATAGCTTCATCGGGCATACACAGTAACGGCTATTCATTGGTTCGTCAGGTATTTAGAATGCAAAGATCAATTCTTGATACCTACTATGAGTCGCTTGGTATGACCCTTGGAGAAGCTCTTCTTACTCCGACCAAAATATATGTTAAGGCATTACAGGGATTAAAAAAAGGAAAGATTAATATAAAGGCCTGTAGCCACATTACCGGAGGGGGCTTTTATGAGAATATACCCAGAATGTTGCCTGAGGGAATGCATGGTATTATACGAATCGACAGCTATGATGTACCTCCTCTCTTTAAAATGTTAAAAAAGGATGGAGATATTACTGATAAGGTCATGTATAACACCTTTAATATGGGAATTGGTATGGCAATAGTTGTGGATGCCAAGCAGGCTGATAAGGCAGTAGCAACCATAAACGAGACTGGAGAAAAAGCCTATATTATCGGTGAGGTCCGTGGTGGTACCAGGGGGATAACATTATGCTAAAGCTGGCTGTTCTGGTATCCGGTGGAGGAACCAATCTACAGGCATTACTTGATAAGATGGATAAGGGAGCCCTTCCCGGAGTATCCATCGAAGTGGTTATCAGCAGTAATGAGAAGGCATATGCACTGCAAAGAGCCAGTGACCACAATATACCCACAAAGACAATAAATAAAAAGGATTTTGATACCCCCGAACAATTTGAAGAGGCTTTCTATAGCCTGCTTAATGACTATCAGGTTGACCTGATAGTCCTTGCGGGCTTTTTGTTGATATTACCGTTAAAAATAGTAAGGCATTATAAGAATAGGATAATAAACGTACATCCGTCACTAATACCATCCTTTTGTGGCAAGGGTTACTATGGACTTAAGGTTCACGAATCTGCATTATCGCGTGGGGTAAAAATAACAGGAGCTACTGTTCATTTTGTAGACGAGGGGACTGATACAGGCCCGATAATCTTGCAGAAGGAAGTTCATGTGCTTCAGGGAGACACTCCTGAGACTCTTCAAAAAAGGGTAATGGAGCAGGCAGAATGGATTATATTACCCGAAGCAATAAGGCTTATATCAGAAAATCGTGTCAGGGTTATAGATAATAGGGTAATTATAGATGAATAAAGTCATTATAATCGCGTGGAGGTAACAGAATGAGGGTTTTAATCATAGGTGGAGGCGGTAGAGAACATGCCATTGCATGGAAGGTTTCACAAAGTCCTAAGGTGAAGAAACTCTATTGTGCACCGGGTAATGCAGGTATCAGTGAGTGTGCAGAGTGTGTTGATATATCCGTTATGGCTCATGAGGAGCTTGCAGAGTTCGCATTATCGAATAAGATTGATCTCACTATTGTGGGACCTGATGATCCGTTGGCTGCCGGTATAGTAGATGTCTTTGAGAAGAGGGGACTTCGTATTTTTGGACCCAGGAAAGAGGCGGCCATAATTGAAAGCTCTAAGGTGTTTTCCAAAAACCTCATGAAAAAATACAATATCCCAACTGCCGCTTATGAAGTCTTTGATTCGGCTGACGATGCAATTGAATATCTTAGGACCGCCGATTATCCTATTGTAGTTAAGGCAGACGGCCTTGCCTTAGGAAAGGGTGTTCTTATCTGTTCGAATTATAATGAAGCGGTCAAAGCCGTTAAGGCAATTATGATAGAAAAGCAGTTTGGCAAATCTGGAAGCAGGCTGGTGATTGAAGAATATATATCAGGACCGGAGGTATCTGTACTTGCTTTTTGTGACGGGACACACATTTTACCCATGACAAGTGCTCAGGACCATAAAAGAGCCAAGGATAATGACCAGGGATTAAATACAGGGGGTATGGGTACATTCTCACCGAGTCCCTTCTATACAGAAGAGATAGATGATTTCTGCAAAAAGCACATATATCAATCCACCATGGATGCCATGAAGGCTGAGGGAAGGGATTTTGTAGGAATCCTATTTGTTGGACTGATACTTACCAAGGACGGTCCGAAGGTTCTCGAATACAATGCCCGCTTTGGTGATCCTGAGGCACAGGTGGTTCTTCCCAGACTTAATAACGATTTGGTAGAAGTTATTGAAGCCTGTATTGACGGAAGATTGAATCAGATAGAGCTGTCATTTGATGATAATGCGGCCGTATGTGTGATTCTTGCTTCCGATGGATACCCGGAGCATTATGAAAAGGGGTTTGAGATACAGGGACTGGATAGCTTTTCAGACAGCAGTAATTATTATATTTTCCATGCCGCGACCAAGAAAAAAAACGGTCATATACTGACTAATGGGGGCAGAGTGCTCGGTGTTACAGCCATTGGAAGCAATTTGGTGGATGCCAGAGCCAAGGCATACGAAGCTACTGAAAAGATACATTTTAAAAACAAGTACATGAGAAGGGATATAGGAAAATCAATCTGCGGATAATACCGCAGATTTTTTTATTGAGCAGGAAAGCCGGCAAAACTCTTTCTTGTAAATTAATTGGTTTTTAGCATCTAATGACACGAAATGCAGTAAATGCCACATAACTGCCATAGTTCTTTTTTATTTTATAGAAAACACATATTATCGATAAAAATCAACATTAAGAGGTGTGTGTTAATCGTAAAGCAGACAGAAGAGAGACAGTGGTTAGTGTACGAAAGGAGTACTTGATGAGAAATCGGTTTTATCATAAAGGGATAATTATTATATTATGTATAATCTTAGTCTTACCTAATTTGATACATAGCTCCACTGTATCGGCATCAGGAAAAGGAACAGTCACAGCCGATACGCTTAATGTAAGAACTAAACCATCGACATCTGCAGCAAGATTGCAGCTACAGGATGGTACATATGTATATCTTCGTAAGGATGAAACCGTTGCATTATTAGATAAAGATGGTGATTGGTACTATGTATCCCTGCAATTCAACGGAAAGTCATTAAAGGGCTATGTTCACGGTGACTATATCAGGGTAGACAAACCGATTGCCACACCCACACCGAAGCCGACGGCTACACCTACGCCTAAGCCTACTCCTAAGCCTGAAAGTGGCGGAGTAACCGGAAACTACAAGCACGAAGGCACGGTTACGGCAAGGTCATTGAATATTAGAAGTAAACCCGGCACGGATAATCCTGCTGTAGGCTCATTAAGTCTTAACAGCAAGGTCACAATAATCGGAGAAGCCTTGGTGGGCAATACCAGATGGTATCAGATCAGTCTGAATGCCAATCAAGCCGCAACGACAGGATATGTTTCCAGTCAATATATTAAATTAAACCTTAAGAAAAAGATAAAGGCGGAAATAACGGTATCGAAGGTAAATATTCGAAAGGAAGCAGGAGACAAGGCAATTTATTTAAAGAATGATGAGGGTAATATTGTCTCCTTAAAGAAGAATAAGGCTGTCAGCATTACTGATGAAGTTATTTCATCAGGTATGAAATGGTATAAGCTATCCTTTAAAATAGGAGATAAGAGTTATACCGGATATGCGCCTGCTTATCAGGTCGGTTTTAGAGCAGAGAACACAGAGAACTCGTCCACAGCCTCACCGACACCTAAGCCGACTACGGAGCCGACAAAAGCTCCTACGCCTAAACCAACCAAGGCACCTGAGCCTAGTCCGGAGCCGACACCGATACCGACTGTAACACCCACACCAAGTGTTACACCGACACCGACACCTACGCCTATTCCTACACCGGTGCCTGTGCCTGATCAGATATTGGAGATTGCGGACAATCCGATATATACATATATAGGTGAAACCAAGAATGGTTTTGTATGTAATACCGTATATCTGAATATGTACAATAATATTTTGGTTTCGAATGATTTCTTATATGATTTATATGAACAGCCGGTAATTCTAACCAGTGGAGAAAAAGTCAAGATTTATGACGTGGTAACGGTTAACAGTATGCCATATTATGAAATCTCCAACAGTAAGTATCGGGGTTATGTACAAGCAGAATATATCTATGTGGGCTCAGAGCTGCCGGAAGGAGTTGTTAATCCTTGGCAGCCGTCACAGCCGCCTGTACAGACACCTAGTGTTACACCCACACCGGATATACCCGATGACACGGATTTTGAAACAAAGCTTTTATTGGAGGGATTTCCTGAGTCATATAAGGATTCTCTTAGAAAACTGCATCAACTGCATCCCAATTGGGTATTTGAGGCATATCATACCGGACTTGATTGGAACACCGTGATAGAAGCAGAAAGCATACCCGGCAAGAATACGATTCCTAACTCAAAAAGTGTCGAGTGGCTGTCCTTCGATAAGGGAGCTTATGATTGGAAAACAGACACATTCGTTATATATGACGGCTCATATTGGGTTACAGCTTCAAGAGCAGCCATCGAGTATTATATGGATCCCAGGAATTTTCTTACCGAGGAAGGAATCTTCCAATTCGAGCTGCTTAGGTTCCAGAGTAAATATCAGACCAGAGAAGGCGTGGAGAATGTACTAAGGGGAACAGCATTATACAACACCTCCTATTCCTTCACAGATGATAACGGAAAGAAGAAAACCTTAACCTATGGTGAAACCTTTATGAAGGCAGCCGAGTATTCGGGAGTAAGTCCATATCATTTGGCATCCAGGGTAAAGCAGGAGGTAGTTACAGGACCTGCCACCTTAAGCAACAGTGTATCAGGCACATATAAGGGCTATGAGGGATATTATAATTTCTATAATATCGGAGCCAATGACAGCCCGGGTGGCGGAGCAATAGCCAATGGACTGAATTTTGCCAAAAACGGTACGAAGAATGCCTCAACCAATGAGACATACCTGATTCCTTGGACAAACCCTTATAAATCCATAGTGGGAGGCTCATATTTCCTAGGAAGCACTTATATTAACAGAGGGCAGGATACTGTGTATCTTCAGAAATTCAATGTAACACCGGTATCAACATATTTTCATCAGTATATGACTAACGTTGAAGCACCGTGGGCCGAATCAAAGAAGATTGCGGCAGCATATGGTAATATGATGGAAGCTCCCATCGTATTCTCCATTCCTGTATATCTGAATATGCCGGCAACTGCCTGCCCAAGGCCTACGACTCAATTTAATCCGAATAATAGGTTAAAGAGCCTGCAGGTTCTTGATCTGAATGGCGAGAAGCTTACATTAACACCTACATTTAGTCAGACAGAGTACAATTATTATCTGATTGTAGGAAATGAGCTCGAGGCAGTAGAAATTAAGGCCAAGACTGTAAGTAAGAAAGCCAATGTATTTGGAGAAGGATATTATCCTCTAAATGTCGGACAAAACGAGATCTATATACAGGTAATCGCAGAAAACGGCGATATAGCAACCTATAGCATTGTAATTGTCAGGGAGTAATACTACCATGATGAATGCAATGGAATAAGCCAATAAAGATAGGTTGTAGTTACCGGATTATTACGATAACTCCGGCCGGTAAAGGGTATAAGCCTACCGGCCGGAATTTTGTTATTATTGTATAGGAAATACCTCTAAAATCATCTATACAATAATAAAAATCTCGCAAAATGTACAAAAAACAATATTGTCTATTTTAATTAATATTGTTATTATAAAGAAAAGGGGGAAGTTTTATGAAGAAAACATTTTATTATATATTGTCGATTTGCCTGCTACTTATATGTGGTGGAATTTTAAATACAGGGATTGTAAGAGCGGCCAGTGTAAATATTGAAATAACCGCCGATGATAATCAGGTAATTATCGGTGATTCGATTTATGTGTTTATAAATATAAGCTCCGATACGGTGTTTGGCGATATCGAGGCAAATCTGGTATATGACGAAGAAATACTTGAATATATGGGTTCGGTCTCATTTATTACAGGAAGCAGCGGGTTTCTGAAGATTTCTGATATCAATCTATCCGAACCGGACGACAACAGAAAATATGCGTTGGAATTTCAGGCGCTTAAGGTAGGAAAAACAGAAATAGAGTTTAGCGGTCAGATTATGGTATATGATTATGAGGCGGGGCTTCCAATGTCAGTATCTTCATCCTCTTTTGAGCTGGAGGTCAAGGCAGCTCAGACAGCATCGGACAATGCAAGCCTTGAATCGCTTAAGATAAGTCCGGCTGTGTTAAGCCCTGAATTTGATAAAAATGTATATGAGTATACAACCAGTGTTAGTTATGATACACAGAAGCTGGTTATTGTAGCCATTCCGGAGGATGAGAAAGCAACTATTAAAATATCAGGTAATGATTTATTGGAAGAAGGGCAAAATAAAGTTGTGATAACTGTGACTGCCGAATCGGGAAAAGTCATAGAATATATTATCGATGTCACGAAAGAGCATGGAGAAGTCGAAGAGGGAGTTGATACTACTCCTATAACACCTGATAAGAAGCACGGAAACTTTGATGTGGTTCGAGTAGGAGAAGACATTTTTGCAATATACGGTGGAAAATATAAGCTGATTGATCCTCCCGAGGTCTTAAAAATACCTGCCGGATATTCAAAAACAAGAATTATAATATCCGGAATATCTGTACCCGTATTTGCGCCGGAGCAGTTAGATAATGAATTCTTACTGATATATGCCGAGAATGAGCTGGGTGAGGCAGGTTTATACAGTTATGATAAAGTGGAAAAAACAATGCAGCGGTATGTGAGCGAAACCGTTTCTGTTTATAACCCTGAGGAAATAATTGATAGTGATCTTATAGATTCTAAGCAGTACAAGTCCAATTTAAATAAATTGGCTATAGTAATTGCTCTCATAAGTGCACTTTGCGCAATATTTATAATTCTGTCAATCCGCTTATACCTGAAGTCAAGAGGATATAAGGATGATGACTTTAATTAATAATTGACAAACAGAGCTATCTGTTATACAATATATATAACAGATATAACTGATAATGAGTTTTTACAATATTTTAGAATAAGAGGTGAATACAATGTATATGAAAATTGATTTTAATAGTGATGAGGCGCTTTATATTCAGTTGAGAAATCAAATCATATATGGCATTGCCACCTCACAATTCCAGGAGGGTGATAACCTTCCTTCGGTCAGAGAGCTGGCAGAATATATAGGAATTAATATGCATACTGTAAACAAAGCATATTCCATCTTAAAACAGGAGGGATATATTAAACTGGACCGTAGAAAAGGAGCGGTAATCGCTATTGATATCGATAAAATGCAGGCCATTAATGATTTGAGGGAGGAACTACGAGTTATTCTTGCTAAGGCTATATGTAGGGATATAAACTGTCAGGATGTGTTTAAGGTTGTCGAAGAGATTTTTTGTGAATTTGAAAGGGGGTAACTCCGATGCTATGCGACAGATGTAAACTTAGAGAAGCAAAGGTATTATATACGGAGATTATAAAGGGTGCAAAGACGGAGCAGCATCTTTGCGAAGAATGTGCAACAGATTATACATCCTTTCAAATGGAGAACCCTTTGTTAAATACGGATATGACTCTGAACAGTCTGCTATCCACATTGCTGGGTGCTTATCAAACCAATACTACAAATAAATCCGGAGAGACTCAGGGGGATCTTGTTTGTGAAAGATGCAAAACAACCTATGATGAATTTTTAAAGAGAGGACGTTTCGGATGTGCTCAGTGTTACAGAAGCTTTAATAAGGTGTTAGGCAAGACATTAAGAGGGATACAGGGGGCGCAGGAGCACACCGGTAAGCGTCCAAAGGGATTTCTCTCAACAACCGACAGGATAATAAAAGACATGTCCGAGACGGAAAGACTTACATTGGAGCTTCAGAAAGCAATAGAAAGGGAAGAATTTGAGAATGCAGCCAGGCTAAGAGATATGATTCGGCAGCTGAAAAAGGAGGAAGCCAACAATGCTTAAATGGTATGAACAGATTGTACCTGATGGTGATGTGGTTATTTCCAGCCGAGTAAGACTCGCAAGAAATTTGGAGGACTATATGTTCTCACCGCTGTTAAAGGAGTCTGATGCGGTAAAATTAGTTGATGAAGTCAAGAAAATGACACCTGCCTTAGCCAATCAGGACAAAAGAAAATATTACTCCTGTAATATCAGGTCATTGAGTGACATCGACAAGGCTGCTATGGTTGAACGACATATAGTAAGCCCGTTACTGGTAGATAAGGAGCAGACCACGGGATTGATTTTGTCGGATGATGAGACAGTAAGTATCATGATTAATGAGGAGGACCATGTTAGGATACAGGCGATTGTCGGCGGAATGAATTTGGAGGAAGCCTATGAAATTGCCAACCGTATTGACGACATAGCTTATGATAGTCTGAAGTTTGCCTATGATGAGAAATATGGATATATGACATCCTGTCCTACCAATTCGGGAACGGGGATGCGTGCATCCTGTATGATGTTTTTACCGGCACTTAGTTCGGCGAGAATGATACAGAAGTTAATTGAAGAGGTTGGGAGATATGGTGTTACCATCCGTGGTATTTATGGAGAGGGAACCAAGAGTCTTGGAAGTATATATCAGATTTCAAATCAGAAGACATTAGGAAACTCTGAGAGAGAGATAATTCAGAATCTGAATCGTATTGTAGACCAGGTCATGAAGCAAGAAAGAAAGAGAAGAGAATATATGCTATCACTTAATTCTGACGAAATTGAGGATCAGGTATATCGTGCATATGGAATACTGAAATATGCCAGACAAATTTCTTCTGACGATGCTATGACACTTCTTTCCCAGTTGAAATTTGGCGCAGACTGCGGATTGATAAAGTTCGACAGGGAATTTAATATTCATAAAATGATGATGGGAGTACAGCCCGG
>LSQX01309940.1_pt1 | contig 14937 bp, 15 predicted proteins | sample 654561 | NCBI WGS metagenome assembly LSQX01 (sample SAMN04489861, study PRJNA283612) | anaerobic digester metagenome | isolation source: 4 biogas reactors fed with cattle manure at either 37C or 55C with and... | place: Denmark: Kongens Lyngby | collected 2014 | reverse complement strand
AAGAGGCCCTTTTGAGACAGCCTCATAGGGTGAGGGCGAAATCTACTTCCCGCACAATCTTCCATACTTCATCAGCCCGGCCAATTTCGCGGGCTTACCCCCTCACCCCCGTTGACGCCAACTATCCACACATCTTAATTTGCACGCTGGCTCAGCTAAAAAGTGTATTTCAACTATAGGGAAGGAGGCTCAAAACGAATCATAGTCTTTTGGGGTGGTCAGCAAACGGCTATGGAAACCACGATGCCCCGCCACTTGGACGGGGCATCGGCCATGCTCACGATTTCACGAATATCGTCAGCGAAGTGCTAAGGTGATTGTGTTTCCACGGGCAGGGTTCGCAAATCGGCGTCCTTAGTGAAAAACACCTTGCCATCTTCTATTTCTACTCTGATTGTATCTCCAACCGAGAATCTGCCGAGCAGCACTTCCTCAGAGAGGGGATCCTCGATCAAGCGCTGAACCGCCCTTCGCAGCGGCCTTGCGCCATATTGCGGATCAAACCCCTCGCTTGCCAATTGCTCTCTGACAGCCTGCGTCACTTCGAGTTCCATACCCTGAGTGGTTACCTGCTGGCGGACTCTATCGAGCATCAAACCGACGATCTGCAGAATCTCGTCTTTAGTAAGTTGATGGAAGACGATCGTTTCGTCTACCCTGTTGATAAACTCCGGCCTGAAGGTCCGCTTCATCTCGTCCATAATGCGGTTCTTCATGCTCTCATAGTTCCTGCCGACTTCCTCGGAGTCTTCACCCCTGAAACCAATACCGGCTCCGCTCTGGATAGCCTGAGCGCCCAGGTTTGAGGTCATAATGATGACCGTATTCTTGAAGTCAACTATGCGACCCTGAGAATCCGTTAATCTACCATCCTCCATAACCTGCAGGAGGATATTGAACACATCCGGGTGCGCTTTCTCAATCTCGTCGAGAAGTATAACCGCATACGGTCTTCTTCGAACCGCTTCGGTCAACTGCCCACCTTCGTCATACCCAACATACCCAGGAGGCGCTCCGACTAATCTCGAAACGGCAAATCTCTCCATATATTCGGACATATCTATCCGAATGAGAGACTCCTCAGACTCGAACAAAAACGCCGACAGCGCCCTCGCAAGTTCGGTTTTGCCAACACCCGTCGGCCCAAGGAATATAAAGCTGCCCATCGGTCGCTTGGGATCCTTCATACCCGACCTGGCGCGCCGCACTGCCTTGGATACCGCCACGATGGCTTCGTGCTGGCCGATGATTCTGCCGTGCAGCACGTCCTCCATTTTGAGCAGTTTCGCAGATTCGCCTTCGACCAATCTGGAAACCGGAATCCCCGTCCAGGAGTATACGATATGGGCAATCTCGTCCTCTCCGACTACCCTCGGCTCACCCTCGCGCTCCTCTTGCCATGTCCTGTCGAGCACTGTCACTTTTTCGGAAAGATCGTGCTCGCGCGCTCGAAGCTCCGCAGCCAAATCGTAATTCGACCCGCTCGGTATGGAGTTCAACTCAGCCTGCACCCGCCCCAGTTCCTGTTTGGCCGTCCTAAGCTCCAACGGAGGCATAGCCAATTTGAGCCTCACCCGGGAGGCCGCTTCGTCGATCAAGTCAATCGCCTTATCGGGCAGCGAGCGATCCGTAATATATCTGTCGGAGAGCTGCGCGGCTGATATCAGCGCCGTGTCCTCTATGGTTACGCCGTGATGTTTTTCATAGCGATCGCGCAGCCCCTTGAGAATCTCGATTGTCTCTTCAGTGCTGGGCTGACGCACCTGCACAGGCTGGAACCTGCGCTCAAGTGCCGCATCGCGCTCGATGTACTTCCTGTATTCGTCCATCGTGGTGGCACCGATGCACTGCATTTCACCTCTCGCGAGCGCCGGTTTGAGGATGTTGGATGCATCAATCGCCCCCTCCGCAGCCCCTGCGCCGACTAGTGTATGCAGCTCATCAATGAACAATATCACTTCGCCCGCAGCTTTGCGCACCTCGTCCATCACTCGCTTCATCCGCTCTTCAAATTCGCCGCGATACTTTGTGCCGGCCACAAGTCCAGCAAGGTCGAGGGCTACTATGCGCTTATCTTTAAGCATATCAGGTGTGTCGCCTGATATAATTCTTTGCGCCAGTCCCTCAGCGATTGCTGTTTTGCCGACACCCGCTTCCCCGATGAGACACGGGTTATTCTTGGTTCTGCGGGATAGTATCTGCATAACGCGCTCGATTTCGTTATCTCTGCCGATGCAAGGGTCGAGCTTATCCTGCCGCGCCATCTCGGTGTAGTCACGACCGAACTCGTCCAGCGTAGGGGTTTTCGAGCGCGTGCGGACGGCCGGCGCCGTGGCCGTTTCACCATCCTGCAGCCCTGTGACCTCTCTGCGGGTTCGCTCAAGGTCGACCCCCAGTTTCTGGAGCACCCGACCAGCCAAACCCTCGGCCTCTCTGATCAAGCCCAGCAGCAGATGCTCTGTGCCAATATAATTGTTATTTAACGTCCGCGCTTCATCGTAAGCGAGGTCGATAACTCTTTTCGCCCTAGGTGTGAGCTGCATATCCTGCCCGAGTCGACCGTCACCTCTGGTGACCTGCCTTTCAATCTCGGATCGGATTCTGCCCAGGCTCACGCCCATACGATCCAGTATCCTCGCCGCGACGCTGTCGTTTTCGCGAACCAGCCCTAACAGCAGATGCTCCGTCGAGACATAATTCTCTCCCAGCCTGCCTGCTTCTTCCTGCGCGAAGAAAACAACCCTGCGTGCGCGCTCAGTGAACCTTTGCCACATTCTCAGTTCCCCCCTTTGCTAGTAGGATCGGCTAATATTAAGACGCTTTTTACAGCGATCAAGTTCATTGCTGTGTTATACCCCAGCTAGCCGGCAGACACACCAGCCAGCTTATTTCTCAAAAACTCCGCACGCTCGATGCCTGCGCGAATGTCGTTGCCCGCGTCAACACGCATTCCTGCCAACAGTTCATTAAGCAGCCTCTGCGGACAATCCTCCACTAAATCAACGGACGCCGCTAATCTCAGCGGCGACATCAACGTTATTGCTTTTTCAGGAGAAATCGAACGACAATACCGAAGAGTCTCCAATGCGCTGTGTGCCCGATCAATAAGTTGACCTTTTTGGTCGGTCAATAGTTCATTCCTTGCTATTCGCTCTTCTGTCAGAAGATATTGTGTAACCGATGAAACCCGCTGCACTATATCCTCCTCGTCCAGCCCCAAAGTCGCCTCATTGGAGACTTGAAAAAAATCTCCTACGCTTCGGCTGCCCTCGCCGTAAAGTCCCCTGATCGAGACTCCAAGATCATAAGCAGCTTTCAACTGCCGCATCACCCGATTCTTGGCGGCCAGCCCAGCCAAATGCATCATAGCGCTCACTCTAAGGCCCGTGCCGACGTTCGATACACTCGCTGTCAAATACCCATATTTTGCGGAGAAGCCATATTTCAGTTTTTCCGATAAAACATCATCCACCCAATCCGCCAACTCCCATGCCTGTTTTGTCACCAACCCAGACATAAGCACCTGAATTCTCAGGTGATCTTCCTCATTAACCATTATGGAAAGTACGCCGCCCGGCTCCAGCAACACCGCGCTGCCAGGCCGCTCATTCGCCTGCTCATGGCTAATCAGATGCGCATTGAGCAAATATTGCTTTTTATCTTCATCCAGCGTGTCTATGCTGATAGTCTTGAGGCCGGGAAAGCGGGCGGTGAGGCCCGTCGAGGCCTCCCTGACTTCGTTCACCACCATGTTAGAATCTTCCCCCCAACATCGGGAAGGAAACGGATACGCAGCCAGACTCCGAGCGAGCCTGGCACGGGTGGAGATCACTACATCGGAATGGGGGCCTTCGCCCAGAACCCATTCGGGGTCATTTCGGAAAGTCATCTACCCGGCGCCTTGCCGCTGTGCCGAGTCCTCTTCTGCACATGCTCGATTGCACTTCCGATCTCAACATCGAAACGAACGTAGCACGCGCAGCATCCCGGACGACCATCCGCGATAATTTCCGCGATTGTCGTGCCGCAGGATGCGCAACTGTAAGCCGGTGTCGGTTTTTTTCCAGCCTGTTCGACGTGATGTAATACGCTCATAAGGCCGAAAGCGGTTCCCGTATACAGGCGTGCTCGCTCTTTGGCACACTCAGAACACACAAATGTTCGGTAATAATCGTCCAGCCGACGGCGAATAATGACTCTATTCGCCTGCCGGCTAAAACATATCTCACATCTGTGATTATCGGTCATTTTGCAAGCAAATCTCGTTACTGCTTGGCTACATAGGAGTGAAAAGCTTCGATCAGTCTTTTTGTGATCTCCCCGGGCTTGCCGTCACCTATCGGCCTGGCATCCAGCTCAACCATGGGTATAACCTCAGCAGCGGTTCCGGTCAGGAACGACTCATCGGCCGTATACAGATCAAAGCGCGTGAAGACTTTTTCGACTACCTCAACGCCCATCTCTGTGAGTAGATCCATCACAGTCTGGCGAGTGATTCCCTCCAATATGCCCAAAAACGCTGGTGGGGTGTAAACCACACCATCTTTCGCAAAGAAAATATTATCTCCGGTGCATTCGGCGACGTAACCTTCTTCGGTTAGCATCAGGCCTTCCCCCGCGCCTACCTGGTTTGCCTCTATTTTCGCCTGGATGTTGCACAGATATTTGCCAAGCGACTTAATTCTAGGCTCCAACACCTGCGGGTTAGCCACTCTAGTCGCCACCGTGACAACCACTAATCCTTCTTCATACATTGATTTGGGATATAACGACAACTTGTCGGTCGATATTGCAACTGTTGGGTCGCCCTTGATGTTTTTCGGGTCCAGCCCAAGGGTGATGCCACGACTCACGGTGACTCTGATATAGCCGTCCGTCACCTCGTTCATCTCCATCAATTTTACAATATTCGCTGCAAACTGCTCCTGCCCATACGGCAGATTGATCCACAACGCTTTGAGCGAGTTGTAGAGCCTGTCTACGTGCTCTTTAAGCTTAAACGCTTTTCCGTGATAGCTCCTGATGCCCTCAAACGCCCCGTCACCATAAAGAAACCCATGATCATAAATCGAAACGCACGCCTTCTCAGCCGGCACAAACTCGCCGTTGAGGAATACCCATTTGTCCATTCAAACAGCTCCCATGACTAAAGTAGAATATAATAGAACCGCTAGGTCTAACCCGGCGGTTCTCGTGACAATCCATAGCCCTGCACGCTACAGTTATTAAGCCCACCACATTTCGCCGGCCCGCTCGCTGATGATGACATCTTTCAAAAACACCACCGCTTTTTGAAAGCCTTCATTAACCGACATCAGGCTGTCCTCGTGCTCAATCGACAGCACATAGTCATAGCCCACGAGTTTGAGGGTGCTCACAATATCTTTCCACGTCTGCGCATCATGGCCATATCCGACGGTACGGAATATCCAGCTTCTCTTCAACTCCTGATCGTAAGGCGTCGTGTCGTTGCAGCCGTTGACTCCGGTGTTGAGGCTATCGATTTTGCAGTCTTTTGCATGAACGTGATAGATGGATGATCCCAGGGCGCGAATCGCCGCGCAGACATCTACACCGTTCCAGAACAAATGGCTCGGGTCAAAGTTGCAGCCGATGGACTCCCCGCAGGCTTCGCGAATCCTGAGCATCGTATCTACATTATATACGCAAAAGCCAGGGTGCATCTCAAATGCGACCTTTACGCCGTTATTTTTCAGGTGCTTGGCCTCTTCTTTCCAATATGGAATGACGGCCTCTTCCCACTGCCACTTCAAAATCTCGGCATAATCAGGCGGCCAGGCGCAAGTCACCCAGTTCGGTTTTGTGGCGTTCGGGCCATCACCAGGGCAGCCGGAGAAATTGATCACAGTCTCGATTCCAAGTTCTTTGGCGAGCTGCACAACCTTGCGATATAGCTCATGATTGGACTTGGCGAATGCTTTGTCAGGGTGAAGCGGGTTGCCGTGACACGATAGAGCGCTGATGGCCAAGCCACGCGATTCAACAGCATTGAGCAGTTCTTTTTGCGCCGTCTTATTGCCCAGCAACGCATCGGGATTGCAGTGAGTAGGCGCAGAGTAGTTACCCGTGCCAAGCTCAATCATCTCCACTCCCGACGCAGCAATATAATCCAACGCTTCCTCAAGTGAACGCTGCGCGAACAGAACAGTAAATACTCCAAGTTTCATCGCCGACCTCCCTTTGCATCACATACAGGCTGCAGAATAACTAAGTCGCATTATAGTCTCTTTGCTTTTTCTTTTCAAGGTAAAGCAGCCGAGTGAAATGAATAAAAAGGTTGCGTGAAACGCCAAACGTGCAACAACAATCGGATAAGCTGACAATTTAGCATTTGCACTTGCCAGTTTGGTGTTGGGGTGTTATAATTTAACGTCGGTATGGGGCTGTGGCTCAGTTGGGAGAGCGCTTCCCTCGCACGGAAGAGGTCAGGGGTTCGAATCCCCTCAGCTCCACCATTTCTGTATTGAACACGAAACCCCCAATTTTCAACCAAGCATGCACTGGTAGATTCACGCTGTCGCCTGGGTGCGAGGTTTGGTAGAGCTATACCCAGCGCTCGAATATTTCCTCGATCCCTTCCTTGCCATCTTCGCGGACCGGAGAGAATGATATTATCGTAACCCTGTCCAGCGGGGTCACCACTCGATCATATATCCGGGAAAGCAGGGTCATTACATCTTCAGGGTTGCGGAATTCGAGGTTTTCTTTCTCGACTTCGCGATTATGAAGATCGCCGACGTTTTTGACCACAACATCATCGATCACTGCGGAAAACAAGCGTTGTCTGACCTGATATTTGCGGCCAACTGTTATCCACACGATTTGGCCTGATTGATATTTGTCTGATTTATCGCCAAGCCTTATGGTGGCGCTTTTTCTGCCACGCATTAAAGCATCAGCATACAACTCTGGAAAAAAGTTCAGCGCAAATAGCATTTATTCGCTCCCATTTAGCTGATGCAGCATTATAATATCCGCTGACCAGACTGTCAAGGAACTCCGCTTTCGTTACCTCTTCTAATGTACAATACATTCGGCAACAGCTCACTCTTCCTATTATTTTTATGCGAAAGCAAAAAAACGGAAAAATGACAAACGGATTTTGCTTTTGTTGTCTAACTGGGATATGTGGATGAAAGAACCCGCGAAGAACTGGTTGCTTTTGCGCTGTTGCTTTTGCGCTGTTGCTTTTGCGCTTTTGCGCTTGACACAAACTCGGAAATGCTTTATACATACCTTACCAGGTTGCTCGCGTCGCAAGATCAAGAACCGGGATAATGGCGGAAGGATAGCAAGAAGGCCGGTTTATGGAATTAGCAGCCACGATCAGTGATATCGCAGGTATTCGCGCGCATGAATGTTTGCTGCCGGATTTCGTGAGGGTGGCGAACCTTGCCCTGCGCCTCGCAGAACTGACACATCAACCTAAACGTGACACTAACGGCCGAAAAATCTTATACGGATTGTTCTGCACTGGGCAAGGACTTCTGAATCAGGACGCTAAACTAGAAGAACTGACGCTACCAAATCCCCTGCTGTTGCGACTTGTTCCAGAAATCTGCGCCGCAGCCGAAGAGGCGCCACCTGAACCCGTTCAGGAGCCGTGTTCAAAAGCAGAAGAGGGTTTGCAGGATTGGGATATTGTTATCGGCGAACCGATGGCGCTGGTTCATGATGATCATTTGCACGGTAAACTAGACGTCAGAATCGACGCCGAAACCCATCAGCAGATTACGCAGTTCGCGCAATTGCACCAAAACAAGGAATGCGCAGGGCTTCTTCTCGGAAGAATCGAATCGGAAAATAATACCCGAATTATTCACGTAACTGCGGTGATACCTGCAAACCGAGCCGCTGGAGATCACGCCAGTGTCCGAGTGTCTTTAGCGGCTTGGGAGAGTATGCTCTTAATAAAGGATGCCGACTACCCGGAACACAGAATTCTAGGCTGGTTCCACTCGCACTCCACTTTTGGGGTCTTTATGTCCGAAGCGGACTTGTTCTTGCACCGGCACTTCTTCCCCCACCCTAACATGATCGCTTACGTGATTGACCCGGCGACCGGGCGTGACGGATTCTTCTATTGGAAAGACGGAGAGATCGCCGTTTGTCCGAGCTATGGAGTGGTGGGGTCGGCTTCGCAGCTCAAACCATACGGCCTAAAGCAAAGAGATCATAAACCCCCTGTCAGGCGAAGCAGGTTCAATATTTATAAATGGGTTGCAGCGGCAGTAGGTGTGATCGCATTATACTTGCTGGTATCCGGGTGTCTGTTTTCCAAACCAACAAAGTTACCCGTTATGCCAGAACCGGTCGCCGCACCGTCGGTGGCAATTCCAGTTCAGCCGGTTCAACAGCCGGCTACTGCTAAAGCCGTGTCTGCCTCGAAAGAGACTATATACATTATAAAAAAGCGAGATAACCCTTGGATCATCTGTAATCGGATCTATGGCGACGGCGACCTGGGGCCTGCTCTCATGCGCTACAACGGTTTGAAAGACGTAACCGGCCTTCAGGTAGGCCAACGATTGAAATTGCCCTCGAAAGAGACGCTTCGGAAGTTGAGGAAACCTTGATATCCGTTGACGATTTCATAAAGAACGCAGCCCGCCAAGCCGGGCAAATTCAAAAAGAAACCTACCACAAGGTCAAATCGTGGCGAACAAAGTCCGGCCGTGGGGACATCGTTACTGAGGTTGACCTTGCTTGCGAGAAACTACTAATCGATCGCATCAAGGCGCAATATCCAAAGGATGCGATTCTCTCGGAAGAGGCCGGAGCCATAGGGATACAAAGCGATGCCCCGGTATGGATCATTGATCCTCTCGACGGCACGCGCAATTATATGGCCGGAATCCCATTTTTCTGCGTCTCCATAGGATTGGTGCGCAGTGGGGTGGCCGAGGTCGGCGCGGTTTACGATGCGATTCACGATGAGCTGTTTTTCGCTCGGCGTGGGGCAGGTGCATTCCTGAACGACGAGCCTATTAAAATCACCGATGAAAATGTGCTTGATGACATTTTAATATCTATTGCCTGGGTGAAGCGCAAGGTATCGCGACAACGGTTTGTGAAATATATCGACCGACTTGGGGATCAGACCTCCTACTTTCGAAGGCTTGGCTCAGCGGCTCTCGTGTCGTGTTATGTAGCTTGTGGGCGTATCAACGCCTATCTGCAAGCCGGATTAAACCCCTGGGATATGGCGGCAGGAACACTGATAATCGAGGAAGCAGGAGGCGTCGTAACGGATTTCGATGGAAAGCCAATAGATCTGCGGGAGCCAAACATCGAAATCGTCACGGCGGGACATGATCTGCATTCTATGTTGATGAGAGATGTGGTTGAGTAACGCCGCCGCAGGTGGGTGCCCGCGGCGGCACGATTCTGATTTTACGAATTGTCCTTGGATTGCTCAAGCTCGTTTAAGCGAGTTTTGATAGTGTTGAGCTGGTCCTCGAGATACCCAAGCTGCGATCTCAAAACGGTCTCTTCATCCGGCGCGATTGACGGCGCCGTGCCTGCGAACGGGGGAGCAAACCCATACCCGCCGCCCCGGCGAAACCCAAAACCAAACCCACGGCCTCTGCCGCGTCCCATTCCACGGCCGAACCCGCCGCTCGCAAATCCCGGTGCGCGATATCCGGCGCAATAGCCCATACCACGTCCCGTCATTGGCCCCATTCCCATAGGTCCTGTTCCATCTCCTCTAGGCATAGTGATTTCCTTTCTGCCGATCCGACGGCTATAAACGACGACCATTTCAGTGGCCCGATACTCTATGTGTGACTTACATCTATAGCTTACATTACTTATTCCCTGAAGTCAAGGAATTTAACATACCCGGTCCACAATATTTTCGACCACGGCAGTGCGTTTGCAGAAGGCTGCATCGTGACCAACGACTATACCGCCCGCCGGGAGCGCGTGCTGAGGAGGATGAAGTAATTACCGTCGACAAGACAATACAAGGCCTCATATTGTGCAGAGTCAAGCGTAGAAAACGCAGAGATTAGTACTTTAGCAGTAATATTGATATAAACATACAATTCGTGAAAAGGAATCAACCATAGAGATGTCGAATACAAATAGTGTGCTTGCGACAGCATTCTGGCTTGAATTACCAGGAAGCTGCTCTGATAGCGTATTAGAACAACATGAGAACTAGGAGGAACTTATATGGCCATATTCGACGACATTGCCAATAAGCATCCGTTGGACATTGCTGACGACGGATTTCAGAAGCAATCACTGGACAACACTAATTAGGCAGTCCATAGCCAACCAGGCGTGATGGGTGACAATGGCTCGCTGAATTCTCCCGGACACCAACACGTGAACATTGATACTGACGGCGACGGGCGACCGGATATTCACCAATCGATGGTCGACATGAATCACGATGGCCATGCTGACCATTTAGTCCAGTATATTGATATTGATCATCCCGGGGATTCGCACCATCCCAGCTCGGTTACACATAAGCATCATTCGCTGTTGGCAGATAAGCGTGGATTCAACGGTTTTTCAGGGCACGACGACATCACTCACCAGTTCGATGATGCCAATCACAACATGATACCTGATTATCTTGAGGTAGATATGAATGGCAATGGCATTCTTGACCATCTTGAGGTGCAAGACTATAACCATAATATGATTCCCGATCAGTACGAGATGGTCGATACAGATCACAATGGCATACCTGATCAGTATGATGTCGATCTAAATCACGATGGTCTGCCAGACCATCACATACTCTAGCGCGAGGCATTGAAATTAATGACAATCGAAGAAGACACCATTCTTGGGCCGGATCAGGACGGCCCGAGTGAGTACATGGCAGACATTGGCAAGGGTGTTCTACTGGCCAATGCTAAGCTGAAACTGCTTGAAGCAGTTTGTCGGAAGCACCTCCTCAGACGCTCGCCAGGCCATAATGGATGAGCTGGCGACTGTATTGAAGGCTCTTCGGGACCTTGCGCGAAACCAGCAGTCCGGCCGGGCAGAGGCGCTGGCAAGCTTGGTCAAGTCGCTTAAGACAACAGAGTCCAAGCTAACGGTGTTGCTTGCAGCATCGGATAAGAAAAGAAATGATGGCATTAAAGCACTTAGCCAGGCAGTAGACAGCACAAAAAAATATCTGGACAAGTCTGTCTGGGGAGCGGAGTCGCACTTGGCGAATCAGCTTGCCAATCAACGACACGAGATGGTCAACACGATCAACGAAACACGTAATCTCCTGCACGATATGGGCAAAGAACACGAATCGGCTATGATCCGTCTGCTCGATGGGTTGGAGACGAGAACCAAGAATGTGATGCGTTTGATAGAAGTGTCGGTTCTCCAGAAATCTGAGATGTTGACGGCTGGGCAAGACGTTTTACGTAAGTGGCTCTTCTGGCTAACCGTAGATGTTGTGCTGCTTTCAGGAACGTCCGTTGCTCTCTTGATAGCTATTCTTATGAGAAAGTAGGATCCAAAATGCTGACAGATGCCTTGTCTAATGCTGATAATCGGCTATGCTCCAGTTGCGCCGAACTGGGTAACAGTCTGGGCGCAACCAGCTTTGCGTCTCTAGCTTGTCGGTACCTCGATCTCCTTAACGATCGGCAGCCGAGACTCCTTGTAATGGCTGGCGTGGAGACAAAGCACGAGGATATCCTACGCCAGATCCGGGAAGCGTTGCCCGACTGGCACGTAGTAGCACATGATCAGGACGATTGCGCGTTCGCCGACGTAGGTCTTGTGTTGATCAGAGCATCAGCGCCTTTCCGCGAAGCCGAAGCACAGGTTGTGTCTCAAAGCTGGAGACGGTGTTTCGCATGGGACGCCCTGATCACCCACACGGTTGGCGTGGATGATGATGATCTGGATGACGTGTCCGGTTTTGTCAGGGCTGCGTTTGTCAGACTAACCGACGGGCGCCGCCAGCTGTCATCTGTCTGGACCGACATGGGCACCTATCTGGGTGGCGTATCATCGAGGCAGCATGGAACTCGCCTGAGATCAGTGCTGACGCTCGGGGAATTACGTAACGCCGCGGCAGAGCTACAGAGCAAGTCCGAGACGTTGCTGGGGGAGTTGACCCAAGCGGAGAAACGGATCGTACAAGAGAGTGAACAGACACAGCGAGAGTTCCAGAGAACGAAAGAAGTGCTGTCCTCTCTACTTCGGTCATTGCAGCGGGACCTCTCTGGGATTCAAGGGCGCTTTGGACTTGACCTGACAGATGAGATTAACAAGGCCAGACAAGATGTCTTGTCATATGTAGATGGTGCACCGATCGATGGTTTAGGAAATGAGCTTGAGCACTTGATCGTTGCACGCGCAGAATCAGCACTGCAGACTGTCATGGGGAAGCTCGCCGAAGATATCGACACCGTGACTACCTCAGCGACCGACACGCTTCTCGCGATAAGGAGAGAGGCCGGTTGCGGATTCGTAGAGATCGGAGCCGAAGCCCCCATCAACGTGCTTCCCGCAGTCCCATTCGAAGCCATTCAACAGGAATCTCCAGACGGTTCACTTGCGGCAAAGCTCAGAAACGGTCTTCCGAGCCTCAGTGTGGGAGCCTTGTTGACCCATATGGTAAACCCGATCGTTGGAGTCATTTCTGGGTTGACAATGCTCGGTCTGTTCAACGGCGACTTGCGTGGAAGGCGGTTGCAGGCGATACGCAAGGAGCGTGCAGGAGCCGTAGCGAGGTATTTCAACGAGTGCAATACTCGGTGCCAATCCGAACTGCGGAGAAGCCTTGTTCGCTTGGTTGAAGAGATCATCGGCAATGCTGAGCTTGTGTGCAGAGAAACGACTGCGGCCATTCGGGGATCAGACGGCGTGACGGCAGGAACTGATGAGATCGAGGCGATAAGGGCTAAGTGCGGCGAGTTACGGAATGGACACGACAAGCTTACGCGGACGATTGATCTGATTGACCAGGAGATCGCCCGGCAAGATATGATGCGCCAGATGGAGGATATGGTTGGAGGGGAATAACACTCAATTCAGGGTATACAAACAGGCCAAGGAGCGCACCCTGGATCTCCTTGGCAAGAGTCGTGACTGGCTCAGTAGGGTTGGCCAGACGTGTGCAGTTGACGATACGATGGATATACTTGAGCAGAACATACGCAGGGTAAACGAGGATATATTCAACCTAGTTGTTGTTGGTGAGTTTTCCTCAGGCAAGTCGTACTTTATCAATGTGTTGCTGGACAAGATAAGAAAAAAAGAAACCAAGTCGGGCAAGCCCAAAGTGATAGGAATGTTGCCTACACGACTCTCACCCACGACCAGCACCATAACGGTGCTTAGATATGGCACTCCAGAGCGAGCCGTTGTTACGTACAAGGATGGCAGGGAAGTACAGATAACTCTTGAAGATGTCGAGCAATACCTGGCTGAAGCGGCGCATTCGGATCGATATGAAGCCGATACCCGGTGGCTGAACAGCCTCTTGGGCAAGAAGAAGAAAGGGACGACTGTTCGCCAGGTTGAGGTGTTCTGCGATGCTTCATGGCTGCAGAACGGTGTTTGTGTCGTAGACACGCCCGGAACTGGTTCCATAATACGTGAGCATGCTGCCATAACCACCTCTTACATCCCCAAAGCAGACGCAGTCTTGTTCCTGTTCTCAGCGCAACCGCCGATCAACAATCAGGCAAAGCTGTTTCTGAGCCAATGTGCGTTTCACGTTGACAGATTCTTCTTTATACAGACAATGAAGGACAGTGAATACACGACAGATGGCAACGGCAATTGGGTCCCGGTGGTCGAGAACGGTAGAAACACTATTGACGTGGCGACCGAGCAAAACGCGGCGATTCTTTCTGCGGCACTCACAAAGCGTCCCGATATCTTCAAGATATCTTCCAAGTGGGCAGCCGATAAAAGGCTTGGCCTGGTTGGCCCAGGACCGGAGATGTCGGGATTTGTTGACCTCGCTTCACAACTTGAGGAATTCCTGGTGAAGAACCGCGGCCTGGTCATGCTACGTCGTCTGGTCACACAGTGCACGGAGATTGTGGCATCGTTCGATACTGAACTTGCAGCCCTAGAGGCGCAAGTCGGCAAGTCAGTTGCGGAGATCGAGGCAAAACTCAAAGAGCAGGAGCCGGTAGTTCAATCGATCTTTGATCAAGCCGAGGGTCTGCTAGAACTGGTGACAAACGAGTTGGACAGCGCGGTTCGTGACGTACGTGGAAGCGATAGTGAAGCTTTTGCATTTCTACGCAACGCGGTGATCCCACGTCTGCGAAGTCTGGAATTGGAACGGATGAGTAGGACAGAACTCAAAGAAGTTGGGACCAACATCGCATACTTCGTTCAGCAGGGCATGAATGCTTGGATATCTCAAGAGTCGTATTCCAATGTGCGTCCGATATTCCGGGAGTTACGCAGAAAGATCAGGCGTGAGGGAGCGGCGCTTGAGGAGTCAGTCAGGGAACTAGCCGACATATCCGGAGCCATTTCCGGTGCCATATCTAGTTTGGGTTCACTGGATATTTCGCAGGTTATGTTACCAGACACGACCATCATAGAGACAAAGATGCAATCGAGCATTTCGGAGACCGTAGCCCAGAAGGCTTCAAGTGGCGGGTTCTGGAATACGGTGGCGAATGTCGCAAAGTCAGTTTGGAATTGGTTTACCGGCAGCTCATCGAGCCAGGTGCAGACGACACAACAGCAGACGGACCCCGTCGAAAACATGGAGAAAGAACTAAACGCAGCACTTCACCAGTTATCCAGCAGCCTGGTCACTTCATACGCGGAGTTCTTGGAGCAGCAGAGCAACGGAATCAAAGACTGTAATGCGCAGATTTAATGTACACGTTGCATGTTGTAAAATCTAGTAATTTGGAGGATAGAGAAAATGAACGAGCAGCGTGTATATTCTGATGAGTTCAAGGCTCA
>LSQX01317594.1_pt2 | contig 14938 bp, 22 predicted proteins | sample 654561 | NCBI WGS metagenome assembly LSQX01 (sample SAMN04489861, study PRJNA283612) | anaerobic digester metagenome | isolation source: 4 biogas reactors fed with cattle manure at either 37C or 55C with and... | place: Denmark: Kongens Lyngby | collected 2014 | reverse complement strand
TGCGAGGCGCTGCGTCAGGTGGGTGCAGCCAGGGAGGAAGTGCCCGGAAGGCGCGGATACCCCGGTTACATGTACACAGATCTGGCACAGCTGTACGAGCGTGCAGGGAGGATCAAGGACAAGAAAGGATCGATCACACAGATCCCCATCCTGTCGATGCCCGGAGACGATATCACCCACCCCATCCCGGACCTGTCCGGGTACATCACGGAGGGTCAGATCGTCATGTCCAGGGACCTGCACCGTGCAGGCATATATCCGCCGGTCAACGTTTCGTCATCCCTCAGCAGGCTGATGGGAGGAGGAACCGGTGAAGGAAGGACCCGTGCGGACCACAAAGGTGTGTCTGACCAGCTGTACGCAGCGTATGCGGAAGGCAAGGACCTTCGCGGATTGGTCGCCATCGTCGGTAAGGAATCTCTCTCCGAGAAGGACAGGAAACTTCTGGACTTTGCGGACATGTTCGAGGACAGGATCGTTCGCCAGGGTGCGGATGAGGACCGTTCCATCGAGGACACTCTTGCCATAGCCTGGGACATACTCGGATCCCTGGATATCGATCAGATCACAAGAATCGACCGCAAGTACATAGATAAGTACCTGAAAAAGGCGTGAGCGATATGCCGACGCACGATATCACCCCCACCCGCTCGGTCCTCCTGGACCTCAAGAAGAGGATCAAACTGTCCCAGAACGGGCACAAGATCATGAAGATGAAGAGGGACGGCCTCATCATCGAGTTCTTCGAGGTAATGGAGAAGGCCAAGCAGATGCGCGGCTCGGTGGTCTCCGACTACCAGATCGCCATGAACAAGATAGCCGTGGCAACGGCTGTAGAGGGAGAGATCGCAGTAAAGAGCGCGGCCTATGCCATCAAAGCAGAGCCTCAGGTCGAGGTCGGCAGCAAGAGCATCATGGGGATGGCGGTCCCCAGAGTGGAGGCGAAGATAGAGCGCGGTAACATCCTGAACAAGGGCTACGGCGTGATATCCACTTCCGCTTACATCGAAGAGGCCTCCGAGGCCTTCGAGAATCTCCTGGTGACGCTTGTCCGCGCAGCGGAGATAGAGACCACCATGAAGAAGCTTCTGGATGAGATCGAGAAGACCAAGAGGAGGGTCAACGCCCTGGAGTTCAAGGTCATACCCGATCTTCTTGAGGGTAAGAGATTCGTGGAGTTCCGTCTGGAGGAGATGAGCAGGGAGGAGACGATCCGTCTCAAGCTCCTCAAGAGCAAATCGGAGAAAGCCTGAAGATGAAGATAGAGGACTGGTACCTGTCTTTGAAGGGGAATCCTGAGAAGTTGGCGAAGGTCTTCAAAGTCATCTGGGCAACCTCCTATGCCGTGCTTATCCTCGGATTCATCCTGATAATCTACGTGCTGATCTATTCATGAAACCCTTTAAGAAACACAATTTTCCTATTTTCTGAAATCGTGCATGTCCACCTTCCCGGTTCCGAGATGGACTATCGGCATTATGCCGGGGTCAGGGTTGAAGTTGTGCATTTTCTGATACTCGGTCTGGTCCTGCCAGGTGGAGGCGTTGATCATCTTGACCCCCCTGTACTCTGAGTAGCCTGCGCCGTGGACATGCCCCGTGACGAATATATCGGGGATCGTCCCTATGGCCAGATAGTCCTTCTTCTCTGGGGCCAGAGCATTCCTCTGTCCGTATATTGGGGACATGTGGCGCATCACCAGCATTTCCTTCATCACATCCAGGGGATTCTCATAGGTCAGCTTCTGCACGCCCGATATCCAGTCATCAATGCTGCGGCCGTGGTACGTAAGCACGGAGCGGCCTTCTATGTCCAGATAGACGGGGTTCGCGGTCAGAAGGATGTTGGAATCGAAGTTCTCCGTGAATACGGAATTCAACGCAGGCTGCGGCTCTGCCAGACGACAGGCATCGTGGTTTCCGGGCTGCACTACGATCCTGATGTGATCGGGAATCTCCTTGAGATGCTCGCCCAATGCCTCGTACTGCTGGTAGATCCCCGTTATGCTGAGCTCTTCCTCTTGTCCGGGGAAGATGCCGATACCGTCCACAACGTCTCCGGGGAGCACTATGTAGTTGAGCTCCTTCTCCTCAGAGTTCTCCTTCAGCCATTTGATCATCTTGTCCCAGGTCTTGTCCAGGAAGGTGCAGCTCCCTATGTGGACGTCTGAGAGGAAAGCGACCGAGGACACGTTATCGTTGACTGTCCAGGAGTTGTTCGAGGGCACGTCAGGCCATACGACCTGGTCAGCCACTATCATCTCCCTTTTCCTGCCTGGCTCTTTGTTGCCCGGCCTACCGATTACACCTAAGACCTGGTCGTTGACATAAACGTCATTGATTGCCGGGGAGTTATTGAGGATCAGGACCTTGCATCTGGCTCCCTGGTCATCCTCCACCGTCAGGATCTTGTGACCGTTCTTGGTGTCCTTGACATCGTCCACCATACCGATGATACGAACCTCTCTGTCCAGACCCAGAGCTTTCTCGATGCTCATGGAGCTGCCGAAGTCACGATGCCTTTCGATGAGTTTCTTCAGTATCGAGTAACGGCTTTGGAAGTATCTCACAAAGTCGTCAAGAGTGCCCTCGCAGGTGGAGTTCCCGGTGATATCCGTATCCGGAACGATCCTGATATCACTGAAATGTTTGTTGGGAGGTTTTACAGTTTTTAACGGCTGGCACATTGCCTTGTCTCCGGAGAGGAAAGCCTCCACGTCCGCCTTTGTCACGAAGGCGGAGCTCTTGGAAACAGCATCCAGAACGTTGTTTATGAACGGTATCGGATCGGAGGATGAGAGCACTATCTCCAGTGCATCGGGTGACAGGAACATGTCTCTTCTTGCCGCGGCGCTCAGGACCTCCGGTCTCATGAGAGGAAAGAGAGGAAACAAGCCTATAAATGTTCACTGTCCACAGGTTCGATTGTAACAATTATAGCCACGTGGAACTTATACCACGCTGATGCCTTCGGTCAGGATAATAAGTCAGGTCAATCCGAGCGAGGATCCGGACAAGGTCAGGACAGCGATCCTGAACATATTCCCGGACGCTTCGGTGGAGACCGACGGAGGATATGCCAAGGGGGAGACCCAGAGCCTGGATAACTTCGGATCTTTGATCCGGCGTCAGAAGATATTGGACACCGCCCGCTCCGTTCTTTTCAAGGGGCGATCGGGGGATCGGACCAGATTCCTGCTGAACAAGCAGGTGGCCTTTGCAGGCAAGATATCATTCTGCGACAGGAGCCAGGTGCTTGGGCCCATAGAGGTCACGGTGGGCGATCCTGAAATAGAGGCATTGATAGACAAAACCGCCCCCAGAACGGAAGACGGTGTGGAAGTGAGAAATTGATCGGAATATCATCTACAAGTTTTTGTACGTACAGAGTCGAAGATGTGCTGGAGGAGGTATCCAAGGAGTTCGAGCTCTGGGAGATATTCTCGGAAGCGGAGCATTATGTGCAGAACATATCCGGGATTTTGGCCGCCATGGCGCCTTCCTACAATCTGAAGTACTCCGTGCATGCACCCATATGCGATAACAATATAGCGTCTCTCAACGAGAGGATGAGAGAGGCCTCAGTCCTTGATCTGCTGTCGCTGGTGGAGAGCGCTCTGAGCCTTGGGATAACCACCATAACCGTTCATCCCGGCATATATTCTTTCGTTGCCCCGGACATGGCAGAGAAATCGGTGATCGCGGCCAAGAAGTCCCTCAGGAGCCTTGACAGGATCATGGCGGAATACGGGATAAAGGTAGCTGTGGAGAACATGCCGAATCTGGATTTCATGCTGGGAAGCACCCCTCAGGAACTGGCCGATCTCGTGGAAGGCACGGAGCTCGGCGTATGCTTCGATATCGGTCATGCGAATACCGTCGGGGACATCGACGGGTTCATCGAGCTTCTGGGCGACAGGTTTGTGAATCTGCATATACATGATAACCAGGGCGAAAGAGACGATCATATGGTTCTGGGCGAAGGGAATATCGATTTCCCGGCAACCATTAAGAAACTGTCCTCTTACAAAGGGAACTACATCATCGAATCCAGGGATTTCCCCTCAGGACTGGAGTCAAGGGACATACTGAGTCAGATGCTCTGATTCTTCGTGAACATATCATGAAGGAAACGGGTTCCCCGCAACGCATAGGATATCATGAAGTAAAGACCCAGAAGGAGTATCGGGAACAGCAGCAGATTCAGGCTGTTGATTGCCGACCAGGAGAGCCACTCTCCTGCAGACATCAGATTATTGGTGAAATGCAGCATGATGGATGCGTGCAGTCCGTATCTTGAGAACAGATAGCCCAATCCCAGGCCGAAGGCGAATGTGGGCAGGAACTTCCACAGTCCCCAGTTCTCGAGGTGCCCTGCAGCGAACATGAAGGACGAGAACAGAATGAATGCCAGCACGGTCTTGTTTATGCCGAATCCCCCGAAGACCATCTTCCAAGACCTGTTCTCTTCGCCGGCAGAATATGCGATGACCGCAACCGGTACACCGAGCATCAGGAGACGGCACAGAACCTCCTCCCATACGGAAGCCTCCACAAGGGAGAACATCACAGCCCACGTAGGATACCCTTCCATATCGATGGATTCAAGATCCAGACCGAATAAAATGGCGATGAGGATCACAGACATCTGGAAAGCCATCAGTGCTGCGAAGAGAGCGGACATCTCGAAGAGAGCGGACTTTTGAAAGGGCCGACTATTCTGCCGGACCAGCGCTTCATTCACATTCTTCGGCACATCCTTGAACAAGAAGAAAGCCGACACGAAGCAGATGACCACCAGCAGGATGAAATAGATCTGCAGTGCGGTCCCTTTGATGAGGAAGAGATTCACGATCTGAGGTACGATTAATATGATGTGGGTGCTGAAACCGCCCAGAGCCTCCAATGTCTCGGGAAAAAGAACTGCGACCGCTGTCAGTTCATATGCTATGAGGTAAGTGCATATAATGCACATCAGGGCTCCAAGTGCCAGACGGGGCGTTAAGCGGTCTGTCAGAGAGTCTCCGCAGCAGGTGCAGAATTTGTAACCCGCATCACGATTCTCATCGCATCTCTCACATGCCATACGATTCCACCAATATCCGGGCCACGTCATCTGCGGCCTCTGTCTCTATGAATGCGACAATTCTCTTCCTGCGGCTGAGAGATTCGAATAAGGCATTTGCCATATATTCTGCACGCTCATGTGCCAGTGTCCTGAACCCTTTAATTTTTCTGTATCTTCCCTCGAAATCCTTCACAAAAGCTTCCGGGGATGACATATCGAAACCTCCCTTGGCCGCGGACCTTACGAGGCTGCGTTCTCTCATCGTCTCCAGCAGAGATATGTTGCGGCAATAGGCTTCCGTATAGTCAGCATCGTTCATGTCCGCGGGTATCAGCGGAATGCCCTTCCCGATGCAAAGATCCACGAGGGCGCAGTAAACGGGCGGAGGAGAGCAGATCTCCCCGAAGGATGAGAGGAAATGGCCGTACACGGCATCCGATTCGCTGACCTCCGGCGCTTCGAGCTCTGATCTGGTTCTTATGGCGGTTACGTCCTCCGGGCCCAGGGATGCCGCGGCTGCGTCATAGTCCCCGTTAAGGAGGATATCGATCTTCCCGGATTCGGATATGAGCCCCTTGATGATCGGGACGATGTCTATCCTCCCCTTATCAGAATTCAGAGGGATCATCATTCGCCGCTCCGGGTCATCACGAGGTCAGTCAGTTCTTCTTTGTCTTCCATGTGCTTCAGCTCCTTCTTGGTCACGACAACCGTGGATTTGATATTCCCCGGGCATTTCTCGTCGTCAACGATGATGATGGAGTGCTTCCCGAAGATAACTGATATATCGGATGCCAGAACGGCTCTCTGCACCATCTTGTCAGTCTCTCCGCCAAGACCCGTCAGTATGACCGTTCTGTCGTCCCGGGTTATCGCCTCGAATGGGCTGCGCACCACAGGGGTGATCCCAAAGCCCATTCCCAGAAGGTGGTCCAGGACAACAGAGCCTGTCTTCTCCTCTCCGAACAGCTCATGCCTGGAAATTTTGTCCCCTCTGAATTCAAAAGGATCCACGGGGCGTATCACAGGAGTGTTCAGGTACTCTTCTATCCTTATGGCCGCATCTATCATGGCGCCCATGCCGGATTCGTACATCTGTATCGTTCTGCGGGAGACCCCGGCAACTTCCGCCAGAGTGCCCAGGCTTATGTCCATGCTCTCCCTGATGCTTTTGAGGAGGGCGCTGTCCAATTTGACATACAAGCCTCCCGGGGCAGCCATGATGAAGGGCGCCTCGCCCCTCAGGACGTAATCGCTGAGCGTTTCATTGGATATGATCGGTATATCGAAACGGGAGTATACGATGCCCGGTTCCAGGATGCCTGCGCTGGATTTCTCTCCTATCACCAGGGGAGTCGCACCGAGTATTTCCGAGAGAACCTTCATCTCCTCGGCGTTCTCCCTTGAGAGCGCATCCACGTTGCCTAGGACCTTTACGATGAGCATGATGTTGTCCTTCCTGCCGACTATGTCAAAGCATACGCTGCGCAGTGCCATAGGCGGGGAAAGTTTGTAGCCCGCTCTCCCCAGGATCGTGCGGGCAGTGTCTATCAGGATTTCTCTGCTCAATGTACGACTGTAACGTTTCGCACTTCTATATATATTTAGGTGGGCAGAAAACCGGCGGTCCAGACAGAGCCAGACCGCCGTTTTGGGTTTTAGAACTGGCTGTCGTACTCGCCGGCTTTGACGGCAGCCTGGAAGTCCTTGGGCTTCTTGCCGTCTATGGTGACGCCAACAGTTACCGCGGCACCGGCGACCTCGAGGACCCTGGCCTTCTCGGTTGCACCCAGAAGGGAGTCTTCCTTCATCTTGGCCAGTTTCTTTGCCTGGTCAAGGGTCATGTTGCCCACGAATTCCTTGGTGTTGTTGCTGGAACCCTTGGCGAGATTGAGCTCGCTCTTTATCAGGGCTGACATGGGGGGTGTCCCCACCTTGATCTCAAAGGATTTGTCATCCGCTATGAGTATCTTCACAGGGACCTTCATCCCGGCGAAGACGGCCGTCTTGTCGTTTATGGCCGCTATTATCTTGCCGATGTCCACACCTTTCGGGCCCAGTGCGGGCCCCAGCGGCGGGCCTGCGGTTGCTTTTCCGCCGTCTACCAACGCCTCAACTGTATCTACCATTATCATCTCTCCTTTTCAATAACTCTGACACTGTCACCGTTGACCGTGAGCGGTATGGGGACCATGGCCTCTATCAGCTCAACTCTGATCTCCTCCTTGCTCTGATCAATGTACTGCACTCTGGCCTTCTCGCCCTTGAACGGACCGCTGATGAGCTCGACCAGGTCCCCTTCCGCAATGCCCACTACTGTGGACAGAGGTGTGAGGTAGTGATCTATCTCTGCAAGATCCGTCTCTCCGCCGATGAATGAGCGGGCCTTCCTTATGTCCCTGGCCTTCTCGCGCATACGGTCGGTGTTCATGCCCTCGACGAAGATGTATCCTCTGAGGTTCGAGGGGCTGAGCATGGCGTATATGTCCTTCTCGCCCAGCAGCGCTTTGGCGCTGAGACTGTCAACGACGCTCCTTTCCTGGTCCATCTGGGTCTTAAGGATCATTATGGACTGGACGGCTCTGGCGCCGAAGATTATGCTGTTCTGTGCCCCTCCTCCGGAGGCAGTGACGGTAACGGAAACATAATCCCCGTATCTGGCACCTTTAGGGCATGTGACTTCCAGATAGAATTCCTTGGGCTTGCCCGGGGGTATGTTGACCCTTACTTCCTTCTTGCTGCGGTAGTTGTCCCATATGGGTCCCGCAGGCTCTCCGAGCTCAACGTTCCAGTCCGGAGAATCGGAGCCCTCCGGTCCCGTGGATATATCAAAAGTGAATTGAACATCTAGGGCGTCCGTAGAGACCTCGAACGGCCATTTCATGGCCATTCCTGCGCCCAGGTCTTTGTTGTCATTATTCCCGATTATCGAAAGCGACATGTTATCCCTCTTGCTCAGAAGTATCCCGGGAGATAGGTCATGAGCCACATTATTGCGAATCCCGCAGCGCCTATTATCAGTATGCCTATACCGGTCACTGTAAGGATCTTCCTGTACTCGTCAGAGTTGGGTGTACGGGCCATTTTCATTATCCTGCCGTACCTCCCTTTACCGATACCGCGGAACTTGCTGTCTATCCTTTCCTGGTACTCGGAAATCTTGCTGTTGTCCATATCCTCATCTCCCGGCCTGCGTCACTGCATTTTTTCCGCCCCTTACCGTTACCACTGATAATAAGGGATGGAAACAGTCCCATTACACAACATCCTCAGTTTAAAGGTTTCGGTGTGTGTCTGCGTGTGAACTGTGTGTGCAAAGCAATTATATATTAAGTCCCGATTGGGCTTGACAGTTTAAAGCAGGTGGGCCCGATGGAAGAAGTTCTGTGCAGCATCGAGATCATAAAGGAAAACAATGACTTTGTAGCGAAAATACAGAGCGACCTGGGCGGCATACGCGAGTACAGGTCGTCATATTTCGAGGACGTGCTGGACCAGCTCGTGATAGACCTCCAGGAAGAATTCGAGTCCATCTGATCGGAGATGATTCAATGGCATCGACAGAAATCAAACTCAAGCAGATATCAAACGAATTAGAGGGCCGTCTGGCTAATGACAGCGGCGTGCCCAGGAACATAAGGAAAGGGGCGAACGACGCAGTCGCTCTCCTTATGGACAAGCAGAAGGACACGGATCTCAAAGTATCCAGTGCGATAAGCATTCTGGCCGACCTGTCCAATGACTCCAATATCCCCATGGATTCCTGGAGCGTAATAATGCAGATCCTCTCAGAGCTCGAGATGGTTCTGAAGTCCCTTAACTAAGACGTTAACCCGTTGTTTTCATCGCACGGCCCGCCGCCGCGATTCGGCACCGGGGGCCGGGAATTGTCCCGGCCTCTGATACACCTTCCCGACAGAATCCTCCTGTAAGGCAGGATCGTCTCCCCGGAGAGGGATTCAGAACACGCCGAGATGCTGGGTCAGTATCATGATCCCCATCAGGATGAGGATGATCCCCCCGGCGATCTCGGCTTCGGATTTGTATTCCGTGCCGAACAGATTACCGATCCTGACGCCTGACGCGGACAGGAGGAAGGTCGTCATCCCGATCAGAACGGCCGCTGTGATGATATTGACGTCCAGGAAGGAAAGGCTGACCCCGACAGCCAGCGCATCTATGCTGCCGGCAACCGCGAGGGGGAGCATGGCCACCGCCGTGAAGGAGGCGCTCATGTCCCTGTCCTCCTCCCGGGAGCTCCGGATCATGTTCATTCCGATAAGCACCAGCAGCATGAAGGCGATCCACGGCCCGGTGCTCTCCACGATCCCCCTGAAGCCCGTTCCCAGAAGATATCCCAGCAGGGGCATGAGGGCCTGGGCACCGCCGAACCACAGGCCGGCGATGATGAGGTGCTTCGTCTCCAGCCTCTTAACCGAGAGGCCTTTGCACATGGCTATCGCGAATGCGTCCATGGAGAGGCCGATTGCCAGGAGCAGCAGTTCAGCGAGATTCATCATCCAACCCCCTTTTGAAAAATATCATCGGCATCCCGTGACCGGGGATGTCGCTGATATACTTGGCTATGGCGGTCCCCGGTACTGGCGGCCGCACAGGCTCAGTTGTGCATTCTCCATGCGGAGGGCCGCGGGAGGTTAGGACCCTCAGTCGGGGAAATCATAAAGGAATAATACGGCCGGCGATGATGCCGTCCCCGTCCGGTGAAATGACGACCTCAACAGAATGGCTCTACGCCAACAGTGACGACGATTCCTGCCGTTTCGTTCTGGGCACCAGAGGGGAAAGGCCACTGATCTGCCTGGGAGTGAATCCGAGCACAGCCACGCCGCAGAAGCCAGACACCACCGTCAGCAGGGTGAAGGGGTTCGCTTTGAGAAACGGTTTCGACAGCTGGGTAATGCTTAATCTGTACCCCCGGAGAGCGACCGATCCGAACAGGATCGATAAGACCGCGGATACGGCCTTGATGCGGGAGAATCTGGAACATGTCGAAGATGTGCTTTCGGCGATGCGTCGAACGGAGATCTGGGCGGCCTGGGGGAACCTGATCTCCTCGAGGCCTTATTTCATCCATTGCCTGAAGGAGATACATGACGTCACTGCCCGACATTCCTGCAGGTGGGTGCAGTTCGGGGATAATACCAAAGCAGGCCATCCACGCCATCCTTCCAGACTGGCATACGGCTGCCGGAAAACGGATTTCGATATCGGCATGTACCTGGACGCAGGAAGGGCCGACTGAGGCCGGGCCCCTGCTGCGGGACAGGCACCCGTTTCACTCCCACTCGATGGTGCCGGGAGGCTTGTCCGTTATGTCGTACACCACGCGGTTGATCTCCTTTATCTCGGAGGTTATGCGCTTGGAGATATCATTGAGCACTGAACCGGGTATGTCCGAGTGGGCGGCGGTCATCCCGTCCGAGGACTCCACGGCCCTGACGGCAACGGTCTTGCCGTACGTCCTGTCGTCGCTGCGCACGCCCACAGATCTCACGGGCAGCAGGACGGCGAAGTACTGCCACGGCAGCTTCATCCTGCCCGCCTTCGAGGCCTTGACGATCTCGTCCTCCACGATGAAGCAGGCCTCGCGCACCACGGCTATATTCTCCGGGGTGACCTCCCCGAGGCACCTTACCGCAAGAGCCGGTCCCGGGAACGGCTGCCTCTCCGATGCTTTGACGTTGAGCTTCCTGGCCACCTCCCTGACCTCTTCCTTATAGAGTTCCCTGAGGGGCTCCACCAGCTCCATGCCCACGTCCTTGGGGAGCCCTCCGACGTTGTGGTGCGATTTTATCGTCTTCTTCCCGTCCGTGCCGGATTCGATGCAGTCGGGGGCGATGGTCCCCTGAACGAGGTATCCGGCGCCGAATCCCTTCGCCTCCTTCTCGAAGACCCGTATGAATCTCTCTCCGATGGCCTTCCTCTTGGCCTCCGGGTCCGTTATCCCCCCGAGAGCAGAGAAGAATTCCTTCCCTGCGTCCACGATCCTGAAGTTTATGCCGATCTCCGTCAGCATGCTCCTGACCTCTTCCGGCTCATCCTTCCTCATCAGCCCTGTGTCAACGAAAACGGCGAGCAGATTCTTTCCGAGAGCCTTGCTCGCAAGTGCTGCGCACACCATGCTGTCCACCCCCCCGGAGACGGCGATGATCGCTTTCCCGTCACCGACCTGATCCTTGACGGCCTTCACTTTCTCGTCTATGAACGGTTCCGCTTCAAACATCCTTCTCGACCTCTGCGGAATCCTTCCGGACCTTCTCCGCCATCTCCTCACGGTATGCGGCGAGTTTCTTCCTCACATCCGCATCTTTGACAGCGATTATCTGGGCCGCCAGCAGTCCTGCGTTATCTCCGCGGTCCAGTCCCACAGCCGCAACGGGGATGCCGGGAGGCATCTGCACCACCGAGAGCAGAGCATCAAGGTTCACATTCCCGCTAACGGGGACGCCTATGACAGGTGCCTGGGTCAGGGATGCCACCACACCCGGCAGGGCCGCACTCATGCCTGCTATGGCGATGAAGACATCGGCATCGGAGCCTTTCACGAGCTCGGCCACCCTGTCCGGGGTCCTGTGGGCGGATGCCACGGCGACGGAACAGTCAAGGCCGAGTCTTTTCAGAACATCTGCAGCTTTCCTTGCGACGGGGAGGTCGCTCTTGCTGCCCATGAGGATCAGGACTTGGGTCACACCGGAAAAACGTACGACTTAGCATATAAACCCTGCCGCCCGCATGCGGAATGTGCGGATGCAGAGACATCACAGGGGTGCGAAATATGGGAAAGTTAAATAACACCTACCTTATTGCACGTATAATGGCTCGGTCAGCCCGGATGGGAGAAGGCCGATGTTAGAGAAAGGAGAATAAAAAATGGATTGGATGTCATTCTTGACAGTCGTCGTCTTCGTTTTCGCGCTGGTTATGCTCCTTGCGGGTGTATTTACGGCCTACTTCGGCAGCGGGAAAAGCAGAGTCGTGGGATTTGCCCTCCTTGCCGTCGGTCTCATCGTCGGTTTGGTATGGGCGTACTTAGTGGGATACAGTGACATTGCGCTCTTCGCCGATGTAGCGGCCTGGGACGCAGTTTACGAGGCAGCGGTCAACATAATAGCCGCTGCGATCGGTGCGCTTGTCGCCGTTGGTATATTCCTCGTCGCTGTGATGAAGAGTTAAACGGGAGCATATCTCCCTTATCAAAACCTATTATTGGATATTCATCCCTCGGCCTTCTGGCCGTGGGATGACCATTCTGATTTAATATATTAATATCAACCAATGGTTTAAATATAAGTTTCTGTTTGACCTATTCAATGGATAGATAAACCTATCTCTTACGGAGGACAGGCATGGAGTTTTTGGGTGTTGTTGCGGAATGTGATCCTAAGAAGATGATCGTCCGCGGCGGCACCCTTCCGGAGACCGGGGATTCTGTGTTCGATTCGCGCAGGAGAAAGGCAGGCACCGTGAGAAGGATATTCGGCCCGGTGGATTCCCCCTATGTTTCCGTGACGTTATCAGACGGATATGAGGCCCGGGCAGGTGCCGAGATGTACTATTCGAAGGAGACCAGACATGGCAAAGGTAAGAGAAGGAGCTGAAGAGATAGAGGTGTGCTCCAACTGCGGCAGCAAGCACCTCGTAAGGGACTATAACAGAGGCGAACTTCACTGCGAGGACTGCGGAGAAGTGCTCGAAGACCAGCTCATAGACCAGGGTCCGGAATGGAGGGCCTTTGATGTGGAGCAGGGCGAGAAGAGAGCTCGCACCGGCGCTCCGATGACCTACACGATTCACGATAAAGGTCTCTCGACCGAGATATCGTGGAAGAACAAGGACAGCTACGGCAAGAGCATACCTACAAGGAACAGGGCTCAGCTGTACAGGCTCAGGAAGTGGCAGAGGAGGATACGTGTCTCCAACGCAACGGAGAGGAACCTGGCATTCGCCCTTTCCGAACTGGACAGGATGGCATCATCCATGGGACTGCCCAGGAATGTAAGGGAGACCGCTGCGATGATATACCGCAAGGCGGTCAATAAGAATCTGATAAGAGGAAGGTCCATAGAGGGTGTTGTAGCCGCATCCCTGTACGCAGCGTGCAGGCAGTGCGGAGTGCCCAGGACTCTGGATGAGGTCGCAGGCTCCAGCCGCGTGGGCAGGAAGGAGATCGGGCGCACCTACAGGTTCATGACCAGGGAGCTCAAGCTCAAGCTGCTGCCGACGAAGCCCCAGGACTATGTGCAGAGGTTTTGCTCAGAACTGAAGCTCAGCGGAGAGGTTCAGACCAAGGCGGCGGAGATCCTCAAGGACGCGGAGAGCAAGGAGCTCACATCCGGCCGCGGGCCCACGGGCGTTGCGGCGGCGGCCATCTACATCTCATCGATCCTGTGCAACGAGCGCAGGACCCAGAGGGAAGTGGCCGATGTAGCGGGGGTGACCGAGGTCACCATAAGGAACCGCTACAAGGAGCTCACCGAGAAGCTCGGCATCGAGATCCAGCTGTGAGCATACCCCTCACAGCCTAAACCACTTAAACACAACATATTCTATCTTGTCGGTAACGCAGCAGAAGATCATTTCCTTCTTCACTCCGCCCGCTATCCGGACCGCTCTGGAGATCTCGGGCCATGTCATGGGAGAATCCCCGGGCACTGCATGTGCCAGATATCTTGCGTGCAGCTCGTCAGGGGATTTCTCGTACATCCTGAAATGCGATCCGTACTTGAAACCGGTCTTCACGATCAGCCCTCTGCTCCTCAGGTCCTCGTAGGCTCTCAGCCTGAGATCGAACTCGTCCTGATTCCTCCTGCCGTGCTCGATCAGGTATTCCAGAGGTATCGGGTCTCCGTCGGTGTCCCGCACGGCGAGACCGCCGATCCTCATGAGATAGCAGCTCTCTATGAGGGAGAGCTGCAGCATGTTCTGGATGTCCTTCCCGAAGAACCCGAAGCCCTTCAACCGGTCTGCGTCATCCTTCCCGAAGACGAAGACCCTGTCCCGTATCATCTTGCCCTCCACGCATACGTCCGCTTTGGCCGGCACGCTGCCGCGGACATCGCCCGGGGACATGATGTAGTAGGTCAGATCGCCCTCTTCGTCAACGACTCCGTAAAGCAGCTTCTTATCCTTCTTCGAGGTTTCGGCGACTTCTTCTCCGAAGTTGGAGGGATGCATAGTCGATCTCTCGGAGACGGCCCTGACCAGATAGGCGGGACGGGAATTGCTCATGGTCTTCCCCCTGGGGAACACGGACATGTCGAAGCTGCCCGTCTCCATCTTCACCACGAATCCGCGCTGACGGATGTCCCTGTAGACCATGTACTTGATATCGAATTCGTCGTACATCCCCGATGAGTAATCGAAGAGCTGGGGGAAGGTCACCTCTGCTCCGTCGGAGGTAACCCCGAGACGTCCGGATTCCAGCAGGAATGTGGCCTCTATAAGGTCCAGTTCCAGGCCGCCGCCGCTCATGGGGTAGCCGTAGTTGCCCTTGTTGTAGATCTGGCAGCCTTCCTTCTGGTCGCTGATGATCACTGCGTCCTCCCTGAGCTCTCCGGGCATGGTCAGATTGTACTGATACCGCGTATTTATTGATTCACACGGCGGACTCTTCCAGCTTCCCGGACAGGTACTTCTCGTACCCGTAGAGATCCAGCAGTCCGTGGCCGGAGAGGCAGAACACTATGGTCTTCTTCTCCTTGGCGGCCTTGTACTCCAGTGCCTTGTCGATGGCGGCCTGTATCGCATGGCATGACTCAGGTGCGGCGATTATCCCCTCCGTCTCGGCGAATATCTTCCCGGCACGGAACGTTTCCGGCTGCCCGTAGGACCTGGCGGTCATGAACCCCTG
>LSQX01149373.1_pt1 | contig 14940 bp, 8 predicted proteins | sample 654561 | NCBI WGS metagenome assembly LSQX01 (sample SAMN04489861, study PRJNA283612) | anaerobic digester metagenome | isolation source: 4 biogas reactors fed with cattle manure at either 37C or 55C with and... | place: Denmark: Kongens Lyngby | collected 2014 | reverse complement strand
CGGTTGGAGGAGGCGATCCAGTGGGTCATATATCACCATGCATTGAACTGGTTTAAAATCCCTGCGACCCGGGAGAGACTTCCCTGGAGCCGATGCATAACCGGAGGTTATCCGGTTCCTGCTACGATCTGGACATAGATGCGATTGAACATGTAATCCTTGAAGAGTTTGGCGAAGGCCTCGTCGTCATTGATCTTTTTGAAGATCTCCTTGTTTGTGGAGAGCATCTCGACGAGCGTCTCCTCAAAGAAGTTATTGAAGGCGATGCGGACGTTCTCTCTTGAGTTGATCTCCGGATTGAACGTCTGCCGCAACGTGGTGTTATCTATCAGCCTTTTCTCCATGTCGTCGGCAAAGTAGGCAATTTTGTCTTCGTTGGTGAAGTCAGTGCCGAAGTTCTCGTTGATGTACTGGATTATCTCCGAGAGAGGGACCTTCTCTTCCGGCAGGGGGTGCAGGGTCTTCTCATCGGGTTGCTTCAGCGTCCCGTCCGCGTTGATCATGACCCTCCCGCTGCTGGTCTCCTGAATCCGGTATGAGTCCATATCGATGTTCTCGATAACATCGACCGGGAGGCGTTCATTCTCCTTTGGAAGGGCCTTCTGGAGGTATCGGGCGAACTGGTAGTACTTTTCAAGTGCTACGTCCTGGAAGGTGATGATCTGCGAGAGGAAGGCGTAGAGGTTGACGAACTGCCGCAGCGTCTTTTTGAACGTCTCGCGGTCTTCCTTCTCAAGGTGCGTGTAGTTCTCCGCAACCGGCCGGATGATGGTGAGGAGCATCTCCTGCCTGCCTTTCTCCGTGAAGTACTCGTTGCCGAATGCCTCGACGTCGCCTGCGGTGTATACGGCGGCCTGGTCGAGCTGGTACTGGAGGTCATAGAGCCTGTTCGGGTCGGTCGGCTCCTCAAGGAGGGTCTTCTCGTAGTAGGGTGCAAAGGATTTCTCGATTTCCTGGGCGTCGTTTGCGAAGTCGAGCACCATTGTGTCGCTCTTCTGCGGGTGGATCCGGTTTAGACGGGAGAGCGTCTGGACGGCGGCGACGCCGGAGAGTTTCTTGTCCACATACATTGTGTGGAGCAGCGGCTGGTTAAAACCAGTCTGGTACTTGTTTGCAACGACGAGCAGCCGGTTCTCCGATCTCTTGAACTCATCCGCCGTCTGCCGGTCGGGAAACCCGTTCATGCCGCCTTCGGTGAACTTCTCCTGGAGGTCGGGGTCCAGGACCTCGCCGGAGAACGCGACGAGGGCGTTGAACGGGAGGTGGTTCTCGCGGATGAGCCGGTCGAGGGTCCGCTTGTAGCGGACGGCGTGAAGCCGGGAGCGGGTGACGATCATGGCTTTGGCCTGCCCGCCTATCCGGTGCATCACCTCGTTTGAGAAGTGGTCGAGGATGATCTCGCACTTTTTGTTGATCGCGTGTTCGTGGAGGTCCACGTAGGACCGGAGGAGGGCGGTCGCCTTCCTCCTGGGGTACATGGGGTCGTCTTCGATCTTCTTGAGCAGGTTGAAGTAGACCTTGAAGGTGGTGTAGTTTGCGAGGACGTCGAGGATGAAGTTCTCTGCGATCGCCTGGTGCATGGAGTAGAGGTGGAAGGCTTCAAACTCACCCATGCGGTTCCTGCGCCCGAAGAGTTCGAGCGTCTTCTGTTTCGGGGTGGCGGTGAAGGCGAAGAAGGAGACGTTCTTCGGGCGCTGGGTGGCTTTGAGATACTGTTCGATCTGGCTGTTGACCAGGTCTTCGTCGTCGGTGTCGGGTTCTTCGTGATACTCGGCCTCTTCGAGGGTTTTCGGGGAGAGGACTTCGCGGACGCTGCGTGCGCTCGCGCCGGTCTGGGACGAGTGGGCTTCGTCGATGATGACGGCGAACCGGTTGCCGGGGCGTTTTGCGATCTCGTGTATAGCGTGCGGGAAGGTCTGGACGGTGACGACGATGATGTCTTTGTTCTCGCTGAGGGCTTCGGAGAGCCCTTTTGCTTTCCTGCCGGAGATGGTCGAGACGACGCCTTTGACCTGCTCGAACTGGCGGATGGTCTCCTGGAGCTGCTGGTCGAGGACTCTTCGGTCGGTGATGACGATGATTGAGTCGAAGAGCCGCCGGTCCTCGCCGTCGTAGAGGGTGGCCAGGTAGTAGGCGAGCCATCCGATGGTGTTGCTCTTGCCGCTTCCGGCGCTGTGCTGGACGAGGTAACTCTCTCCGGTGGGGTGTGACCGGGCGTGGAGGACGAGGCGGCGGACGGCGTCGAGCTGGTGGTAGCGGGGGAAGAGGAGCTTTTTGCCGGCCTTTCTGCCGTTCTCGTCCCGCTCCTCGACCTCGCGGATGAAGTGCTCAAGGATGTCGAGGACGCTTTCGGTGTTCCAGACCTCCTCCCAGAGGTAGGCGGTGTCGTAGCCGTTATGGTTGTTCGGGTTCCTCTCCGGGTGGTCGGGGTCGGTCGGGTCGCCGCGGTTGAACGGGAGGAAGGCGGTCTTCTCGCCTGCGAGGCGGGTGGTCATGCAGGCGAGGTTGGGGTCGACGGCGAAGTGGGCGAGGCACCGTCTGTGCGCAAAGAGCGGTTCTCTCGGATCGCGGTCTTTCCGGTACTGCCGGATTGCGTGCTCAACGGTCTGGCCGGTGAGCGGGTCCTTGAGTTCGGCGGTGAAGATAGGGATGCCGTTGACGAAGATGGCAAGGTCGAGGGACTGCCCTGTCCGGGCGGAGAAGTGGAGCTGGCGGACGACCGAGAAGACGTTCTGCTGGTAGAGGTTCCGGTGCGTCTCGTTGAGGCCAGAGTTGGGCTTGAAGTAGGCGAGGTGGAAGGTGCAGCCGAGGTCGCGGACGCCCTTTTTGAGGACGTCGATGGTGCCCCGCTTCTCGATCTCGGACTTAACGCGGCCGAGGAACTCCCGGCGGGTCCCGGCCCCGCGCTGCTGCTTGAGTTTCTCCCACTCGGCGGCCTGGGTGGCGTAGATGAAGCCGCAGAGGTCGGCGGGGATGAGGCAGAGGTCGCGGTCGTAGTCGGCGCTCGTCCGGAGGCGGTAGTGGAAGCCGGGGTTGACGAAGGGGTTCTCCTCGTCGAGGGTCGGCGGGAGCTCGCCGGTGAGGGTTTTTACGATCGTCTCTTCAAAGTCCGCTTCGGTTATTGTCGCGACCATCTGCCTGAGTGCCTCCTTTCCGGCCTCCCCGGGGCGCGGGGGCCGGTTTTGTGGCTGGTAATGGTAACTGGGCGATGAGAAGACATCAATTTATTGATCGGGTCTTTTGCCGGTGCCGAATAGCAGAGCAAGATCGATACTGTTGAATACGGCGGGACAGATTTACTGGTATGCCTCTCACCATCGATGATTTCCGAAGAGAACTCCGGGAGTGTCTCAGCCGGGCGGAAGTGTCGGGCATGGCCGAGATCACGATCCGGGCAGGAGACCTGCACAAGGCTCTTGGCGGCTATCCCGGGCCGAACCACCAGATGGCAAACTGTTGCTCGGCGATGTACCAGGCGATGGAGATCGGGGATGAGATCGTCAAGGCGCCCCCAAAAGGGAAGGGTGCGAACCTGTACATTCATTATCGCCTTCCCCGTCCCGGAGTGGTCGAAGTGCAGGAGAACCTTCGGCGGGTACTCCCCCGGAGCCCGGAACCGCAGGTCTTCGCCGAACTCGAAGAACTGATCCGCCATCACCCAGAGTATGCAGCGCTCGAGAAGATCCATGACCTCGCTACGACCACACCTGCAACAGCCATTGCCACAGCCCGCACGATAGCCGAACTGGTGACGAAGAAGGTCTGCATCCGACAGGGACTCTGGTTTAGTGGGGCGACGTTTGACAATATGTGTGGAATGCTGAAATCAAGCGACCTTCTCGATGCCCGTATCCTGACGTACCTGGAGACAATCCGGATCATGGGGAACAAAGCGGTCCACACCGACACGGTATTCGGGGAGCAGGATAGAGTGATTATCAGCACCCTCCTTCACGAGTACCTGCTCGCCGTGCTGGAGAGAGAGCTGATATAACATTGACTCGGATGGCTATCTTTTAGGATGACGATCTCCGGCTATCTGATTCTATGTAAACGCCTGGTGCACCTGGAGATCGATCAACTTCACGAGAACTGATTTGAGGACATCAAACGGGGCGCTCTTGACCTGCTCTCCGATGATGCTCTTCGCTCTCTGCCACTGACTCTCGTCACGGCAGGCGTCGAGGAAGTCATGGCCTGCCCAGGTCATATGCAACGGCAATGCCGAGGGAGAGAGACTCTGCATATGGGTTGTATCCACAGCATAGATCAACCCCGCTTCATTCATCAGAAAAGCATGGTACTCGATCGCTTCGTCGGTATAGCCCTCGATCTCCAGCTTCTCTGGAGCGTGGCCATGCTCACATTGTTCCATTGCAAGAAGGATCTTCCGTACCAAATCCATATCGCGCTTCACGTGGCTCCCTCCTCGCCCCGGACGTCGATCTTGCCGGTGACGGCGGCGGAGATGAGGACGGTGCGGTATTCGTGGAGTTTTTCGATCTGTAGGGTGATGATGTTGATGAGGGCATCAATTTTCGAAGAGCTTTGGACAATCCATTCCACTATCGCGAGTTGCTCGCTTATTGGTGGAACGGGGATCAAAATTTCCTTAACATTGTGATAATTTAGATGCGGGTGAAGGGCTCCGGTTTGAATCCTCTTAAGAGAATTAAACCCGTATGTGGAGTTAAGTAGCATTGAAAGATATTCTCCCTTCATGGCAGTGGGAGTGCAACTGATGATAATCAATGCATGACAGTTTGCTCCCTCATACTCTTCCGGTACAACGGCAACCTGACCTATATCGCCGGTTTGAACAATTAATACATCTCCCTTTTTTAGAATCGATCTCGGGTGTTTATTGCTCCATTCTTCGGAAACATAGTAATTATAATCAAAAATTATTTGGTTTCTTTTGATGTGGAGTGATTGAAGATATATGACTCCATTATTTACGAAGATATCCCTTGTAGGGCCAACATATCCATTTGTTATTTTATCTGCTAGATATGAGATCTTTTTAATCTCCCACCCCGCCGGCACTTCCCCGATCCACTCCACCCCCGAGTCCTTCATCTCCACACCCGGGTCGAGCCCCTTCGTCACGGCGTGGCTGATGATGGCCTGGCGCTTCTCCTCAAGGAGTTCAATGAAGCGCTGCTTCTTTGCGATGAGGGCGTCGATCCGGGGGGTCTCGCGGTCGAGGAAGGCGGCGATGGCGTGTTGTTCGGGGAGCGGTGGACGGAGGTAGACGGTGTTCATAACTTTTTCTGCAGTGTAATGGGCAATTGTTGCCTTGTTGCAGAGCATATCAATATAGTCTACGTGCTTCAGAAAATACATCCAATAATACAGATGCGAGGTAAGTGCTCCATCACTACTTCTTATGCGGTTGATCGCGTTCTGGATATAACATTCATCCAACTCGCCAATCCATAATGCTGCTCTCCCTACGTCACCGCCCTCGCTGACTAACAGATCGCCTTTCTCGATGCGGTACTGTGCTTTCTCAGATTCAGAAAACCACATCTCCTTGACATCATCAACCAGTATTTTCTCCCAAGAGATATTTGCAGCGCGTAGATAAGGCATCAGTTTGTCACCAGGGCCGTTGGCCTCATTTTGGAGCATTTTACCCAACTGAACTCCAAAATGTCGCTTTATCGAGGACATCTCCCACCCCGCCGGCACCCCCCCGAGCCACTCCACCCTGGAGTCCTTATACGCCGGATACCGCTTCCACTTTCGCACCTTTCCCGGGTCGATCGCGAACCCCTCGATGTCTCCCGCGCTCATGCCGCCACCCCTGCGCCGCGCTCCAGAGGCCCGGCGGCCGGCCGGGTCCGATCGTTGTGGGTCACCCATGTCCCACAAACATTTTTGTGGGTCGCATATTGCGTTTTGTGACCTACGAACTCTGTTGTGGATCGTATATGGCCCACAACCCATTTCCGTATGGCCTGTAGGTATCCTGATACCCACAAAATATTTTGTTGGTATTGGATCGGGGTTTGGATACCTACAAAAAGATTTGTTAGTATCAGAATACTCACAACCGGTTCCCCTCTGTGATAGCGATCAGACGCGAAAAGGCGTAGATGTTTGGTTTACTCCCTTTACCTCGCTGCAACAACTGGATAACGTCATTCTCCTCCAGTTCCCTGAGGATTTTTGCCCCACTCTCCCTCTGGATACCTGAATCACGGATGAAGAGCGACGTACTGAAGATCGTATGGGAGAAGATCGCATCGATCGCCTGGATGGAATATTGCGAACGGGTGATCTCGGGGACGATCTGTTTCATCTCATTGTAGAGAGAGATGATATCTAGCGCTCTCTTCTCATTCTCATCTGCCTGCTCGCATATAGCCCGTAAAAAGAACGCAATCCAGCCGTTCCAATCGCCATCCTCTGATATGGCTCTTAATCGTGCATAGTATATCTCTCGATTTCTCTCAAGATACGCACTGATATAGAACGCCGGCATTGAGATCACTCCCCTGGCGTACAGCGTCAGGGGAACCAGCATTCTCCCAATCCGGCCGTTACCGTCCCGGAAAGGGTGTATCAGCTCAAACTGGGCCTTGAGAATGGCCACCTGCACCAGAGCATCCTTTTCGTCGCGGTGCAAGTAGTTCTCCCAGTTGGTGAGAGCATCCCATACCATCGGTGGTGTCGGTGGCACAAACGTTGCTTTCTCTATCCCCATTCCATCCGGCGCGATATAATTCTGGATCCTCCTGATCTCTCCGGGCTCTTTATTCTGGCCCCGTACATTGGAGAGCAAAATCCGGTGAAGTTCACGGATAGTGTTGATACAGAGAGGTCGCTCTCTCATAAGCTCCAATGCAGTCATCATTGCCCTGCGATAATTCAGGATCTCCTGGATATCATCTCTCTTCGTCTGTGAGATCTCTTCCTTTGGATCGGCTTCGTATTGGAGCACGTCCTCAAGGGATGCCTGTGTCCCTTCAATGCGAGATGAAACCACAGCCTCTTGTGTCATAATTGGCGCGAGAAGCACCTGGGGATTGACAATGCTACGCAGAATGCCATCGTATCGTGCGATCTTTCTGTTCGCCTTACCTATAGAGGGAATATGCGATACCCAATCAATCCCATCCAATGGCAGGATCTCCGGTTCATAGGGACGGATACTCAATCCACCATCTCCCTTGCCATACTGAAGATCTCCACTTCAAGACTCTTAACTCCCACCCAAGCCTCCTCAGGTGGCCGGCGGGTGGGATCAGATGTTCATGGAGTCCCTCCTCCATTCTCGGGCAGGTTGTAAACGTGAAACTTGAATGTGGTGATACGGGCTTTGATCTGGAATTTGCTGATGATGTGGGGATTTCTGAGGGATGGAAGTGTTTACAACCCTGGTTGTAACCGTATGGTTTTGTGTTGTCAGGGTGGAGTCTGGGAGGGGCAGAGCAGATTTCGCCCTGGGTCTGTCGCATCACTGTCTGGGGAGATTCAAGCATGGCCCCATCGGTGAAGGCACTCCCGGGATATCAGGTCCGACTATGTCAACCTGAACGGCCCCGGAGAGGGTGTTTGTCAACGCCGCCCCGGGATTGCAACAATCCAAGGGCGAGGATAATGCTGGCAGAACCTCTATCTCCTTTAGCAGAGTGGAAGTCTTTTGATGATCTGGACGAACGAATTGTTCTCTGGCTTAGCACAGTTGCACCCTTCCATGAGCGAAAACGGCTGGCGTTTAGCAGGAAGATCTCAGGTCATTCCAACCATTTTCTCAGGAAATTATTACCATAGGAGTTCTACAACGCATTTGATGGAAACAAAGAGCAATCATTATTACCTTCTCTTGAGAAGACTCCTCTTGATGAGGAACGTGAAGAGGAAAGGATATATTCCATCAAATAAACTCACCCGATATTCCTCAAAAATTATAAAAGCGACCGCATTGTTGGACGACACAAAGACGCTTTTTGATTTTTGGGATGAGACTGCATCAGTGGAGGAGAACTTCTCCAGGGTCCGGGAGCAGAACATATTTGGAAAATCTTCACGATCACGAATCGACGACGAACTTACTATATTCCGCCAGAGGTATTTTTTTGACCCTGAAGTGGCGTCTGCACTGGTACATCTTGTAAAGAACAACGTCACAAGCGAGGTACTGCATCCGATTTTATTCTATTTTTCAGCAGGAGCGGATAAACTGCTCTACGATAGCATCGGGATCCTGGAAAATTACGCAATGCGGGGTCAGAGAGATATCGGCGCCGATGAGATGCAGCAAGAGATCCGCAAGTTTGTCGAGGAAGGAAAAACAACAACGCGCTGGTCGGAAAACACCATAGTTAAAGTAGCGCGCCACCTCCTGACCACACTGCGGGATTTTGGTATTCTGGAAGGGGGCGCGAAGAAAAGAATTGCGCCATTTTACCTCCCACATCAAGCGTTTGCGTTTATTGCGCTGTATATATATAATAAAGGAAATCCCGGAATCAAACTGGTAGATCATCCTGATTGGGCCTTATTTTTCCTAAATTCTCGCTCAGTAGAACGATTTTTCCTCGAATGCCACCAGGAAGGCCTGTTAAACTACCATGGAGCAGGATCGGTCATCCGGATCGATTTCCCCACCACATCACTTATGGAGTATGCAGATGTCCTCACTCGAAAGTAGATTCGTCGATCTCGAACGAAGATTAAAAAAACAACCTCTGAAACTGAATCCTATCAGGACGTTACCATTCTTGATTTTTCACTATGACCCACAGAATGAGTGGGAATTGCGGCGACTGGTGAAAAATATTACAATCCAGTTAGAGAATGAAGGAAAACACGTTGTCCATCTTTCAATGGAAGATCTCCTGTGGGAATCACTTGAGGCGATCGAACAACAAAGCCAGATCGAAGGTTATAGCGCGATTGTAGCGCTGGAAAAAGATTCTGGCTTCCTGGATGCGCAAGATCAGATCATTACCTACTTCTCAGATGGCGATTGTTGCCCACTCATCGAAAAGATCGCTGAGCGTCTCGAAGGCCTCGGCCCTGAGACCCATATCGTCTTTCTCATCCATGTTGCAGCAATGGCGCCGGATCTCTACCAGATGCATGTGCTCCTGGATAAACTTGAGGGCAGAACAATGGTGCCAACGATTCTGTTCTATCCTGGAACACTGGATGGGATAACAGGGCTCCGCTTCATGGATATGCGGGATAGGGATCCTATGGGCAATTATCGCGTTGAAATCTTGTAATAACCCTGGAGGAGAACATGAAACAGATTCAAGACTTAATTGAGCGAGACCTTTCTCGACAGATCGAGGAGATCATCAAGGTCTACCAGGATGATGAGGAAACAATCTACGAAGAGATTGCAGAATATGTAGCGACTGATAACCTTAAAGATCGCTACGCAGATGCACTTGGTGCCATCGCAAAGAGTCCGCAGACCCACAAGAGGATTGAGAAGATGGGTTTGTGGGTCTCTGGCTTCTTTGGATCTGGAAAATCATCATTTGCCAAGAACCTGGGGCTGATCCTTTCAAACCCCGATATTTGTGGCTCACAGGCCTCTAACCTGTTCAAGGAAAAATTCAATGACCAGAGGATCAGCAACCTAATCGATAGCATCAACGCCAGGATTCCGGCGAAAGTCATCATGTTCGATATTGCGAACACGAGCTACGTGCGGAAAGGCGGTAAAGAGCTTATCTCCGAGGTAATGTACCGATCTCTTCTCGAAAATTTGGGATACGCAAAAGATTTCGATGTCGCAGAGCTTGAGATCTGGCTCGAAAGATCGGGAAGATATGGCGACTTCCTCGATGCATATGATCAACTCTACCAGGATGTGCCCTGGGAGGAGGCACGGAGCGGTGCCGAGAAGATGGGCCGGGCGAGTGCGGTGATGCACCAGCTCGACCCGACAACGTATCCAGATGTGACAACATGGCGTAACTCCATGCGTGGAAAATCCACCGATTTCTCGGTGGAAGATTTTGTAACACGAGTTTTCGAGCTGAGCAAACGCCGCCTCGAAGGAAAAACTCTCATCTTCATCGTCGATGAGGTGGGCCAATATGTGGGCAGGAGCGATGCGAAACTGGAGGATCTCCGAGTTGTCATTGAAGGACTCGGAAAAGAGAGCAAGAACCGGCTCAACAAAGGAGAGATCACCGCACCCGTCTGGGTGATAGTGACATCTCAGGAGCAGCTACAAGATGTCATCAACACGATTGATGAGAAGAACATCAAGTTCCCGCGACTCCTTGACCGATTTTTGTCGGTAGACCTATCTCCGGAGGATATTCGCGAGGTTGCAACCCGGAGAGTCCTCTCGAAGAAGGATGAGGCAAAACCAGTCCTTGAAAAGTTCTACCGTGACAACCACGGAAGGCTGCTTGAACAGTGTCATCTTGAGCGCAGTCAGATCCGTAGCGACATCAATGAGGAGGATTTTGTCCAGTTTTACCCCTACCTCCCGCACTTCATTAACCTCTCTATCAAGATCATGGATGGCATCCGTCGCCAGCCCGGGGCCACACGCCACATTGGGGGCAGTAATCGGACGATCATCAAGCAGGCATATGAGATGCTTGTATCTGAACGAACAAACTTTGCCACCAAACCGGTTGGGACACTCGTTACCATGGATGACATCTACGAGCTTGTCGAGGGGAGTCTCCAGGAACGACGATCTGATATCGCGCAAATTGCCGAGAAATTTTCTGACGATGGCGGCTGGGCACTCAGGGTGGCAAAGACGATCACTCTTCTTGAGTTCGTGCGTGAAGTTCCAAGAACAACCCAGAATATAGCTGCCGTGATGCTGAAATCGGCTGATGGAACTGCTCCTCTCTCCGAAGTGGAGGGAGCACTAGAGCGGTTGAATTATGCTGATTTCATAAAAAGTACTGAAGAGGGGTGGAAGCTCCAGTCCGCAGAAGAGAAAGATTGGGGCGTGGAGCGACGGAGTCATCTTAACCCAAAGCCTGCCGATCGAATTGCTATCCTCCGAAACACTATCGTGGATATCGTCGCCGATGCTAAACTGAAGAACTACCAATTAAAGAAGAAGAACTTCAAGGTTGGATATTCCGTAGATGGCGCGAAAGTAGGAGATGCAGGGATGATCCCTGTATCTATCATAGTGGCTGAGTCGCCGTCTGCCCTCTCAAAAAAGATCGAGGTCAATGTGGATGAGAGCAGAGCTCAGAAGGAGACACTGTTCTGGGTGATGGCACTCACCCCTGAGATCGATGATCTCGTAGCGGAGTATTATGCATCCAACCGGATGGTCGAAGACTACGGGCGACAGGCAGCCCAGAACAAGATCACTACTATCGAGCGGGAGTGTCTCGAGAGCGAGAAACTGGTCCGGAGCAGGATCAAGTCCCGACTCAGCGATAAGATCTCTGAAGCACTGGTCCAGGGAACCGGGATATTTGGCGGGAGAAAGAAAGATAGCTCCTCGTTTGGAACCACGCTGAACGCAGTCTTCAGGGGATTTTTTGAGTATGCCGTGCCGGAACTCTTTCCGAAATTTGAGCTTGGAGCGGTAAAGCTCAAGGGCGATGAAGCCGCAAAGGTTCTCAGAGCGGAGAATCTCAATGGATTACCTCCGGTGTTTTATGAGGGAGAAGATTCGCTTGCTCTGGTGATTCGGGAGGGACAGAACCATGTTCTCAATCCCAGCGCGCCTATCGCTCTTGAGGTTTTCGGGCCAATTCACAAAGTAAAAGAATACGGTGGAGAGCGAGAGACGGGAAGGAAGCTAGAGGACCGTTTTTCCGGATTTGGATATGGATGGGATATCGATGTACTGAAGGTTGTGCTTGCAGCCTTATTCCGTGCGGGGGAGATTGAGGTTCTCCATGAAGGGAAACTCTACCGGAACTATGTTGATCCCCAGGCCTGGGTGCCGTTTACTAACAATATCAAGTTCAGGAATGCAGGATTTATTGAGCGTGTCGGCAAACCACTCCTCAAAGCTCTCGTACGAGCTTCTGATCTCCACCGGGAGATTGAGGGGACGGAGATTGATATCGAGGAAGCCAGGATCGTCACCGCATTCAAAGACCTCGCAGAGAAGTACTACGACGATGTACTCGAACTACGAACACGTATTCACTCACATAACCTCCCTGTTGGCGATGTTATCGACAACTACTTTAGCCAGATTTCATCTATCAAATCCTCCGATCCCAACGATACCTTTACACTCATCGATAGTTACGGAACTGATCTCCTTGATGCACACCAGACATACCTTGCACTCAAGCGGAATCTCACACCAGAATGCTTTGATGTCGTGTCACGGGCGCGTAAGGTTCTCCACGACGTGGCTCCTCAGGTTGACACCCCTGATGTGAGTGAAGCACTCGCTACAGCTCTCTCCTCGCCCACGTTCTATAATCAGACTGATACGATTACTTCCCTCTCAGATGAGATCGTCGCAGCTTTCCGGGATGAATATGAGGCTATCCACCAGAAGCGTGAGAAGCGCTACCGGCAGTCGATCGAGGAAGTGACGGACGATCCTGATTTTGCTGAGATCGGAGAGGGAGATCAGGAGGCCGTGCTCTCGAAACTCAAGAGTGTGGGTTGTACGGATTTCAGGTTCAGTGAGGATGTGTGGAGGTGTGCTACCTGCCGTGCTGGTTTGGAACAGATGCAATCCGATATTGCAGCAGCATCGGGGAGAGCGCAGGAGGCGCTTGCCAGAGTACAGGAACTTCTTGTGAAAGATCCTGAGGTCAGGACTCAGCGTGTGCGGCTCTCAGCATCATTCCCCTCCCGGCTTGATAGCAAGGAGTCGGTCGAGCTTGCCGTTGAGGTACTCAGAGAGGATCTGCTCAAACGGATCGACGAGGGGATCGTCGTTATCCCGGAGTGAGAATGGATGGATGCAGATACACGAAATACGCTCAGAAGCACGGTGACCGGTTGCCGGAAGATTCTGGAGACTGCGATATCTGAGCTTCTGGAAGGGAAGTTTGGGATTGATGCGAAAGGAAAGATAACGCCCCGAGAACGAATGACGAACCTCTCTTCTGAGGAGGTAGAGTTTCGTAGCGATCTCATCGCTCATATCGAGCATATCGAGGCGGGAGGTTATCAAAGGAGAGATGCTGTCGAGCAGCTCACCCGGGAGGTGGCCTTCACCCACCTTAACCGCCTATGTGCCTATAAGATCCTTGAAAGGCAGGGATATATCCGGGAATCGGTGAGCAGAGGTACCCGATCAAACGGGTTCCTCCGCTACTGTGCAGACCATCCAGAGGCCGACCTGTTGTATTCGTCAGGGGATCAGGAGGGGGCCTACCGTCGATATCTTGGGTGGCTCGGGGCAACCCTGAACGAAGAGATCGGGGTTCTATTCTCTCCCACTGATTCAGCAAATCGCCTTTTCCCGCCGCAGCGGACCATCAACGCGGTGATAGAGGAGTTGAACGCTGAATCTCTTGCTGAGATCTGGGAGAGCGATGAGACGATCGGATGGATCTACCAGTACTTCACGCCAAAGGAGCTCCGCGATAAGGCTCGTAAGGCGAGCCCGGCACCGAGGAACTCCTACGAACTCGCTTTCCTCAACCAGTTCTTCACCCCCCGGTATGTGGTGCAGTTCCTGACCGATAACACCCTTGGCCGGACCTGGTACGAGATGCGCCGGGGCGAGACGGTCCTCGCCGGGAAGTGCGATTTTCTCGTCCACTATCCAGATGAGGTCTTCCTGAGCGATACGGGGAGCGGGGCGACATCGGAGATGCTGCAGGCGTTTGTGAACGGCAATGCGACAGAGTTTCCCTCAGCGTGGGAACTTGCATGGTCTGTTAGCCGGACTGAGTCAGTATCGGCTGATGCCCCGATCCAGGTCTGGGAGGATGCGGTGGGTGCTCTTGATGCAGGCGAGGAGGTTGATCTTGTGTCCTGGAAAACACAGGACATTCTCGATTGCCTGCATGCGATGGGGATTGCCAACCGTTTCAACGACTCCTGGGATGCTCACGGCCCGGCAACCTCAGCTCTTGCGGCGGAGGTCGAACGCCGTATCCGGGCGGGAATGGATCCCGATGCACCCCAGGAGACCCTGCTCAGATCACCGCAACTGGTTCCTTTCCGTGCGAAGAAGGATCCGCGAGATCTCCGGATACTCGATCCCGCCTGTGGGTCCGGCCATTTCCTGCTCTACTGCTTTGACCTGCTGGAGACCATCTACCGCGAGGCATGGGAGGATGAAGAGGCGCCGGCGTGGTCTGGCTCAAGGAACACACTCAGGCAGGACTATCCCGACCGCGATGCCTTCTTTGCGGAGATTCCCGGCCTGATCCTGCGCCACAACCTGCACGGGATCGATATCGATCTCCGGGCCACCCAGATCGCTTCCCTGGCCCTCTGGCTCCGGGCCCAGCGTTCGTTTCAGGACATCAATCTCGATCAGGAACGCCACCCCAGAATCACGAAGGCCAACATCGTCTGCGCCGAGCCGATGCCCGGTAGTGAGAAGATGCTTGAGGAGTTCGTTCAGAGCCTTTACCCTCCGCTCCTCGGCGATCTCGTCAGGGAGACGTTTGAGAAGATGAAGTGCGCCGGCGAGGCAGGATCGCTCCTCAAGATCGAGGAGGATATCAGGGATGCTGTTGCCGATGCAAAGAAGCAGTGGCTCACCCGCCCGAAGGATGAGCAGACCACCCTCTTCCCGGTCGAGAAGAAGCAGGAGTGGCAGGTCGAACTCTACTCGTTTGAGGGTATCAGCGATGAGTCGTTCTGGAATCTGGCCGAGCAGAAGGTTCTTGAGGCCCTCCACGCCTACGCCCGGCGGGTCGCCAATGGTGCGGGCTATCGGCGCAAGCTCTTCGCTGAGGATGCGGAACAGGGTTTTGCGTTCATCGAGCTCTGCCAGAAGGAATATGATGTCGTCCTCATGAATCCACCGTTCGGGGCGGCGAGCAAGCC
>LSQX01127018.1_pt2 | contig 14940 bp, 14 predicted proteins | sample 654561 | NCBI WGS metagenome assembly LSQX01 (sample SAMN04489861, study PRJNA283612) | anaerobic digester metagenome | isolation source: 4 biogas reactors fed with cattle manure at either 37C or 55C with and... | place: Denmark: Kongens Lyngby | collected 2014 | reverse complement strand
GAAGCCGGCCTCGTACTTGCGGCCGAGCTGCTCGTGGATCTCGCGGTTGGCGACGGGTGTTTCGATCTGGGTGGCCATGAGGGCTGCCTGGGTCTTCATGCGGTGGCGAGGCGGGCGGGGATGCGCCTGGGCGCGCCGGGTCCGGCCTCGGGAACGGGTGGGGGCGGCGCGAGCTGCGCCAGGCTCACTTCGCCCAGCGCGGCGGCGATCACGTCGTTGATGCGCCGCCAGTTGGCGCGCGCGCCGCACTGCTCGGCGATGCCGCAGCTGGTGTCCTCCAGGCTGCATTCGGTCATCGCCAGCGGCCCCTCCATGGCCTCCACGATCTCGATGAGGCTGATCTGCGGCGCCGGTCGCGACAGGCGGTAGCCGCCATGCGCGCCGCGGAAGGCCTCCAGCAGCCCAGCCTGCGCCAGCGGCTTCAGCACCTTGCTCACCGTCGGCGCCTCCAGTCCGGCGCGCTCGGCCAGCTCGACCGCGCTCAGCACGCGGTCGGGTTCCGCGGCAAGCACGGTCAGCACCACGGTGGCGTAGTCGGTGAGGCGGGTGACGCGGAGCATCGGCGAGTGGGGTCCTTCAATCAGGACCGAAATTGTACGCTTTGCAGGGCCGTCGACCAAGCCCCGCCGCGGATCACTCCGTTGCCTGCTCCCCGGGCAGGACCATCGCCAGGTAGGGCGGCGGAGGCGCTTCGCCCGGGGCAAGCCACGCCGGCGCCGGCGTCCCGGCCGGCCCGAGCGAGCGGATGAACCGGTAGAGCGCGCGGCGGTCGTCGTCCTGCATCGCCCGCAGCGCGAAGTCGGGCATCAGCGGCCGGGTGCGCAGGGTCGCGCTGTAGGCCATCCACTCGTCCTCGTCGAACTCCTGCAGGCGCAGGCGGAGGTTGGTCGGATAGGTCGTGCCCCACGGGCCGCTGAAGCCTTCGCGCGACCCGAGCAGCCACTGTTCCTGCGGCAGTTCGCCGCCGGCCCGGGCATAGCCCTCGGTATGGCAGTCGTTGCAGCCGGCGATCCGGACCAGGTACTCGCCGCGCGCGAGGAGCGCTTCGTCGTCCAGGGCCGCGGGTGCGATGGACGCGGCCGCACCGGCCGCAGGCGCCAGGGTCGACACGGTCGGGGGCGGGGCGTCGGCGGCGCAGGCGGCGACCAGCAGGCCAAGGGCAGGGGACAGGGAGCGGGCGTTCATCGGTCGGTTTCCGTCGGGATGGTGCAGGTCCAACGACGGCGCCCCGGCGGAGCGGACAGCCCGCGTTGGCGATTCCACGGCGGCTGCACCACAATGGTCGTTCCCGCCCAGCGAAGCCGCCGCACGATGCCCAAGGACACGCCAAGCAAGAAGAAGAAGGTCAAGAAAATCGAGGCCCGGCGCTCGGAGATCCACGGCAACGGGGTCTTCGCGACGGCGGCGATCGCCAAGGGCGAGCGCATCATCCGCTACAAGGGCGAGCTGCGCACCCACGACGAGGTCGACGCCGACTACGGCGACATCGAAGAGGACGGCCACACCTTCCTGTTCACGCTCAACGACCACTACGTCATCGACGCCAACATCAAGGGCGGGGTCGCGCGCTGGATCAACCACAGCTGCGACCCCAACTGCGAGGCCGTGGTGGAAGAGGACGACAAGGGGCGCCCGCACAAGGACAAGGTGTTCATCGAGGCCATCCGCGACATCAGGGCCGGCGAGGAACTCACCTACAACTACGGCATCGTCCTCGACGAACGGCACACGCCGAAGCTCAAGAAGCTCTGGGGCTGCCGCTGCGGCGCGGCCAACTGCACCGGGACGATGCTGCAGCCGAAGCGCTGACGCCGGCCGGCGGCCTCAGGGCTGCAGCTCGCGCAGGTCGGCCGAGGCGATGAACCAGCCGGCCGGCGCGCCGTCGACGGCGGAGCTGCGCATGACGAAGGTGCCCGCCTGGCGCGTCTCCCGTCCGTCGCGGCCGCGGCTGGTCACGGTCACCGGGACCTCGACGTAGCGCGAACCCGCCGCTCCCTGCGCGGGCCCGGGCTCGCCCACCGCGACCGACGTGATGGCGACGCCGTCGAATCCGGTGGCGAACTGCTCCGGGGTCCGGCCACTGGCGCGGCCGCCGTCCGACCAGGCGGCGTAGGCGCGCGCGAGGTCGCCCGCGGCGACCGCATCGTAATAGGCGCGCACCGCGGCGGCGGCCTGCTCCGCGCCCGGGCGCTCCGTCGCCGCCGGGTCGGTTGCCGCCGCTGCGAGGCCCGACTCGGGGTTGTCCTCGAGCGGGGGCAGCGGCCCGTCCGAAAACGCGATCGACGCCACCGGCGCGCTCGCGGCCGCGGGGTCGGCGTCCGCGTCGACGATGTGCAGCGTTCCCGTGCCATCGACCGGCGCGACCACGGACAGCCCGATCGGCGCCGTCGCACCCGGTTCCGGTACGTCGCCGACGAGGCCCCCTGCCGGAGGCGGCGCGCCCGGCCCGGGTCCGGTGACCGGCCCGGTGGCGGGAAGGGGAGCCGGCAGCGGGTCGGCCTCCTGTTCGACGACGACCGGTTCGAAGCCCTGCTCGCGCTCGCCGCAGGCCGACAGTGCCAGCGCCAGGGCCGTCAGCAGGAGGCAGGGAGTCGCGGCGGGGTGCAGGGGCATGGGGCGTGGTCGTCCGGAAGGTCCGCCCACGATACGCGCGGCCCATGAAGGGCCGGTCAGCGCGGCGTCAAGGCGGCGTCGCGAGTCCACGCCGGTGCGGCTGCAGCCACGCCAGGAGCATGCCCAGCAGCAGCATCGAAACCAGGTCCAGCAGCACCTGGCGCAGCATCAGCGACAGCGGCAGCGGCTGCGCGACGAAGGCCAGGACGTGCCAGGGCACGTAGGACACCAGCGCGACCGCGACGCCGAAGCGGGCGCCGCGCGCCAGGTCGACGCCATCGCTCGCGGGCATCCGGCGGTACAGCCAGGTCATCGCGAGCCCGAGCATGAGATAGGCGGGCAGGACCCAGGCCGCGTGTGCATTGGCCTGGTCGGGCGTCCGGTAGAGCGCGGCCAGGGCCTGGTAGTCGGCGCGCAGCAGCAGCGCGTGGACCAGGACGCCGCAGATCAGCGCCGCCATGGCGACCACGATGCCGCAGATCCAGAAGCGCTTGTCCATCGAACGTCCACTCCAGTGCGCAACGCGTCGGCCAGAGCCTAGCGCCGCGGCGCCGCCGCGTCGATCGGTCCGCCCGCGGCGCGGCGGCCGTCGATCCCGCGGCCGGTCCGCCGAAAAGAAAAACCCCGCGGATGCGGGGTCTTTCAACGAAACCGTGGCGCGTACAGCGATCAGGCGGCGGCGTCCTTGAGCTTCTTCAGCGGGCGCACCTTGACCTTGACCGAGGCCGGCTTGGCGGCGAACCACTGCTCTTCCTTGGTGAAGGGGTTGATGCCCTTGCGCTTCGGCTTGGCCGGGACCTTGACCGAGGTGATCTTCAGCAGGCCGGGCAGGGTGAAGCTGCCGACGCCCTTCTTGCTGATCGAACCCTGCACCGTTGCCTCGAGCGCGGCCAGCACGGCGCGCACGTCCTTCGCGGCAACGCCGGTGGACTCGGCGATGTGGGAGGCCAGGCCGGACTTGGTCAGGGCTTCCTTGATCGGCTTCGGAGCGGCCGGCTTCGCAGCGGCAGCCTTCTTCGGGGCGGCCTTCTTCACCGCCTTGGTTGCTTTCTTCGCCATGTGAGTGTGATTCCGTTTATCGGTAGTTGGGATGTCGGCCGACCCCGTCGGCAAGCGCAATGTAGGGCATGCCCGGGGCCACGCCAAGTGGGAAAGCGCGGGAAAACCGCATCTTTCCCGCCGGCGGGCATCGCCGTCGCCGGTCAGTCGTCGTCCTGCCGGGGGTGCCAGGCCTCGGCGAGCTTCTGCTGCAGCTGCGGCGGGACCGGTTCGTAGTGGCTGAAATCAAGGGAGTACCGACCCCGCCCGGCCGTGGCGGATTGCAGCTCCGCGGCATAGCCATCGAGCTCCGACAGCGGCACCTGCGCCTTGATCACCATGTCGCCGCCGCGCGCGGAATCGGTGCCAAGGATGCGTGCCCGCCGCCCCGCGAGCCCGCCGCTGACGTCGCCCATGCATGCCTCCGGCGCGGTCACCACCAGGTCGACGATCGGCTCCAGCACCCGCGGCGAGGCCTTGCCCACCGCATCGAGGAAGGCCTTGCGACCGGCGGTGGTGAACGCGACCTCCTTGCTGTCCACCGGGTGGTGCTTGCCGTCGTGCACGGTCACGCGCACGTCCTGGATCGGATGGCCGGCCACCGCACCGGCGGCCATGGCCTGGCGCACGCCCTTCTCGACCGCTGGAATGAACTGCCCGGGGATGGTCCCGCCCTTGACCGCGTCCACGAACTCGAAGCCGGCGCCGCGCTCCAGGGGTTCGACGCGCAGCATGACCTCGCCGAACTGTCCGGCACCGCCGGTCTGCTTCTTGTGCCGGTGGTGGCCCTCCGCGGCCGTGGTGACGGTCTCGCGGTAGGCGATGCGCGGCGGGCGCGTGGACACGTCCACGCCGTGGCGGTCGCGCAGGCGCTCGAGCTGGATCCGCAGGTGCAGCTCCGAAAGGCCCCGCACCACCGTCTCGTTGGTCTCGGCGTCGTGCTCCACCTGGAAGCAGGGATCCTCCTGGGAGAGTTTGTGCAGCGCCGTGGCGAGCTTCTGCTCCAGGCCGCGGCTGCCGGCCTCCACCGCCAGGCCGAACATCGGCCGCGGGTAGGCCATGGGTTCGAGGTGGATGTGGTCCTCGTCGTGGCTGTCGTGGAGCACGGCGTCGAAGTGCAGCTCCTCGACCTTCGCCACCGCGGCGATGTCGCCGGGCACGGCCCGCTCGATCTCGACGTGGTCCTTGCCCTGGATCCGGTACAGGTGCGCGACCTTGAACGGCTTGCGGCCATCGTCGACGAAGAGCTGCTGGTCCCGCCGCACCGTGCCCTGGTGGACCCGGAACACGCCCAGCTTGCCGACGAAGGGATCGTTGATGACCTTGAACACGTCGGCGATCACGTGCGCGTCGGGATCCGGGCGCGAATGCACGGCCTCGGCGCCGTCGCCGGTGCCGCGCCGGAAGGGCGGGGGATTGGCTTCGCCCGGGTGCGGGAACAGGGTGGCGATCACGTCCAGCAGCTCGCGCACGCCCGTGCCCGAGCGCGCCGAGACGAAGCACGCCGGGACCAGGTGGCCCTCGCGGAGGCACTGCTCGAAGGCGTCGTGCAGCTCCTGCCGACCGAGCGAGGACTCGCCGCCGTCGAGGTAGCGTTCCATCACCGACTCGTCGACCTCGACCACCTGGTCGAGGATGCGCCGGTGCCACTCCGTCACGGGACCGAGGTCGCTGTCGCCACCGTCGGCCGCGAAGCAGTCCACCACGCGCGTGCCGCCGTCCGCCGGCAGGTTCACCGGCAGCACCTCGGGGCCGAATTCCGCGCGCAGCTCGTCGACCAGGCGCGCGCAGTCGGCGCCCTCGGCGTCGATGCGGTTGACCACGATCGCCCGGCACAGGCCCCGGCGCGCCGCGTGCTCCATGATCCGACGGGTTCCGTGGCCGATGCCCGCGTCGGCATCCACCACCACGGCGACGGTCTCCACGGCCGACAGCGCGGACAGCGTCGCGCCCCTGAAGTCCGGATAGCCCGGGGTGTCGAGCAGGTTGAGGTGGATGCGGCTCCCGTCCGGCGCGCCGTGGTCGAGGCCGGCGATGGCCGCGTCGATGGAGTGGCCCCGCGAGCGCTCCAGGGGGTCGAAGTCGGACACGGTGCTGCCGCGTTCGACCGTGCCTGCCGCCTGGATCGCGCCGCCGGCATGCAGCAGGGCTTCGAAGAGCGTGGTCTTGCCGGCGCCGGGGTGGCCTGCCAGGGCCACGTTGCGGACATCCTCGGTTGCGTGGGACATGGGTCCGTTTCTCCCGCTGGCTGGGTGGAAAGGACGTCATGGCTGTCCGTCGCATGCTGCGACCGGGCCTGCGAGCGGCGGGCGGTCATGGCGGACGGGCACATTAGCGCGGCGTCCGCCGGGGCGTCGCGTTGCGACGCAGCATCGACGCCGGGCAACGCCGGCGTAACGCACGCGGTCCTAACGTGGCTGGTTCCACACCAGCCAAGGAGCAACGAGATGGGCATTTCCCGCAAGGCCACCGCGCACTGGGAGGGCGACCTCAAGTCCGGCCGTGGCACGATCAGCACCCCGGCGAGCGGCCTGATGGAGGGCACGCGCTACGGCTTCAACAGCCGCTTCGGCGACGAGAAGGGCACCAATCCGGAGGAGCTGATCGCCGCCGCGCACGCCGGCTGCTTCACCATGGCCCTGGCCAATGCGCTGGCCGAGGCGGGGCATCCCGCCGACTCCGTCGACTCCCGCGCCGAAGTCGACCTGTCGATGGAAGGCGGTCCGACGCTGAGCGCGATCCGGCTCTTCACGAAGGCGAAGGTGCCCGGCATCGACGAGGCCCGGTTCCGCGCCGTGGCGGACGATGCCAAGCAGAACTGCCCGGTGTCGAAGGCGCTGTCGGCGGTGCCGATCACGCTCGAGGCGGAGCTCCTGGGCTGAGGGGGTTTGCCCTGCGTCCGGTTCGCGGACATAGTCGGCGCGGTCCACCCAGGAGTGCCGATGCATGCGCCGCAATGTCCCCGTTCCCCTCGTGCCCGCCGTCGCCGGGATCCTGCTGGCGATGGCCGGCGCCGCCCACGCCGACGGCGAGCGCCTGCTGACCGCGGCGCGCATCCATACCTCGGATCCTTCGGTGCCGACGGCCTCGGCGATGGCCTGGGACGTCGACGGGCGGATCCTCGCGGTCGGTGACGCCGACGCACTCGCCGCGCGCTACCCGGGCGCGGACCGCATCGACGCCGGCGGCGCGACCGTCGTCCCCGGCCTGATCGACGCCCATGCCCACCTGGTCGGCCTCGCGCACGCGCTCATGCAGGCCGACCTGGTCGGGGCCGCCAGCACCGCTGAAGTGGTCGCGCGGCTGCGGGAGTTCGCCGAGGGGCTTCCGCAGGACGCCTGGCTGTTCGGTCGCGGCTGGGACCAGAACCTGTGGCCGGACAAGGCGTTCCCCACGGCGGCCGTCCTCGACGCCGCCTTTCCCGACCGCCCCGTGGTGCTCGAGCGCGTGGACGGCCACGCCACATGGGCCAACAGCGCCGCGCTGCGCGCGATCGGCCGCGACCTGTCGGGTGACTGGCAGCCCGACGGCGGGCTCGTGCTGCGCGAGGACGGACGCGCCACCGGAGTCTTCATCGACAACGCGGCGCGACTGGTCTACGACGCCGCCCCGGCGCCGGACGAGGCCTGGCAGGACCGCGCGATGGAGCGCGCGCTACGCCACGTCGCCAGCCTCGGCCTGACCGGCCTGCACGACATGGGCACCTCGCGCGGCGGCTTCGAGGTGATGAAGCGCTTCGCCGACCGCGGCGCGCTGACCGTGCGCGTGCAGGCCTATGCCGCGCGCGAAGGCGGACCGCTCGACGAACTGTGCCGCGACGGCGCCTACCGGCACCCGTCGGGCCGCCTGCACATGGGCGGAGTGAAACTGATGATCGACGGCGCGCTGGGGAGCCGCGGCGCCGCGCTCGAGCAGGACTACAGCGACGACCCGGGCAACCGCGGCCTGCTGCTGCAGGACGAGGCGGGCTTCGAGGCCTCGGTGCGCCGCGCGCGCGAGTGCGGCCTGCAGGTCGCGACCCATGCCATCGGCGACCGCGGCAACCGGATCGTGCTCGACACCTATGCGCGCGTGCTCGGCGCCGAGGCCGCCGGCGACCATCGCTGGCGCGTCGAACACGCACAGATCGTCGCGCCCGCCGACATCCCGCGCTTCCGCGAGCTGCGCCTGGTGGCGTCGATGCAGCCCACGCACGCTACGTCGGACATGGCGTGGGCCGGGGCGCGGGTGGGCGAGGAGCGGCTGGCCGGGGCCTATGCCTGGCGCAGCTTCGCCGAGGCGGGGGTGCCGCTGGCCCTGGGCTCGGACTTCCCGGTCGAGCATGCCGACCCGCGCCTGGGCCTGCTGGCCGCGGTGACCCGCCAGGACGTGCACGGCGATCCGCCGGGCGGCTGGCTGCCCGGGCAGAAGCTCACGGCCGCCGAGGCCCTGCACGGCTTCACCGCCGCCGCGGCGTGGGCTTCGTTCGACGAGGCCGACACCGGCCGCCTGGCGCCCGGGCTGCGCGCCGACTTCGTCGTGCTCGACCGCGATCCGCTGGCGGTCCCCGGCCAGGCCCTCGACGAACTTGTGGTGCTCTCGACCTGGCTCGATGGCCGCCCGGTGTACGAGGCAGCGACGGCGGACTGAGGCCCCTGCGCCGGCGCTACCAGTCGATCGTCCCGCTCACGATGGTCCGCGCGCGGCCGCCCGACCAGACCTCGCCGTCGGCGTCCACGCGCAGTTCGATGATCGCGTCGTGGCCGACTTCGCGGCCCTGGCTGACGCGGTAGAAGCCGTCACCGGCGGGAAGCGCGCCGCGCGCGGACAGCCACGCCGCCAGGGTGGCGTTGGCCGCGCCCGAGGCGACGTCCTCGAAGGGGCCCTGCGCGCCGACCCAGGCGCGCACCGCGAGGTGGTACACCGGATCGTCGCTGCGCGCGAACACGCAGAGGCCCATGGCGCCGGTGGCCGCAGCGAGCGCCGCCACCGCCGCCCAGTCCGGCGTCGCCGAACGAAGCTCGGCCTCGTCGCGGAGTTCGGCCAGCCACCAGCGGCGGCCGCCGTCCATCAGCACCGGCGGCAGCGCGCCGGGGACGAGTCCGGACAGCGCCGCGCGCAGGCGTGGATCGCCGTCCGCCGCGACTTCGACGATGCTCGCGCGCGGCGTGCGCACGGCGACCGTGCGCCGTGCGCCTTCGCCATCCACCCGCAGCGGCAGTTCGCCCATGGCGCAGGACTGGACCAGGAGGCCGTCGCGCGGCGCGAGCCGTCCGCGGTCGAGCAGCACCTGCGCGGTGCCCACGCTGGGGTGCCCGGCGAAGGGGACTTCGTGGCGGGGGCTGAAGATCCGCAGGGCATAGTCGGCGCGCGGCGACGGCGCGGGGAACACGAAGGTGGTTTCGGGCAGCCGCGTCCAGCGCGCGATCGCCTGCATGGTGGCGTCGTTGAGCCCGGTGGCGTCGGGGACCACGGCGAGCGGATTGCCGGCGCCCGGGCGGTCGGCGAAGACGTCGAGCTGGACGTAGGGGCAGGATGGCATCGGGAGCTTCCGGCGCGGGGCGCGACAGTTTAGCCGCGCGGGCTGGCCGCGGCCTCCGGCGCGGCTAGAATCGCAGGTCGTTCCCGACTCGCGGCCAAGGCCGCCCGCCATGCCAAACCATCCTGGAACCGACCGCTGGATCGTGCTCAAGTTCGGCGGCAGCTCGGTGTCGCAGCGCGAGCGCTGGGACACCATCGGCGAACTCGCGTCCGCGCGCGCCGCCGGCGGCCACCGCGTGCTGGTGGTGGTGTCCGCGCTCATCGGCGTCACCAACGAGCTGGCCGCGATCGCGGACGGCGCGCCGGACGCGAAGGCGCGCGTCGACGCGCTGGCCGAGCGGCACATGCAGTTCGCCGCGGACCTCGGGCTGCAGCCGCGGATCGCCGGCGCGCGGCTCGACGCACTCCGCACGCTGGTGGCGGAGCCGCGCGCCGCCGCGCGACCGCTGGCCTGGCAGGCCGACGTGCTGGCGCAGGGCGAACTGCTGTCGTCCACGCTCGGTGCCGCCTACCTGCGCGCGCGCGGGATCGACATCGGCTGGTGCGACGCGCGCGACGCGCTGCATGCGATCGCGCTCCCGAACCAGAGCGAGTGGGCGCGGCGACTGTCGGTGGCCTGCCGGCGCGAGGCGGATCCGGCCTGGCGCGCCGGCATCGATGCCCGGCCCGAACGGGTGCTGCTGACCCAGGGCTTCATCGCCAGGCACGAGGACGGCGGCACGGCGATCCTCGGCCGCGGTGGCTCGGACACGTCGGCGGCGTACTTCGGCGCCCTGCTCGGCGCCGACTGCGTGGAGATCTGGAGCGACGTGCCCGGCATGTTTAGCGCGAACCCGCGCGAAGTGCCGGACGCGCGCCTGCTCACCCGCCTCGACTACGCCGAGGCCCAGGAGATCTGCACCACCGGTGCCAAGGTGCTGCACCCGCGGGCGATCAAGCCATGCCGCGAGGCCGGCGTGCCGATCACGGTCATGGACACCTCGCGGCCGGGGCTGCCGGGCACCCGGATCGACGGCGGGGCGGCCACCGTGCCGGGGGTCAAGGCGATCTGCCGGCGCGACGGCGTGGTCCTGGTGTCGATGGAGACGATGGGCATGTGGCAGCAGGTCGGCTTCCTGGCCGACATCTTCGAGCACTTCCGCCGCCACGGGCTGTCGGTCGACCTGATCGGCTCCTCCGAGACCAACGTGACCGTGTCGCTCGACCCCAGCGAGAACCTGGTCAACACCGACGTGATCGCGCGCCTGTCCGAGGACCTGGCGCGCAGCTGCCGCCTGAAGGTGATCGCCCCCTGCAGCGCGATCACGCTGGTCGGTCGCGGGATGCGCTCGCTGCTGCACGACCTGTCCGAGGTCTGGGCGACCTTCGACCGCGAGCGCGTGCACCTGATCTCGCAGTCCTCGAACGACCTCAACCTGACCTTCGTCATCGACGAAGCCGACGCCGACGGCCTGGTGCAGGAGATCCACGACGGCCTGATCGCGAGCGGCGCCATGCCGGTGCGCGACGCCGGCGTGTTCGGCCCGCGCTGGCGCGAGATCGAGGGGCGGCTGCGGCGGCGCCCGCTGGCGTGGTGGGACGGCCGCCGGGAGCAGCTGCTGGATCTCGCGGCCGAGGGCACGCCCCGCTACGCCTACGACCTGGGCACGGTCCGCGCCCGCGCCCGCCAGCTCAAGGGCGTGGCGCCGGTCGACCGCCGCTTCTTCGCGATCAAGGCCAATCCGCATCCCGACATCCTGCGCCTGCTCGTCGAGGAGGGCTTCGGCCTGGAGTGCGTGTCGCAGGGCGAACTCGAGCACGCGTTCGCCGCCGTGCCCGGCCTCGACCCGGAGCGCGTGCTGTTCACGCCGAGCTTCGCACCGGTCGGCGAGTACGCGGCCGCCTTCGCGCTCGGGGTGACGGTGACGCTCGACAACGTCGAGGCGCTCGAACGCTGGCCGGACGTCTTCCGCGGCCGACGGCTGTGGCTGCGCGTCGACCTCGGCCGCGGCGAGGGGCACCACGCCAAGGTCCGCACCGGCGGGCTGGCCTCGAAGTTCGGCCTGCAGGTCGACCGCATCGATGCCTTCCTGGACGCCGCGCGCGCGCTGGACGTGCGCGTGACCGGATTGCACGCGCACCTGGGCAGCGGCGTCGACACCGCCGGGCACTGGCGCCAGGTCTGCGACGAGCTGGGCGGCATCGCCGGCCGCATCGGCACCGTGGACACCATCGACATCGGCGGCGGCCTGCCGATCCCCTACCGCGAGGACGACGAGCCCTTCGACCTCGAGGCCTGGGGCGCCGGCCTGGCCGAGGTCAAGGCCGCGTATCCGGGCTACCGGATGGCGATCGAGCCCGGCCGCTTCCTGGTGGCCGAGTGCGGCGTGCTGCTGCTCACCGCCACCCAGGTGGTGGAGAAGGGCGGGATCCGCCGCGTGGGCGCCGATGCCGGCATGAACGCGCTGATGCGGCCGACGCTGTACGACGCCTGGCACGACATCCACAACCTGAGCCGGCCCGGGTCGGACGACCTCGCGGCCTTCGACGTCGTCGGCCCCATCTGCGAATCCGGCGACGTGCTCGGCCAGGATCGTCCGCTGCCGCGGGACACCGCGCCCGGCGACGTGCTCCTGGTGGCGGACGCCGGCGCCTACGGCATGGTCATGGCCAACACCTACAACCTGCGCGCGCTGCCGGCGGAGAGCGTGCTCCCGGAGACCAAGGAATGAGCATCGTGTTCAAGCGCGACGAGGTGGCGGCCTTCCGCTTCGTCGGCTGCGGCTTCGACCCCGCGACCGGCGTCGCGCGCCTGGCCTACGCGTTCGACGACGGCCCCGAGCTGGTGGAGACGGTGACCCTCCCGGGAGCGCCCTTCGCGCTCGAGGGCGCGCGCGCGGACGCCGCGGCGCGCGCGCTGCGGCTGCTGCACCTGGTCGCGGGCGTGAGCTACTACAAGGCGGCGGTGCCGGGCCGGATCCGGATCGATGGGCCCGGCATCAGCGACGCGACCGCGGCCCTGCTCGACGAGGTCTATCTCAACGGGCTGGGGGAGTTCGCCTACCGGAACAGCCTCGACCTGCACGGCCGGATCCGCTTCCCGCGCACCGGCCCGGACACGCCCGCCGGGGCCGCGGGGCTGCAGCCGCGGGCCCTCGTCGCCATCGGCGGCGGCAAAGATTCGCTGGTGTCGATCGAGGCCCTGCGCTCGGCCGGCGTGGACCAGACCGTGGCCTGGATCGGCGGCTCGCAGCTGATCGCGGCCTGCGCCGCGCGCACCGGGCTGCCGACGCTCGACATCCGGCGCCAGCTGGCGCCGGAGCTGTTCGAGTACAACCGCCAGGGTGCGTACAACGGCCACATCCCGGTGACGGCGATCAATTCCGCCATCCTCGCCTTCGCCGCCGTGGTGCTCGGCTTCGGCCAGGTGGTGTTTTCCAACGAGCGCTCGGCCAGCTACGGAAGCCTGATCGAGGGCACCGGCGAAGTGAACCACCAGTGGTCGAAGGGCTGGGCGTTCGAACAGGCCTTCGCCGCGCACCTGCGGCGGGAGGTGGCGGCGGACCTGGGTTACTACTCGCTGCTGCGGCCGCTGTCCGAGCTGGCGGTGGCGCGGCAGTTCGCCCGCAGCGACCGCTACGACGCCTGGTTCTCGAGCTGCAACCGCAACTTCCACCTGCTCGGCGAGCGGCCGACCAGCCGCTGGTGCGGCGTCTGCCCGAAGTGCCATTTCGTCTTCCTGGCGCTGGCGCCCTTCATGCCCAAGCCGCGCCTGGTGGGGATCTTCGGCCGCAACCTGCTCGACGACGCGGCGCAGGCCCCCGGCTACGACGCGCTGATGGAGTACCGCGACCACAAGCCCTTCGAGTGCGTCGGCGAAGCGCGCGAGTCGCGAGCGGCGATGGCGGCGCTGGCGGCGCGCCCCGAGTGGCGCGAGGACGCGGTGGTCGCCCGCTTCCGGAGCACGATCCTGCCGCAGCTGGATCCCGCGGAGCTGGAGATCGCGCCGCTGCTGGTCCCCGACCCCGAACACGGCATCCCCGACGCGGTGTGGAGCCGGCTGCATGCGTATTTCGCAGCTTGAGGGCCGCCGGGTCGCCCTGTGGGGGTGGGGCCGCGAAGGCCGCGCCGCCTATGGCGCCCTGCGGGCGGCGCTCCCCGCGCAGCCGCTGACCCTGTTCTGCGACGCCGGGGAAGCGGCCGCGGCGCTCGCGCTCGGCGACGACCTGCTCGACGCGCAGACCGACGCCAGCGCCGCCCGGCTGTCGGCGTTCGACGTGGTGGTGAAGTCGCCGGGCATCAGCCCCTACCGCCCGGAGGCCCTGGTCGCGGCGCGGGCGGGCACCGTCTTCGTCGGCGGCACCGCGCTGTGGTTCGGAGCGCGCGCGGAGCCCGGGGAGATCGACGGGGGCGTGGCCTGCGTCACCGGCACCAAGGGCAAGAGCACGACCAGCGCGCTGATCGCGCACCTGCTGCGTGCCGGCGGCGTGCGCACCGCGCTCGCCGGCAACATCGGCCTGCCTCTGCTGGAGCTGCTGGACGCCGGGGCCGAGGCCTGGGCGATCGAGCTGTCCAGCTACCAGACCGGCGACGTCGCCGCCGCCGGCGTCCGGCCGCAGGTGGCGGTGGTGACCAATGTCTTCCCCGAACACCTGGACTGGCACGGAAGCGAGGACCGCTACGTCGAGGACAAGCTCGCGCTGGTCACGCGCGCGCGGCCGGCGGTGGCCGTCCTCAATGCCGGCGACCCGCGCCTGGCGGCGCTGGGCGCGAGGCTCGACCCGGAGACCCGCGCCTGCTGGTACGGGCGGGAGGACGGCTGGCACCTCCGCGGCGACGTGGTGTACCGGGGCGGATCCGCGGTGCTCGACGCACGCGAGGTGCCGCTGCCGGGCCGGCACAACCTCGGCAACCTGTGCGCGGCGCTGGCGGCGGTCGAGGCGCTGGGCCACGACGCCGTGGCGCTGGCGCCGGCGGCGCGCGCGTTCCGGCCGCTTCCGCACCGCCTGCAGGAGCTGGGCACGCGCGAGGGCCTCACCTGGGTCAACGACTCGATCAGCACCACGCCCCACGCGACGCTGGCCGCGCTCGACGTGTACCGCGGGCGCCGGGTGGCACTGCTCGTGGGCGGGCACGACCGCGGCCTGGACTGGTCGGACTTCGCCGCGGCGATGCGCGCGCGGCCGCCGGCCGTCGTGGTCACCATGGGAGCGAACGGGCCCGGCATCCATGCGCGGCTGGCGCCCGTCGCGGGCGAGGGCGGCTTCCTGCTGCGCGGGGCGGACGGGCTGGAGCAGGCCGTCGCCGCGGCGCGCGAGGCGCTGGCCGCGGCCGGGCGTCCCGGATCGGCGGGCCGGGACGTGCTCCTGCTGTCGCCGGGCGCTCCCAGCTTCGGGGCCTATCGCGACTACGTCGAGCGCGGGCGGCACTTCGCACGGCTGGGTGGCTTCGATCCCGAGGCGATCGCGGCCATCCCCGGGCTCGGCATCGCATCGGCGAACCCGGGGTGAAGCAGGAGCGCCGCCCCGGCGCGCGCTGCCGCCGGGGCGCGGCCCGGGAGCGCTAGGCTCCGCGGTCGACGGCGTGGCGCACCAGGCCGCGCAGCGCGGCCACGGGCGGGTCGTCGCCAAGCCCGTCCAGCGCGGCCTCGGCCAGGGCCGCGTACTCGCGCGCGCGGGCGATGCTGTAGTCCAGGCCGCCGCTGGCGCGGATGGCGTCCACCGCCTCGGCCAGGGCGTCGGCCTCGCCGTGTTCCACGATGTGGCGCAGGCGGGCGCGGAGGGCCTCGTC
>LSQX01402245.1_pt1 | contig 14941 bp, 10 predicted proteins | sample 654561 | NCBI WGS metagenome assembly LSQX01 (sample SAMN04489861, study PRJNA283612) | anaerobic digester metagenome | isolation source: 4 biogas reactors fed with cattle manure at either 37C or 55C with and... | place: Denmark: Kongens Lyngby | collected 2014 | reverse complement strand
TAATATAATGTTCAGCAATATAAAACATTGACAATAACTTTCAGCATAAATGAACAGGATACACCTTGGCGTGACTGTACAACAAGCATTCCGGTCCGGTCTCTCCGGGCATATGACCACAAAACCGTTGGGTTGACAGAACCTGACCAGGAGGAGGTTTTCGCTTGAGCAAAGACGTTGAAAGCATGCCGTTACGGCCGGGGGGGGCAATCGGGCGCCGCAAGAGCCTGATCAGCCGCATCATTCTGAACCGAGAAATTTACCTGATGGCCCTGCCGGGCTTGATCCTGCTGGCCATATTCCGTTACATGCCCATGTATGGCATCACGGTCGCCTTTAAGGACTTTAATGTTATCAAGGGCATCCTGGGCAGCCCCTGGATCGGATTCGAGAACTATGAGCGCCTGATGAGTTCAAGCGAATTCAAGCGAGCCTTCGGCAACACGCTGTCGATCAGCGTGCTGCGCATGATTTTCGGCATGCCGCTGCCGATCATCCTGGCCTTGTCGCTCAACGAAGTACGCAACATGCTTTACAAGCGGTCCATCCAGACGATCGTCTACATTCCGCACTTCATTTCCTGGGTCGTTGTTGCCGGTATTTTCATGGATTTGCTCTCGCCGAGCACCGGCCTGATCAACCGTCTGATTGAAGTCCTGGGCGGCAAGCCGATCTTCTTTATGACCAACCTCAAGTGGATCCGGACGGTCGTTGTCGGCTCTGAGATCTGGAAAGAGTCTGGCTGGGGCGCGATCATCTACCTGGCGGCTATCACCGGCGTCGATCCAGAACTCTACCAGGCTGCTTCCATCGACGGCGCCGGTCGCTGGCGCCAGACGATTCATGTGACGCTGCCTGCGATCAAGGGCACGTTCATCGTCCTGCTGATCATGCGCCTGGGCGGCCTGATGGGCGCCAACTTCGAGCAGATCTACATGATGTACAACCCGACGGTCTACGCCAAGATCGACGTCATCGACACTTACGTCTTCCGGACCACCTTCGATACGCTTGACTTCGGTTACACCACAGCGGCCGGCCTGTTCTCACAGGTCATCGGATGCATCCTGCTCTTGTCCTCGAACACCCTGGTCAAGCGCATGGGCGGCCGCGGCATGTATTAAGGAGGACCGAACGATGCGTCGAACACGAGGCGAACACGTTTTCAATGTTTTCAACATCCTGGCGCTGGGACTGCTGGGCTTTACCTGCCTGATGCCTTTCGTCCACATCATCGCCAAGTCATTGAGTTCCGAGATCTATGTCCTGGCCAAGGAAGTCGTCTTCCTGCCCAAGGGTTTCACGCTCAACGCGTACTATTTCATCGTGATCAACAACCAGTTCCAGAAATCCTTTACCCTGACGGTCAGCATCACGGTCATCGGTACGGCTGTCGCCCTGCTGACAACCGCCATGACGGCGTTTGTCCTGACCCGCAAGGACCTGCCCGGCGGCATGTTTATCGCCTTGCTTTATATCTTCACCATGTTCTTCGGCGGCGGCATGATCGCCACCTACATCCTGTACAAGCAGATCGGCTTGATCGACAACTACTGGGTCCTGATCTTCCCGGCCTGCATCAACCCGTTCAACATCGTCCTGATGCGCAATTTCTTCGAGAGCATTTCCCCTTCGCTGGAAGAGTCGGCCAAGATCGACGGCGCGTCGCACTTCAGGATCCTGTTCAAGCTGATCCTGCCGCTGTCCAAGGCCGCCCTGGCGACCATCGGCCTCTTCTTTGCCGTGACCTACTGGAACAGCTTTGTCGGCGCACTGCTCTACACGACCAAACGTGAGCTGATGACCATGCAGCTCTACTTGCGCAACATGCTGACGGCGATCGACAACCTGATGGACACCAACTCTGAAATGCTGGACACGCTGGCTACGGAAACAGTCCGGGCCGCGACGATCATTGCCGCCATGGTTCCGATCCTGATGGTTTATCCCTTTGTCCAGAAGTATTTCGTCAAGGGCATCATGATCGGCGCCATCAAGGAATAGCAGACCCGGCCGCACCAGCGGCCACCTTACCATGAATTTGCCATACCGCACCTCGGATGCGTCTGCCAGAAGGGAGGGAGAATGTCCGAACCGAATTGCCATTCCAAATGATCCATGAACAGCCATGCCAAGTAAAAATATAAAGGAGAAACGCTATGACTGGAAAAAAGAGAACCCTGATCATCGTATCCATTGTCCTTGCCCTGGTTGTAGCTCTGGCCGGATGCCAGGGCAGCACCAGCACCACCAAGGGATCAGGCTCGACCACCTCATCGGGTGAACCGTTGAAGATGCTGGTCCGCATGTTCTACCATGGTGAAATCGACAAGACCATGGCCCAGGGCGGCATTGATTTCAACGATAATAAATTTGCCAATTTCCATCGCGAAAATTCCGGCGTCGACGTAACCTTCGAGCCTGCCCTGGCCGATGGCGCCAGCGAAGCCCAGAAGAAGGCCATGATCCTGGCTTCCAACGACACCCCGGACCTGATGGACATGAACCGCACCGAGTATTACAAGTATGCCTCCCAGGGTGTTTTGACGGACGTCGAGTCTTACCTGGCCCAGATGCCCGATTATTCCACGCTGGTCAATTCCTATGGGGAAAACCTCATCGAATACGTCCGGTTTAACGGCAAAGTCTACGCCTTCCCGAGCGTTCTCGAAGAGGGTGACCTCAACCGCACCCATGCCGGCGGCATCGGCGTCCGCAAGGACGTCATGGATGACCTCAGCATTGCGGTACCCAAATCGATCACCGATTTCTACACCATGTGGAAGACCGTCAAAGAGAAGACCGACCTGATCCCGCTGACCTCTGCCGGCGACGGCTTCTCCGCGATCAAGGCTGCCTACCGCGTTGCCCTCAACTACAAAGAAGTCGGCGACAAGCTCGAATACATCTGGGTGCAGCCCGAATTCAAAGATTACCTGACCTTCATGAACAAGCTGTATAACGAAGAACTTCTCGACAAGGAATTCATTACCACCACCGGCACGGTCCTGACTGAGAAATTCATGGGCGACAAGGCCTTTTCGCTCAACACCGGCTGGGCGACGCTGTGCGTCAGCCTGCGCGACATCGGCACGAAGATCGATGGCGCCGAGATGGCGTTCATGCCGCAGCCGACCGGACCCAATGGCGAAAAAGCCCTGCTGTTCCACAACTGGCCTGTGCAGCGCCTCTGGGTCATCCCGGAAGCCGCCAAGAACAAAGAGGCTGCCGTCAAGTTCTTCAACTACATGTCAACCAAAGAGTCCAAGATGGTCCAGGATTACGGTATCCTGAACGACGACTACACGCTCGACGCCGCCGGCAAGCCGGTTCAGACCCTCGAGCAGCAGATGAACGTCACCTGGAAGATCTGCTACGAAGTCATGGCTACACCGGATTCCTTCAAGGTCCGCCTTGTTGCCAAAGGCTATGACTGGGCTTACACCCAGGCTCAAGAAGGCGAAAAGGGCGCCGACTTCACCCGCAACCTGCTGGCCATCCTGCCGGTCGACGAGGAGTTCCTCAAAGTCGAGCAGAAACTGGCTCTGAGCACGTTCATCAGTGAAGAAACGATCAAGTTTATCACCGGTGTCCGTCCGATGGCCGATTTCGACAAGTTCGTCTCCGAACTGAAAGCGAAAGGCCTTGACGAGCAGACCGAAGCCCTGAACACCTGGTACACCAAGTACAAAGACTAATCCCTGTTTTCGGACACGCATGGCTGAAAGGAGAGGGGTGCCTGACGGCACCCCCCTTCTTGGTCACAACAATAGAAAAACCCGCTTAGGGAGTACATCCATGATCAAGGTGGTATTGAAAAGTCTCAGCATCCTGGAAATCGTCTCGGCAAATGGCCGGGACCCGGTTCGGCTGTCCGAACTGGCCCAGCAACTGGGCGAGAAACCGTCAACCGTCGCCGGCATCGTGCGCACCCTGACCGAAGCAGGTTACCTGCAAAAGGACCCGGTGCGCGGTTACCACCTGGGCATCATGGCCACCACCTTGACACATTCCGACCTGTATAAGCGGAACTTGCTGATCGCCGCCAAGAAACATGTGGCCGATTTCGCCCGCCAGAATGGTCTGCTGTTATCTCTGAACGTCCTGCGCGACAATGTCCGCCACACGATCATGGAGGTTTCCGACCAGGGCGAGGTGATCATGCAGACCCGGGCCAACGCGGCCGTCATGAACTCGGCGACCGGCCTGGTTCTGCTCAGCCACCAACCCCGCCACAACCAGGACGAGATCCTTGAATATTACGGGCTGCCGCGCCGCTTTTCCGGTTATGAGGATTTCATGCATTACCTGGAAGAGATCAAGCGGACCGGTTACGTGGAAATTTCGCGTCCGGTCAGCCGGGTCGCCGTCGGCGTACCGGTCTGGTACGACGGGCAAGTGGTCGCCGGCCTGGGCGTTTTCCTCACCGTGGAGCAGCGCAAGCAATATGACATCAAGTGGGTTGTCGGCCTGCTGACGGACATGTCCGCCAAGATTACCCGCGACATGGAACAGGCTGACAAGGATGAGGCAGCCACCGCGTCCAGCTGATCAGCCCCAGGTGGCCGTGACGCCAAGAGTCTCATCGGCCAGCTGGCGTATTTCATCGGTCGACAAGGCTTCCTGCGGTGCGAGGATGACGATCTCGGACCGCTCACCGGTCAGGTTGACCGGATCCAGGCGGATTTCCTGGCCAATGACGTCCAGGCGACAAAAACCTGTTTCGGTTCGAACCAAACCCTTGATCCGGTAGACGCGGCTTTGCAGTGCTTCAGCGAATTGCTGGAGCTTTTTTGTGTCGAGGAGATCGTCGGTCAGCATCAGGGAGGTGACCGGACGGTTGCCGGGCGTGTTCAGGCTGGGCAGGGGACGCAGCCGGGAACGGTGCAGCCGGGCGAGTTCGGCCGGATCGATCTGGCCGAACGTGGTGCTGACCACGGTGGTCATCGGGTTCAGCCGCCGGACACTGGCTCTGACCGCGTCCAGCGTTTCGGGATCGACCAGGTCCGATTTGTTGATCACAACCAGGGAGGCGGCCAGGATCTGGCGGTTGATCGTGTCCAGGCTCTGGCTCAGCTTTCGAAAATATTTGGCGTCGATCACACAGACCGCGCCGGCATAGGTGTAAGGCCGGCTGGTCCTTTTTCCCAACCCCGCCACCATGTCTTTCATGTTGGCGGGATCGGCCAGGCCGGAGCTTTCGATCAGGAGATAGTCGAGGTCGAATTCGAGCATCCGGGCCATGCTGTCGACAAAGGTGCCGGCCAGGCACTGGCAGAAGATCGAGCCGTTGTTCAGTTCGGCGACCTGGAAGCCGTGCCCGCTGACAATGGGCGCGTCAATGCTCGCCTTGCCGAATTCGTTGACAATGACACCAAGTCTGACCGGGCCGGAGCCGTCCGGTTGGTCCGCCTGGGGCAGGACGGTCATCAGGTGATTGAGGACCGTTGTCTTGCCGGCGCCTAAAAAGCCGGTGAGCAGGATAATCGAGGTCTTGGTCATGGTTTGCTCCTAAAAGAGGTATTCTGGCTCCAGCATACAACCGACCAAGCCATCTGTCTTGTCATCTATTCAGATTTATGGCACTTTCTGGTGCAAATACGTGATGGATGAATAAAAGGCGCATACACCGCTATGACGCGAATGGATGCTCGCCATCAGATGGTTAACTGCTGACCCAACCAGCTTAGTGCCTGGATAAAATGATTTTTGTGCTGTTCGCAGTCATGCGCATGCAGAAAAAGATTCGGCCGGCCGTGACACGACATTCTAGCCTGTCTGATTCTCCTGAAACCGGATCAAGCAGCATCAGCTCTTCCGTGTTGGCCGCAGACTGACTGTTAGATTCGGCTGGGCATGGGATGCTGGCATTGAAAACCAGCTCCTGCCTGTCGGTATTAACCAGAAGATACAGGTCGTGCGGGCTGCCATCTGACTGCATATTCGTGTCCAATGCCAGATTCACCTGACAATTTTCAGTCGCGAATTGCTTATGCATGCATACGAGACCGGGGCAGGCTGTTTCTGTTCTGAAATCAGCCGAACGGATATTGGCCTCTTCACCCATGAAAATGATTTTTCCCGATTGTATCTTGGGGGTATCTGAGGTTTTGCTTTTTACTTCCTGACGAATGTAAATGGCTCGTTTCTGTCCCATGAAACCGACATATATGCCGGCATCGAGAGCCATGTCAATAAAATGGGCTGTCTGAGTGCAGACAAAATCAATGTCAGGGAAAATGATCATACTCGGCGTTTCGCCATTTGGTGTGACGATTCTGCTTTCGCAATGAATCACGTTGCTTGAACGATCAGCCGCGCTTGCCTTTGCAGATCCGGCGGCTAGATGGCATTGGGCAAGTTTTTCATCGTTGATAAAATCATAATCGATCTGCAGCTTGATCAGTTGTCCGGCCATGCTTGTAAAGGAATCCGCCGCCCTAGCGGCAATAGCATTTTGCCGATTACCCTTCATAGTAAAGTATTTGTCTGCCGCCGGTGAATCAAATCCCATAACAGGCAGATTGTATGCAATCTGTTCGTATGGATAATAGAGAAGCGCTTGGGCTTGGTGGAGCCCATCGGAAAAAAGTGCAGTCATTCTGGAAACAAAGCGGCAGTAAGCCTTATATTCATCGTCTTTGAGAACATGCTCGCCATAGTAAGATGTGATGATGTTGATGCCCTGCGCAAAGTCAACTGCCGTCGAACACATCATGAGGTCCAGCTTGAGAGGTTCCGAGGTGTTATACATATGCGACGCTTCGATCATGGCCTGCTTTTTTCCATACAGATGGGCTGCAGATGACGCAAGTTTGCAGTCGATTCTATAACGGAATGCATCTGGATCGGAATCAAGCCTGTCACATCCCGGTATATGCATCTGTCCGAGATTGTGAAGGAGATCGCCAGATGTATCGGGGTGCCATAACATGTGTCTGATTGAACGGAAGTGACCGCTGTAAGCCAATTCATAAGCTTCAGCTAAATGAATATATTGGCGGTTATAGGCCTCATCAAACATTTTTGCCGTGCATCGGCGGTAATCAAGACGCAAGCCGCAGGCTCTTTTGCTTTCGCCGTCGAATAGCTCGGGCAGGCTATCTTTCAATGAATACCCGCAGTATTGCAAAAAGTCCTCTTCAATCTCATCAGACCAATGCATGAAAGGCAAGATAGGGATGGACAGATCAGGCTGTTCTACGATAGATTCAGATGGAGCCTTTTTGCGTGTATAGGTGTAATTTTCTGGATAAGGTGTATAAGCCAGCAAACCTGGCTCATCGGCGAATATGGCTTCAATATCCTTGCCCAACCTTTCTCCGAGCCACTTGCCATAATTGCCATAGGTTATATCCAGGAATCTCTTGACGGCCGTTGTACTCAAACAATCAATATTCCGATGCGGAGACCTGATGGTTCGGCAAAGATACGTTCCCTCATAATTGGAACGCGTAAAAAAGCAGTATATACGCCACTTGCCTCCGGGACAATCCCAACACAATCCTCCGCCTGAGTCGGCCAAGTGGCTGATCTCTTCCTGACGCTTAAAATCTGGACACGTAACAGCTGCATTCTCATTATTTTGCATCGCGATCAGCGGAACCGCGAAGGCAAATTTCAGCGACGCGTGCCCGTGCGGAGACGCTATCCTGACCGGAGCATCGGGTGAATCCACGTCTTTGATCAGGCAGCCAAGTGCCTTTGCTTCCAACTCCGGATGGCCTCGAAGCGCAAGGCCTCCCGCCATGCCGCTCGGATAATATTGCTCATCGTAAATCCAGATTCGTAAGCCAAGTTCCACGGCCATGTCCACCGTTTTGACAAATCGTTTCCAGGCGGTTTCATCTTCCATGTACTTCTTAAAAGCGATGTTAATGACAACCCCGCCAAATCCCCGATCAGCTAATCTTTTCAAGCGCCATTCAATGTGCTTCAGCTTATTTTTCTCGCTGCTGCCGTCGGGCCAATCGAAATTCTCCGACAGGTTCAGCGGGATAAACTGGAAGTCATGGCTTATTTGAAAAGGGCCGTCATGACGATCAGGATTTGAAAACAAGGTCTTGTGATACATGCAGGTATGCCTCCGTATGACCATGCTGCTTAACCAGATCTCGCACGTTTCGTATGTTCGGACTGCAAATGGATCATACCAATGATGCTCGTTACCAACAATGTAAAAAGCATCGTCACCATGTGTCGTATTTTTGTATTGACAGATTCGTGTGTTTTTGTGACGATAAACGCTTATGGCTGTCATTCTGGCAAGGAATCAACCGCAATGCTCTCCGCCGAAAATTTCGGCAGATAGGCTTGAAATAATGATTCGAACTGCACACGTGACGCAACACCAGCTTGCTGATAGAGTTTATTGAGTCGATAGTTCAGCGTCCCTTGAGAAATAAAAAGATCATCGGCGATGCTGTTGACCGTTTTTCCATTGAGTAATTCCTGGATAATAGAAAAGTCTAACGGATCACAGGTGGTGAGGCAAAGCTCCAGGTTGACGACCCCATGAAGATGCGTATCGGAATATGAGCTGATGTCAGAAGATGGTTTTGACGGCGTCAAGCGCTGCCTTTTTGACGATAATGCCCGATTGTCTGTCGATTCTCGGATAAAAAAGCGCCCTTCGATGGTTATGGACTCTTTCGTAATGTGGGGATTTCGTTCGAGATCGAGTGACAGATGAACGACTTGCCTGCCGAGTTCGAAATGGTCAAGCGCCATGGTTGTCAAGGTCGGCGTTGTACATTTAGACAACAGGGTATTACCAAAACTTGCCAGGTACATACGGCCAGGCACCTGGACACCGATTTCCTTCAATTTTGCGTTCAAATAGACAGCATACAAATCGTTGCCGCAAATAATGGCATCGTATCGGTCGAGGTTGCGAAACAAGTGATCAACGCAGGCTTGAACATCGCCAAAGGTTGGGTAGATGTCGTTCCGATCGAGCGGAAGCTCCAGGTGTGTGATCATGCTGAGGTAGCCTTCAGCCCTTTTCTGGTCGGCTGGTGATGAAAGGTTGACGCCAAAAAGGGCGATGCGCTTGCGGTCGCAATCATACAGGTACTGCATCATCAGGCACATATCACCGCGCCGGTCAAGCGTCACGGTGCTCACATGCGGCATGATGGCATCCGAATCTGAAGAAGCCATGCAAACCCGGTAATTCTCTTTATAGGCGTATTCAAGCATTCTATTGATCCATCCGTCCGTTTCACCGGCCAGAACGAGGATATCGTTGCTGACAACCAGGGACTGCGGATCTTTGATAACGGCGCATTCCACCTTGCGCCGAAAACGTGCCAATTCGGTTTTGATCCCTTGCTGCAGCAAGCGGCACCATGGCGTATCGATGTAACTCGGCTCGATCCAAACTGCCATTTTTTCTTGCGACATATTTCCTCCGAGTTGACGGTCTGAATACAGTATGCAGTATATTGGCGGATTGTGCAATGCAACTAAATAATAATAGATAACCAATTATAATAGCAATCATAGTCTTATCTGTCAATATTAAAATGCACTATTCTGTAACACTATTTTTTGTATTGTTGAGAATGATCGCTGTTGATATCATAAAGCTGAAACTGCATCGTTATAATAGCTTCAGACATGTGCAATATAACAAGACATGGAGGACACTATGATTACTTCTCAGCAAGTTAAGGCAATGGTTAAGACGCTTGGCGGCGATTTATGCGGCATTGCCAACGTTGAACGGTTTAAAGATGCCCCGCCCCGGATAAGCCCCCTGGGCCATCTGCCAACAGCAAAATCGGTCATTGTTGCTGCTGTTCACACCCCCGACGGAGCGTGGGAATTAGGTGGCGAGCCGATTCATAACTGGGGCAGTGCGAGTGTCGTTACCGCGGTCAACTCGCGTCTTGAACGGATCGCTTTATATTTAGCCAGGCATCTTGAAGAAGCCGGGTACAAAAGCATCCCGATTCCTCAGACAGCCATCTGGCGATATCGTCCCCATGAAGAACTGAATATCAACTTTTCTCCAGATTTGTCTCATATACATGCAGGTGCTGCCGCGGGTCTTGGCGACATCGGTTACCAGGGACTGCTTCTTACACCTGAATACGGGGCACGGCAACGCTTGATCACCATCATAACCGAAGCGAAGCTCGATCCGGATCCGATGTACAACGGCCATACGCTGTGCGACTACTGTATGCAATGTGTCCGCCAATGCGCTCCCTCGTCAGCCTTGCGTAAAGAAGTCGATGGCATGACTGAAATCGTTATTGACGGCAAGAAATTCACATATGCCAACAAGAATAAATTCCGTTGCGCCTGGGCCGAGCGTTTTCAACTCCGTTTCGATATCGATATCCCTGAAAAAGTTGATGAATCGGTCATCGTTCCCAATCTTGCCTGCAACCGAGAAGGCTACGGGTCTTCGCTTGAGCCTTGCTGGCGTTACTGCCTGCCGCCAGCCATGCGGATGAAAAAAGACGGCAGAAAGCCGAACCATCGCAAGAGTTTCTGGGTCGCAAATCCGGACATCAAGGATGTATCGCCGGAGTCAAGACCCTTAACCAACGAAGTGTCACGCATTGCGATCAGCAAAGGCATTGATATTTTTGGGATTGCCAAAAAAGATGATTTTGCCGGTATCGATGACGGATCGATTCCGTATCAGCTGAACTTGATTCCGCATCCGTTCAATGATGCCTGGGGCGTGGTATCGGCAGATCCGGCGAAATACCTGAATGATGTGCAAACCGTGATTGTCATGGGCGTCGGCTTTGGCGATGAATGTCGTGCCGGACAGAATAGACCCAATCAAGCTTCTGTCAACTGCGGTTCAACCTCCATCCAACAGGGATCTTCCGTCACCTGCGGCAGTACGGCAATTGATTGCGGTTCAACAGCTGTAAGCTGCGGCAGTACACAGGCGCCGGGCAAGGCAACGCACCTGATCGTGTCCGGAATCGGTTTCATGGACGAATACAAGACATCGGGGGCGATTCCCGTTGTTGAATCAGCCGCTAAAGAGAAGCTGATGGATGCCATCCTGGATATCTCCCGTTATCTGGAAGAACTGGGCTATTCATCTGTTGGGCTGACCTACTTATCCGACAACCATGCGGCATTGGCCGCACAAGTTGGGCAGCTGGATGAAGCCGGCAACCTGGTTACGGACGAATTTGGCTACAACCAGGTGTATACCGCCCTGCTGACATCGGCTCCGCTTCAGAAAATTGTCGCCGGATGCAGCAATGGAACAGGCACCGGGCAGGTTAAACCGCTTACCACACAATCTGTTAAAACCTATGCCGTTCAGCAAGGCGCATCGTTGGTGGGCATTGCCTCTGCAGACGCCTTCAAGGGCATCAAGCAGGAGTTGGCAAAAGTTTACGATGAGCAGGAACTGGGTTTACAGGTTATTGATCGCAACGAACGCATGGGTGGTCATGCGGTCGACGCGCAGATCATTCAGCGCTCCAGCAGTTTCAAAGACCCCTGGGATTACATGCCGGATGCCCGTTCGGTTATCGTGATCGGCACACATATACCCAAAACAATCGGTGAACGAGCCGAAAAGCCCCTCGCCGAATCTGTGGGCGTCTACTCGATGTTTGCCCAGCACGCGACCTGGCGAATCCTGTCTGAAACAGCCTTTGATATCGTGAAACAGCTGGAAGCGAAAGGCTACAAGGCAATTCCGACCGAAGACCTGAACGGAACAGCGTCAAAAGTTGCGCATACGTTTGGTGAAATGGTCGATGCACGTGCAAATGCCTACGCGGCCATGCTTGCGGGTCTGGGCTATGTCAGCTGGCTTGGCAATGCCATGACCCCGGAACACGGCTTGAATCAGAGGTTCTTTGCCATTGTGACCAACGCAGATCTCAAAGCGGACCTGCCCTTTGACGGCCCTTCAGTCTGTGCCAGCTGCGATAAGCGGTGCGCGAAAAGCTGTATGGCCTCTGCATTGCAGGAAAAAGTTGTCTTGTCGATTGGCGGACAAGAAGTCCAGCAAGCCAAGCTCGCTTCGCTGCGTTGCGACTGGTGCAAGCGCTACGCGTTTGTTGGCGATGAAGGACCCAAGTACATGGGCAGCCAAACCAACATTATGCCGCCGGAACATATTGATGGCGAGGCTATTGTTGAAGCCATGAAAAAAATGGATCCCCTGCAGAAGCGGATCCCCTGCATTGTAGAAAAATGCATCCTGTCTTGCCCGGTTATGGGTCGAGAGGACTAAAGGGCGTTAACATCAGGACAAAACGAACAAAGCCGCTGAGCGTTATGCTCAGCGGCTGACGATTGGAGATGATGTGTTTGACTAAGCAAAGCCGCGCGCAAGCAGTTGCTTTATCAAGAAAGAAGAAATTGTTACCCAAAATACTCATAAACTGGCAGTTGTACCTGTTTGTTTTGCCGGTGGTGGTTTACTTGATCGTTTTCCGCTATGTACCCTTATACGGCATCCAAATCGCGTTCAAGAATTACCGAGCCACCCAGGGAATTTGGGGAAGTGCCTGGATCGGGTTTGACAATTTTACGCGTTTTTTCAAATCATACTATTTTGTAACCGTTTTACGGAACACGTTTTCGATCACGTTGATGAGTCTGATCCTGGGCTTTCCGGCTCCGATCATCCTGGCGCTTTCATTAAATGAAATTTCACATTCCGGCTACAAGAAGACGATTCAAACGGTCACATTCGCACCACACTTCATTTCTACGGTTGTTATATGCGGTATGCTGGTCATTTTCCTAAACCCGACTTCCGGGATTGTCAATCATCTGCTTGAGGCGGTTGGCAGCACCAGGAGAAACTTTCTCCAGGAAGCCAAAATGTTCAAGTGGATTTATGTCATATCGGGGATATGGCAGGAAACCGGCTGGGGTGCGATCATCTATTTTGCTGCCTTATCGGGTGTCAGCCCTGAACTGCTTGAATCGGCGCGTATAGACGGTGCAAACAAACTGCAGCGGGTCATCCACATCAATCTTCCTGTTTTGCTGCCGACCATCATCATCCTGTTTATTCTGCGCTGCGGCAGTCTGTTGTCTGTTGGTTACGAAAAAGTCTACTTGCTGCAAAACGACCTCAACATCGATATGTCTGAAGTTATATCGACCTATGTCTATAAAACAGGCTTGATCAGAGCTGATTTCGCTTTTTCAACAGCGGTTGACCTGTTTAATTCAGCGATCAATGTAACCATGCTCCTCTTTGTTAACTTCTTGTCCAAGAAAGTTAGCGAAACGAGTCTGATGTGAGGAGAAATGATATGGCTAGACCGAATCGAAAAAGGAAATACACTGACCGGGACTGGACATTCGATATTGTAAATTATTCCCTTTCTATTGTGGTTCTCATCATTGTGCTATATCCGCTGGTATATATTTTAAGCGCATCGTTTAGCGATCCCTTTCGCGTGGCTGGTGGCGACATGTGGCTTTGGCCGGTCGGTGTAACAATCGAAGGCTTTGAACGGTTGTTCGGTTACAGCGAAATATGGCTTGGCTATATGAATACCATCATCTATACCGTTGGCGGAACGGTGATCTCGCTTGCCGTAACATTGCCATGTGCGTATGCCTTGTCCCGCAAGGATTTCGTTGGCCGGGGCATGATCATGACGATGGTCATGATCACGATGTTTATAAGCGGCGGCTTGATCCCGACGTACATCAACATTAAGAATTTGGGTTTAACCGATACACGGACGCTGATGTTCATCACCGGCTTAACCAGCGCCTATCACCTGATTGTCTCGCGAACCTTTTTTGCTTCGACCATTCCGGCCGAACTGCAGGAATCCGGTCGCATCGACGGCTGCAGCGATACGCGCTTATTCCTGCAGATCATTTTGCCGCTGTCCAAACCGATCATCGCGGTTATGGCCATGTACTTCGGTGTGGCCAAGTGGAACGAATATTTTACACCGATGATTTACCTGAAGACACGAGCGCTGTTCCCGTTGCAGTTGTTTTTGCGTGAAATCCTCATCCAGGATCAAGTTGCGGCTGAAATGATCACGGATGTTGAATTAGCAGAATCACTTGCCCAGAGAGCAAGAATATCTGCAATGATCAAGTATACCTCGATCATTGTGTCAACCTTGCCGATGATCATTGTATATCCCTGGATTCAAAAGTTTTTTATCAAGGGTGTCATGATCGGGGCCATAAAAGGATAGGTGGCAAGTTCACTGATAAACATTTAAATAAAAAGGTTTCGAGTAAGGTGGTGATTCATGGTCATCGAATAAGTCCGGTCCTGAAGACCTTATTGGCAACTAGGTTGCAAGTCACCCAAGTAATTGTATCTTGGGCAGCATTAAATGGAGGAAAGCAAGATGAGTAAAGCAAAGATCTTAATCCTGGTCCTTGTCGTCACGCTGCTGGTGTCGGGTTGTGCGTCTACCCCAACCACCACGACCGGGACGACCGGCGGAACGACAACCAAAGCAACGACAACGGTCGCAACGACAAGTGCAACAACGACAGCAGAACCGTTATACTTCAATGAAACGGGCATGCCCATCGTTGATGAACCCATCACACTGAAAATTGCAGGTCGGTTTACATCATTTCAGACCACGTGGAAAGACAATTTACAGCTTGAGTATCTAACCGAGATGACTGGAATTAAGTTCGATGGTGATGGCCTTAGCACCGAAGGTTGGCAAGAACAGAAGAGCCTGATGTTCGCATCGGACAGCCTGCCGGATCTGTTTATTGCCAGTGACTTTTCTGCTTATGAACTGCTCGAATACGGGTCTGAAGGCCAACTGGTCGCACTGAATGATCTCGTTGACTCATATGGTCCGGCTATCCAAAATGCCTTTGCCGAGTTCCCGGTTGCCAAAGCCATGTCCACATCGGGTGACGGCAACATGTATACCTTGCCCCGCATCAACCCGGTTATCCGCGATATGCATAGCCGCTACTGGCTGAACAA